>Ga0079224_100008157_pt1 | contig 14152 bp, 11 predicted proteins | sample Stecom2015_FD_80414 | JGI IMG/M metagenome (GOLD analysis project Ga0079224, IMG submission 80414) | Agricultural soil microbial communities from Utah to study Nitrogen management - Steer compost 2015 | ecosystem: Environmental > Terrestrial > Soil > Agricultural land | place: USA: Utah...
GCTGGGGGTCGACCTCGCGCAGGTCGCGGGCTCCGGCCCGGACGGCGCGATCACCGTCGCCGATGTCCGCGCCGTCGCCGAGCGCGCCGCCACGCGGACAGGGGCCGTGACACCCGGGACGGGGGAGCGGCACGGCGGTGACCGGGAGACGAGGACCCCGGTGTCCGGGGTGCGCAAGCGCACCGCCGCCGCCATGGTCACCAGCGCCACCACCATCCCGCAGGCGAGCACCGCCCTGACCGTCGACTGCACCGCCACGGTCGACGCGGTCGAACATCTGCGCGCCACACCGGAGTTCGACGGTCTCCCGCTGACCCCGCTGACCTTCGCGGCCGCCGCCGTGCTGGCGGCCGTCGACGAATATCCTGATGTCAACGGGTATTTCGACGATCAGGCGCAGGAGATCGTCAGCAGGCACTACGTCAACCTGGGTGTCGCCACCGCCACCGAGCGCGGTCTGCTCGTGCCCCACGTGCGGGATGCCGAGGGCATGGGCCTGCGCGCGCTGTGCGTGGCCATCGGACGGTGCGTGGCCGCGGCCCGCGCGGGCACCGCGTCCCCGGCCGATCTCACGGGCGGCACCATCACCGTCACCAATGTCGGCGTCTTCGGCGTCGACACCGGAACCGCACTGGTCAACCCGGGTGAAGCGGCGATCCTGTGTCTGGGCGCGATCGCGCGGCGGCCGTGGGTGGCCGAGGGCGTACTGACCATTCGCTCGGTCGTGACGCTGTCGCTGAGCTTCGACCATCGGTTGATCGACGGCGAACTGGCCGCGCGCTTCCTGGCCAGGGTCGGCGGCTACCTCACCGACCCGCTGATGTTGCTGAGTCGATAACCGGGCGGCGGCACGTTCGGCGTCGCAGCCCCCGCGGCGGTGCGTATGGTGTTCGGGTCGGGCGCGCACAGGCGACGGGAGCGAATGGTGAGCGCGGTACTGATCGGTGTGGAGGAGTTGCGGGAAGCGCTGGCGGGCAAGCGGGTTCGGCTACTCGACGTCCGGTGGGCGCTCGACGACCCGGACGGCCCGCAGCACTATCTGTCCGGGCACATCCCCGGCGCGGTCTTCGTCGATCTGGAGACCGAGCTGGCGGCCCCGCCCTCTCCGGCCGCCGGCCGGTACCCGTTGCCGAAGGCGGCGGTTCTGGAGCGGTGCGCGCGCAGTTGGGGTGTGTGCCAGGGTGACTCGGTGGTCGTCTACGACGCCAGTGGCGGCGCCGCGGCCGCGCGCGCCTGGTGGCTGCTGCGCTGGGGCGGCATCGCCGACGTGCGCCTGCTCGACGGCGGACTGCCCGCCTGGACCGCCGCGGGCCACGAGCTGGCCGTCGGCGCCGAACCCGACCCCGAACCCGGCGATGTGCGCCTGGCCGGTGGCGCGCTGCCGGTGATCGACGCCCGCGCGGCCGCCCGCTGGCACGGCACGCTGCTCGACGCCAGGCCCGCCGAGCGGTATCGCGGCGAGGTGGAACCCCACGCCCCGCGTGCCGGGCACATTCCCGGCGCGGTCTGCGCGCCGACGCACGAGAACCTCGACGAGACCGGACGTTTCCGCGATCCGGCGTGGCTGCGCGCCCGCTTCACCGGCCTCGGCTCCGGTCCGGTGGCCGTCTACTGCGGTTCCGGCGTGAAGGCCACCCACCAGATCGCCGCCCTGGCGCTCGCGGGCATCGACGCCGCCTTCTACCCGGGCTCGTGGTCGCAGTGGTCGCACGACGCCCGACGCCCGGTGGCCACCGGGGCCTGAGCGGGCGGTCGCCGCGGGTGACCGTCACGGGCAGGTGCGCGCGATGTCGTGCAGGACGGCGTTGTCGGCGGCGGTGACCGGCAGGTCGTAGGTCACCGCCACGGTCAGGTACTTGCCCGCGTAGAAACAGTGGTTCTCCGCGCGCGGCGGCAGCCAGCCCGCGGGCGTGGCATCGCGCTTGGCCTGGTTGGCCGCGGCCGTGGTGGCCAGCAGGTTCGTCGCGGTGTCGTTGGCGAACCGGACCCGCCTGTCCGGCGCCCAGGCCGAGGCGCCGAGATCCCAGGCCGCCGCCAGCGGGTAGACGTGGTCGATCTGCACCCGCCGGGCCTGCTCCTTGGTGAACTCCACCCGCTCCCCGGTGTAGGGATCGATCAGCACCCCCGCCACCACCACGCAGTCGCGGGTGCCCGGCCGGAAACGCACCTCGGTCAACTGCGCGGCCAGCACGTCGTTGCGGGTGTCGCAGCCGTCGTGGCCGTCCGGGCCGTCGTGGTCGTCGCTCCACGCGGGCCCGAACACGCACGCCTCACCCGATCCGCAGCCGCGCTGGTACCCGCCGGGGCGGGTTCGCTCGGCCACCACCCGCACCCGGTCGAGCAGCTCCTCGACCTGCGCGCGGGTCGGGCTGCCCGGCGCGGGCCGCACCCCGCCGACGCCGAGCTCACCGCATCCGGCGGCCAGCATCACGGCGAGCAGCACCGCAGGCACACGGACGGCGAGCGGCGCCTGCGCCCGCCCGCCCCGTCGTCCACCCGTCCCATCCGCTCGCACCCCTCCACTCCTACCCGCTCTCCTCGCTCAGGTGGGGCGCGACGCCCCGCGGTTGTGGAATTGCGGCAGTTGGGGACAACTCGCCCGGTACGCCTCGCGCACCCGCCGCGCCGCGGTCACGTCCACCCGCTCCAGCTCGTCCACCAGCTCCTCGAGCCGCCACAGCGTGGCGGGCACCAGATGTCCCGAGGTCGCCGCCGCCAGCGCGGCGCTCGTGGCCTCCTCGACGGCCTCCCCGGCGCCGCCCGTGGCCAGCAGCGCCAGGCCGAGGTCGATCCTGGCGGTGGCGAGCCTGCGCGGACGCGGATACGGCGACGCCTCGAGACCGCCGATCACCTGCCGGGCGAACGACACCGCCGCGGGATCGCCGAGCCAGGTCAGGGCGGTGGCCGTGTAGGAGTCGGACTTGGTGACGTCGAACAGGAAGTGGTGCTCCACCGCACAGGCCGCGCCGATGTCGTCTATCAGCCTCGCCACGGTCCGCAGCGCCGCGTACGCGCCCGCGCGATCGCCGGTCCGCGCCAGCGCCCTGGCCTCCTGGGCGGTGGCCTGGAGGGACACGTCGCTGTCGCGCGGGGCCACGTGCCTGGCCACCTGGCAGGCCGTCGCCGCGACGGCCCAGGCGCCGCCGGTGAGCTCCTGCCAGGCGGTGGTCTGCATCGCCCACGCGGTCAGCTCGTCGTGCTCGGCCTCGAGGGCGATGTCCCTGGCAACCCTGATCCGCCTGCGCGCCGCCAGATGGTGCCCGAGATCGATGTGACAGGCCGCTGCCAGCAGCGAGTACCAGGCCAGCAGGTGCGAGAGCCTGCGGTGCTCGGCGAGGGTCATCCTGCGGTCGAGCATCGCGCGCGCCAGGCGCAGACCGCTCTGCGCCCACCGCAGCACCACCGAGGGCGATCCAGCCGGGTAGACCACGGCCAGATCGTCGATCGAGCTGTCCAGGTAACCGAGCACCCCCTCGGGGATGTCGGTGTCGTTGAGGCGCTCGATCCATGCCTCCACCGGCGGGTCCTCGTCTCTGCCCGCCTCGTCGGGCCACAGGGCGTCGGTCCCGAGCACTTCCTCGTAACCGAGCACCAGCCGAGGGGTCACCGGGCGTTTGCCGGTCTCCACCAGGCTCAGGTAGGAGGGCGTGAAATGCAGCCGCGCCGCGAGGAAACGCAGGCTGATTCCGGCGGCCACTCTGGCCACCCGCAACTGTTCACCGTCATACATCCGCACCCCCAGAAGTCTCGGCGTCGCGCAAGACCGAATTCGAAAAATGGGCCGGTTGTCAACACCGTTGTCAACACTGAAAGCCTACGGAGCGGCCATTTCTCGGCCACGCTACATACGCGATATCCGGCTGCCGCCGACCCGGTGACAGCCGTCTGACCAGTTGTTTTCTGTGGAGTTTCGTTGTGGCGGAGGGATGGAGAGCGGATGGTGGACGAGCGGCCGAGCGCGATCGGCCTGATCCAGCTGAATCTGGTGTGCGGGGCCGAGATCGACCTCGGGAGGCTGGCCGCCGAGCACGGCCTGCGGCTGGCCTACACGGTGCGGGTGGACGCCTCGCCGTTGGTGGTGGCGATGGCGGTGGCGCGGCACGTGGCGGAGTTCGGCGCGGTTGCTGTGGTGGTGCCGGGCTTCGCGCACGCGGACCCGGTGCGGCACGTGGTGACCGATGTGGCGGCGCTGGTGACGCCGATGGCGGTGTATCCACGGGGATTCCGGTGGATCGCGCCGGCGGCGGAGGAGGAGCTGTGACGAGCTGCGATGTGGTGCTGGTGCTGTTGGTGCTCGCCCTGGCCGCGCTGACGCTGCTGTTGGTGCGGCCGCCGCGGTCGGAGCTCGACGAGTCCGGCCGGGCGGAAGCCGAACGGGGAGAGGAGGATCCGGCGTCGCCGGAGCGGTGAGAGAGCCCGGAACGGCGGCGCGGGGGTGAGCCGGGCGCGTATGGTCCGGCCCGCCTTCCGGTTTCGATCCCGCCGATCCGGTAACGCCCTCGATGACGGACCGGGCGGCGCCGGACACTTCGGTGGCGTTGCCGCCGAGTGCCTTTCGGCGCCGCCGTCTCCGTCGGAGAGGAGTGCTGCGTGGACGTGAGCGATGTGGTGTTGATCGCGCTGGTGGTGGCCTTGGCCGTACTGACGGTGGTGTGGTTCCATCCGCCAGGCTCCGACCGTGAGGAGGACGCGACCGGCACACGGCCCCCGCGGAACGCGCGCCCGATCAGTTCAGCTGGGGCGCGACCTCCGCGGCGAACAGTTCCAGATGATCCAGATCCGACAGGTCGAGGATCTGGAGATAGAGACGGGTGATGCCGGTCTCGGCGCGGTAGCGGCCGACGGCGTCGACGACCTCGGCGACCGTGCCCGCGAGCCCGTTGCGCTTCAGCTCGTCGACCTCACGTCCGATGGCGGCGGCGCGGCGGGCCACCTCGGCGTCGTCGCGACCGAGACACAGCACCTGTGCGGCCGAGCGGGTGATCTCGCCCGGATCGCGGCCGATGGCCTCGGCCGCGGCGGCCACCCGCTCGAACTGCGTGGCCGCGGCGGCGGCGTCGGTGAACGGCAGGTTGAACTCCTGCGCGAAGCGGGCGGCCAGCGCCGGGGTGCGCTTCTTGCCGGTGCCACCGATGATGATCGGCGGGCGCGGGGACTGCGCCGGCTTGGGCAGCGCCGGGCTGCCGGTCAGCTCGTAGTGCTTGCCCCGGTAATCGAAGGTCTCGCCGAGCGGGGTCTCCCACAGGCCGGTGATGACCTCCAGTTGCTCGGCGTAGCGGTCGAAGCGCTCGCGCACCTCCGGCAGGGTGATGCCGTAGGCGGTGTGCTCCTCGTCGAACCAGCCCGCGCCGAAGCCGAAGTCGACGCGTCCGCCCGACATCTGGTCGACCTGCGCCACCGAGATGGCCAGCACCGACGGATGCCGGAAGGTTGCCGAGGTCACCAGGGTGCCGAGCCGGATGCGGTTGGTCTCCCGCGCCAGGCCCGCGAGGGTGATCCAGGCGTCGGTGGGGCCGGGCAGACCCGAGGCGTCGCCCATCTTGAGGAAGTGGTCGGAGCGGAAGAAGGCGTCGTAACCGGCGTCTTCGGTGGTCTTGGCGACGCGGAGCAGGTCGTCGTAGCTCGCGCCTTGCTGGGGTTCGGTGAAGATGCGTAGGTCCACGTCGAACCACGGTAGTCCCGGAGCTGTCGGAGCCGCCTGATTGGATGGGCGGATGCTGCACGGACTGTGGTCACCGGGGTCGGGCCTGGTGCTGTGGACCGAGGGAGCGCTGGGGACCGAGGGAGCGCTGGGGACCGGGCGAGCACGGCCGGGGGAGGCGCCGTCCGCGGACACGCCGCCCGCCGATCTGCCCGACCCGGTGGGGTCGCTGCTGCGCGCCTCTCGCCGGCGGCACCGGGCGACGGTGCTGGTGCCGGGGCCGGACGGGCCGGTGGCCGCCGAGGTGCGCGCGCACGCGCTGGTCCCGCACGCCGCGGTGGGGGTGCTGCGTGCCCGCCTGCCCGCCTCGTCGGTCTCCGGCGATCTGCGGTTCCTCGCCCGCGTCGCCGAGGGGCTCGACCGCTGGGTGCGGGCCGGGCGCATCGTGCCCGAGCCGGTCCGGCACGACGGCCAGTGGTGGGTGCGCTGGCGGCTCGCCGGCGGCGAACGACAGCGGGCCTGGCTGGCCGAACTGGCTTCCGCCATGCCCGCCGCCCTGCGCCTGGCGGGCGCGCCCGCCGCCGTCCTCGACGACATGGCGGGCGAGCTCACCGACCCGCTGGCCAGGCAGTACCTGGCCGACGCGGCGGTCACCCACCCCTTCGTCCGTGCCCTGGTGGCCGACGAGCCGCTGGAAACGGGCAGTCACCAGCTCGCCGAGGTGCTGCGCCGCTGGCGGGCATCCCTCACCGCCGACGAACCCGAGCTGGTGTTGCGTCTGCTGGAACCCGAGGGCGTGGGCGACGCCGACGGCGCTGACCCGGACGATGCGAACCCGGACGGCGGCGCGAACCCGGACGACGACATGGTCCTGTGGCGGCTGGAGGTGTGCCTGCGCGTCGAGGACGCCGCGCCCACGCCGGTCCCGATCGATGCGGAGCCGCGCCTGCTGCGCACCGCGCTGGAGAAGCTCGGCGAGGCGCAGCGCGCCTACCCGCGCCTGCGCGAGCTGCCCTCCGACCCGCGCTCGCTCGACCTGCTGCTGCCCACCGCGGTGGTCGCCGACCTGGTCGCGCACGGCGCGTCCGCGCTGCGCGCGGCGGGAGTGCGGCTGCTGCTGCCGCGTGCCTGGGACATCGCCGAGCCGAGCATGCGGCTTCGGGTCGCCAGCGCACCGGCCGCTGCCGAGAGCACCGTCGGCATGCGCGGGCTGCTGTCGTTCCGCTGGGAGCTGGCCGTCGGCGACAAGGTGCTCACCCCGGCCGAGATGGGCAGGCTGATCCGGGCGAAATCCGATCTGGTGCAGTTGCGCGGCGAGTGGGTGCAGGCCGACCACAAGGCGCTGGCCGCCGCCGCCCGCTATGTGGCGGCGCACCTGGACGATTCCCCGGTCACCCTCGCCGACATGCTCGGCCACATCGCGGCCACTCGCGTGGACAAGGTGCCGCTCACCGAGGTCACCGCCACCGGCTGGGCCGCCGAGCTGTTCGAACGCGAGGGCTCCCGCGAGCCGGTCCCGCCGCCGATCGGCCTGAAGGCGCATCTGCGCCCCTACCAGCGGCGCGGCCTGACCTGGCTGGCCGCCATGAGCCGGTTGAACTGCGGCGCGGTGCTCGCCGACGACATGGGGCTCGGCAAGACCGTGCAGGTGCTCGCCCTGCTGGCCCACGAACGCGAGACCGGCGCGGCGGCCGGTCCCACGCTGCTGGTGTGCCCGATGTCGGTGGTCGGCAACTGGCAGCGCGAGGCGGGCCGCTTCACCCCCGACCTGCGGGTGCTGGTCCACCACGGCGCCGACCGCGGGCACGGCCCCGAGCTTGCCGAGGCCGTCGCGCAGTCCGATCTGGTGCTCACCACCTACGCCGTCCTCGCCAGGGATGTGCGCGAACTGGCCGAGCTGAACTGGGACCGCGTCGTGCTCGACGAGGCCCAGCACATCAAGAACGCCGCCACCGCCCAGGCCCGCGCCGCCCGCGCCGTGCCCGCCCGCCACCGCCTGGCCCTCACCGGCACGCCGGTGGAGAACCGCTTGGAGGAGTTGCGCTCCATCCTCGACTTCGCGGTGCCCAAGCTGCTCGGCACAGCGCAGACCTTCCGCGCCAGATTCGCGGTGCCGATCGAACGTGAGCACGACCAGAACGCGCTGTCGCGGCTGCGGCTGGTGACGGGCCCGTTCGTGTTGCGCAGGCTCAAGACCGACCCGGCCGTCATCGGCGACCTGCCGGAGAAACTGGAGATGACGGTGCGCGCGAACCTCACCGTCGAACAGGCCGCGCTCTACCAGGCCGTCGTGGACGACATGCTCGACAAGATCAAGCATGCCGAGGGGATGGCGCGCAAGGGCGCGGTGCTGGCCGCGCTCACCAGCTTGAAGCAGGTGTGCAACCATCCCGCCCACTACCTGCGCGACCATTCCCCGGTGCTGCGGCGCGGCAGGCACCGCTCGGGCAAGCTGGCACTGGTCGAGGACGTGCTCGACACCGTGATCGCCGACGGCGAGAAGGCGTTGCTGTTCACCCAGTTCCGCGAGTTCGGCGAACTGCTCATCCCCTATCTGAGCGAGCGTTTCGGCGTGCCCGTGCCGTTCCTGCACGGCGGGGTCGGCAAGAAGGAGCGCGACGCCATGGTGGAGCGCTTCCAGACCGAGACGGGCCCGCCGCTGATGGTGTTGTCGCTCAAGGCCGGTGGCACCGGGCTGAACCTGACCGCCGCCAATCATGTGGTGCACCTGGACCGCTGGTGGAATCCGGCGGTGGAGAACCAGGCCACCGACCGCGTCTTCCGCATCGGCCAGCGCCGGGACGTGCAGGTGCGCAAGCTGGTGTGCGTGGACACCATCGAGGAGCGCATCGACGAGATGATCACCGGCAAGAGCAGGCTCGCCGACCTCGCCGTCGGCGCGGGCGAACAGTGGATCACCGAACTGGGCGCCGACGAACTGCGGGAGCTGTTCACCCTCGGCGCCGAGGCGGTGGGCGAATGAGCGGGCGGCCGGGCGGGGGAGCGGCCCGCGGCGTGTCGGCCCGCACCCGGCGCGGCGGATTCGGCCGCACCTGGTGGGGCAAGGCGTTCATCGACGCGGTCGAGGCCATGTCGGAGCCGGGCAGGCTGGCCCGCGGCCGTGCCTGTGCCCGCGCGGGCAATGTCGTCGACTACCGCATCGACGTCGGCATCGTGGTGGCCGAGGTGCAGGGCAGCCAGCCGCGCCCGTTCACCGCCGAGTTCACCGTCCGCCGCCTGCGCGAGGAGGAGATCGACCTGCTCGCCGAGGAGGTGCGCGCCGCCCCCGGCACCCTCGCCGACATGGCTTCCGGTGTGCTGCCCGCCGCGCTCGGCCCGCACCTGCTGCCCACGACCGCCGCCGACCTCGACTTCTCCTGCACCTGCCCCGACCCCGGCTGGCCCTGCAAACACGCCGCCGCCGTGTGCTACCTGCTCGCCGAACGCCTGGACGAAGCCCCGCGGGACATCCTCACCCTGCGCGGGGTCGACCTCACCGCCCTCATCGCGCGCCTCGAACGCACCGCCGCTCCCGGCGACGACCCCGCCGCCGACCTCGCCGATCCCTACGGCGACCAGCGTGAACTGCCCGCCCCGCCCCGTGTCGAAAGACGTTCGGTGATGGACGATCTCGACCCCGTGCTGCTGCGCAAGGCGCTGCGCATGGTGTCCGAGGACGAATCCGCCGCGACCACGGCGTGGAAAGAACTCCAGACCCTCTACCGGGCCCTGGAAGACTCCTGAACCCCGTCTCGGCGGAAGCCGGCCGGGGGAAGCTGGTCGGCACCCGGCAGCGAGGCCGATCGCGGGCCGAACTTCGTTCGGGCGGTCCCGTCCGGACGCGGTGTCGGAACTTCTCGGCGCCGGGTGCCTCATCCAGTCTGCGGCCCGCCCCCGGTGTCGCGGAACGCCCCAACCCTGCCCTGTCGCTGCCCGATTGCCACCTCGGTGACCATCGGCGCCTCGGTCGACCGGCGCGGATGTCCCGCTGCCGACCTCGGGCAGTATCCGGCTCACCGTGTCGAAGTCGTCATCGGCGTGCAGAACAGTCAGATCGTGATGGACGGCCGCCGCACTTCGTTAGGCTCGCGGGTATGGGCGCGGACTCTGCGGTAGCGCGGTGCGAAGGGGAGCTGCGCGACGATCTCGGTACGCCCGTGGAGCGGGCCGACCCGCCCCGGCGGGTGGTCTCGCTGGTGCCCTCGCTCACCGAGGCCGTGGCCCGCACCTGCCCGGAGACGCTGGTCGCGGCCACGCAGTGGTGCACTCATCCGGCGGATCTGGATGTGGAGCGGGTGCGCGGGACGAAGAACCCGGATGTGCGGCGGATCGTGGAGCTGGCCCCCGACCTGGTGTTGTGCAACCAGGAGGAGAACCGCCGCATCGACGTGGAACGCCTGCGCGCCGCCGGGGTCGCGGTGTGGGTGACGAAGATCGAGACTCTCGACCAGGCGTTCACCTCGCTGCGCGGGCTGTTCACCACCGTGTTCGCTCGTGAGGAGCCGGACTGGCTCGGCGCGGCGGTGCGGGCATGGGCCGAGCCGCCGCCGAGTCCGCCGCGTCCCGCCGTCGTCCCGATCTGGCGCGATCCGTGGATGGTCGTCGGCCGTGACACCTTCGCCGGCGACCTGGCCGCCCGGCTCGGCCTGCGCCTGGTCCACGCCGACCGCCCCGACCGCTACCCGCGCCTCACCGACAGCGAACTCACCGAGGGCGTCGAGCTGGCCGTCCTGCCCGACGAGCCCTACGTCTTCACCGCCGACGACGGGCCCGACGCCTTCCCCGGCATCCCGGTCGCCCTGGTCGAGGGCCGGGCCCTCACCTGGTACGGCCCTTCTCTCGTCACCGCCCGCGCCGACCTCGCCCGGCACCTGGCCGCCGCCGAACCGCGCGGTCGGCGTCCGTCGCGCTGACCGCGCCGAGTCACCCGAGGCGGGCCAGCCGATAGTCGTTCAGGTCGAAATGCCCGCTGCGCCATGCCGCTTCGAGCGTGGTGGACGGCCGCAGCGGCACGTCCCCGTGCTTGTCGAAGTAGTAGCTGTTGGCCGTGGCGCAGCCGGGCTCCCAGAACACCTGGCCGCCGCGCCGGGCCAGCATCTCCCGGAAGAACCGGTCGTTGGCCTCGGCGGTGACCTCGATGGCGGTGGCGTCGTTGGCGCGGGCGTGGCGCAGGCAGCGCACGATGTGGCGGACCTGGTTCTCGATCAGCGCGAAATACGACGAGCCGTTGTAACCGTAGGGGCCGATGATCGAGAAGAAATTCGGGAAGCCGGGGATGCTGACGCCCTCGTAGGCCTGCAGCCGGTTCTCGTTCCACCACTGCTCGAGATCGCGCCCGCCGACACCGGTGAGGCGATAGGTGGGCATCTCGCCCGCCTCCATCAGCTTGAAGCCGGTGGCCAGGATCAGCACGTCGGCGCGGTGGTCGGTGCCGGTGGCCGTGCGGAGGCCGGAGCGGGTGATCTCGGCGATCGGGTCGGTCTCCAGCGTGACGTTCGCGCGGTTGTAGGTGGCGAGATAGTCGTTGGAGAAGCTGGGGCGTTTGCAGCCGAGGGGGTAGCGCGGGGTGAGTTCGTCGCGCACCACCGGGTCGTGCACCTGACGGCGCAGATGCGCGTGGCCGAGGCGTTCGCCGACGGCGGTGGTGGGCAGGGTGTCGTGGTAGTGCGCCGAGAGCGGGAAGGTCAGTTCCACATAGGTCTGGCTGGCCAGCCTGGTCAGCGACTTGCCACCGGGCAGGCGCAGCGCCATCCGCACGGGCGCGGGCAGCGGCGCGTCCGGGCGGGGCAGGCACCAGATGGGGGTGCGCTGGAAGACGGTCAGGTGCGCGACCTTCGGCGCGATCTCCGGGATGATCTGCACCGCCGAGGCGCCGGTGCCGATGATGGCCACCCGCTTGCCGCGCAGGTCGAGATGGTGGTTCCAGCGCGCGGTGTGCATGGTGGCGCCGCCGAAATCGGCCACGCCGGGGATGTCGGGCAGTTTCGGCCGGGTGAGCGCGCCGGTGCCGCTGATGACGAAGCGGGCGCGCAGTCGTGAGCCGTCGGCGGTGTGCACGATCCAGACGTGGGCGCGCTCGTCGAACTCGGCGGCGGTGACGGTGGTCTGGAAGCGGATGTGCGGGCGCAGCCGGTACTTCTCGACGCACCATTCGGCGTAGGCCTTGAGTTCGCGGCCGGGCGCGTACACCCGCGACCAGTCGTCGCGCTGGGCGAAGGAGAACTGGTAGCTGAAGGAGGGGATGTCCACCGCGACACCGGGATAGGTGTTCCAGTGCCAGGTGCCGCCGACGCCGTCGGCGTCGTCCACGATCAGGAAATCGTCGAAACCGGCCTCGCGCAGTTTGATCGCCGCACCGATGCCGGAGAATCCTGCTCCCACGACGATGATCTCGTGGTCGTAGCTGTCACGTGATGGTCTCGGCATGGCGATCTCCTCCGTGCGGGGACGGCCTCGTCGCCGTCCGCTGCGCCTTCCAGACTCTCAGGAAGGCGGCTCGATGCGGTAGACCCGGGCGGCATTGTCCGCGAACACCTTCTGCACCGCGGCCCGGTCGGCGCCGGCCTCGGTGAGGGCGGTGCACACCGCGGTCGCGCTCGCGGCGATGGTGGTGATCGGTTTGTCCACCGGGAAGTTCGATCCCCAGATCAGTCGGTCCGCGCCGAAGCAGTCCAGCGCGTGGGTGACCAGCGGGCGGATGCGGTCGAGCAACACCTCGGCGGGGGTGCTCTGCCCGGCCTTGGGCACCGGATGCCCGAGCACCGGCATGGCCAGTCCACTGACCTTGGCGACCACGTTCGGCAGCGACGCCAGCTCGGCGATGTCCTCGCGCCAGCGTTCCAGCAGGGCGTGCCGCTGCTCGGGGGTGCGGCCGGTCTCCCGGCCGATCGGGCCGAACACGCCCGCGGGGGTGGCCAGGTGGTTGAGCACGATCCTCACCTCGGGATGGCGTCGCGCGAGCGCGGTGAGCTGCGGCAACTGGTGCGAGTAGACCCACGCCTCGAAGACGAGATCCCGGCGCGCCAGCTCGGCGAAACCGTCGAGGAAGGCTCGCGAGGTCAGTGCCGCTGGATCGTGGGTGAACACCTTGACGTCGGGGTCGGGGTGGTGGGCGACCATGGTGCGGATGCCGCGGAACAGCGGCGAGGCGCTCTGGTGGGCGTCGAGCAGTTCGGCGAAGCCGGGGGCCGCCGGGTCGGCGGAGCCCTCGATGGCGGCCAGCCTCGGGGTGTCGATCCCGAACGGCAGCCCGGCCACCCAGCGGGTCTCCTCGGCCTTGGCGGTCGGCCCCTTGCCGTGCCAATCCACCTCGATGTGCACGATGCTCTCCACCGGCACTCCCGCCGCGTCGGCGCGATAGTCCGCGGGCAGGTAGGGCGCCAGGTAGGGGGCCGGGTGGCCGACGAACTCCCGGTCCCGCACGTTCGCCAGGCGCACCGCCAGCGACAGCGGCAGCGGCAGGTACTTCAGCAGCCGCGCGGTCGAGCTGAACTCGCGCGGCGTCGCCAGCGGGTCCCACTGGTGGATGTGCGCGTCGATCACGCGCAGCTCGTCGATGCTCATCGGGTCCGTCCCGTCTGCTCGCTCCGATCCCCGCGGGTGGGGGTACCCGCCGCGAGGGCTTCACGCACCACCGCCGCCCACCCGGCCGTGCCCCCGTGCCGCACCCTCACACGTTCCGCCGGTACTGCCCGCCGACGGTGAAGAAGGTGTCGGTGATCTGCTCGAGCGAGCACACCCGCGCCGCGTCCATCAGCACCTCGAAGATGTTGTCGTCGGTGCGGGCCACCGCCTCCAGCCGGGCCAGCGCCGCGCGGGCCTGCTCCCGGTGGTCGTCCTGGAAGCCGCGCACCCGGTCGAGCTGCGATTTCTTCTCCTGCTCGGTCGCGCGGGCCAGCTCGATGGTCTGCTCCGGCTCCGGGCGCTCGCTGCGGAAGGTGTTCACGCCGACGATCGGCAGCGAGCCGTCGTGCTTGCGGTGCTCGTAGAGCATGGATTCGTCCTGGATCCTGCCGCGCTGGTAGCCGGTCTCCATCGCACCCAGCACGCCGCCGCGCTCGCTGATCCGCTCGAACTCCAGCAGCACCGCCTCCTCGACCAGGTCGGTGAGCTCGTCGATGATGTACGCGCCCTGCAGCGGGTTCTCGTTCATCGCCAGGCCCCACTCCCGGTTGATGATCAGCTGGATGGCCAGCGCCCGGCGCACCGAATCCTCGGTGGGGGTGGTGACGGCCTCGTCGTAGGCATTGGTGTGCAGGCTGTTGCAGTTGTCGTAGATGGCGATCAGCGCCTGCAAGGTGGTGCGGATGTCGTTGAAGTTCATCTCCTGGGCGTGCAGCGAGCGGCCGGAGGTCTGCACGTGGTACTTCAGCTTCTGCGAGCGCTCGCCCGCGCCGTACTTCTCCCGCATGGCGATGGCCCAGATGCGACGCGCGACCCGCCCGATCACCGAGTACTCCGGGTCCATGCCGTTGGAGAAGAAGAACGACAGATTGGGCGCGAACTCGTCGA
>Ga0079224_100008158_pt1 | contig 14151 bp, 11 predicted proteins | sample Stecom2015_FD_80414 | JGI IMG/M metagenome (GOLD analysis project Ga0079224, IMG submission 80414) | Agricultural soil microbial communities from Utah to study Nitrogen management - Steer compost 2015 | ecosystem: Environmental > Terrestrial > Soil > Agricultural land | place: USA: Utah...
CGCGTCGACGCGGCGCTGCTCGATGCGCTGCTGAACGGCGCCGGCGAAATCAACATCTTCCAGTCCCGGCTGAACCAGCAGCTGCACTCGATCGATTTCCATCTCGGCGAGCTCGGCCAGACGGTGACCCGGCTGCGCGAGCAGCTGCGCAAGCTCGAGGCCGAGACCGAGGCGCAGATCCTGTACCGTCACCAGGACGACCTGACCGCGGGGGGGCAGGGGTTCGACCCGCTCGAGCTCGACCGCTACTCGACGATTCAGCAGCTGTCGCGCGCGCTCGCCGAGACGGCCAGCGACGTCGCGAGCATCAACGAGCTTCTGCACGGGCTCACGAGCGAGGCGGAGACGTTGCTGAGCCAGCAGGCCCGCGTCACGAGCGAGCTGCAGGAAGGGCTGATGCGCACGCGGATGGTGCCGTTCCAGCGGCATTCGTCCCGGCTCGCGCGCATCGTTCGGCAGGCCGCGTCGGACACGCACAAGCTCGCGGAGCTCGTGGTCCAGGGCGGCGGCAGCGAGGTCGACCGCCAGGTTCTCGATACGATGCTCGCGCCGTTCGAGCATCTGCTGCGCAACGCCGTCGTGCACGGCATCGAGCCGCCGGCGGAACGGCGCGAGGCGGGCAAGCCCGAGACCGGCCACATCGAGCTGTCGCTGCGCAGGGAAGGCTCGGAGGTGCTGATCGAGGTCGCGGACGACGGCCGCGGGCTCGATCTCGACGCGATCCGCCGCAAGGCGTTCGAGCAGGGCCTGATCGCCGATCCGCAGCAGATCTCCGACAACGAGGCCGTGGAGCTCATCCTGCGCCCGGGGTTCAGCACGGCGAGCGAGCTGACGCAGGCCGCGGGCCGCGGCGTCGGCATGGACGTCGTCGACAACGAGATCAAGAAGCTCGGCGGGTCGATGCGGATCGAGTCCGCAAAGGGCCGCGGCACACGCTTCTTCATCCGTCTGCCGTACACGCTGGCGGTCACGCACGCGTTGATCGTCGACGCGGGCGAGGAGACGTTCGCGCTGCCGCTGCCGACGATCGAAGGTGTGACGCGGGTGCCGCGCGAGACGCTGCTCGACCTGCTGACGCGGGACGAGCCCAAGCTCGAGTACGGCGGCGTGACCTATCGGATCCAGCACCTCGGCAGCCTCGTCGGCGGCATGCCGTCCGCCCTCCCGGCCGAGGAGGGCGCCGTGTCGCTCGTGCTGGTCCGAGCGGGCGAGCACTCGACGGCGCTTCTGACCGACGCGCTCGAAGGCAGCCGCGAGATCGTCGTGAAGACGCTCGGGCCGCATCTCGGCAGCATCGCGGGCGTATCGGGCGCGACGATCCTCGGCGACGGGCGGGTGATCGTGATCCTCGACGCCGGCACGCTCGTGCGCGCTCAGCACGACGCTAAGGCGCCGGTGCACACGGCGGCGCCGGCGGTCCGGCCGCCGACGGCGCTCGTCGTCGACGACTCGATCACGATGCGGCGCGTCACGCAGCGGCTGCTCGAGCGCCGCGGCGTGCGGGTCGTCACGGCCCGGGATGGCCTCGACGCGATCACGGTGCTGCAGGAGCACGAGCCCGACATCATCCTGCTCGACATCGAGATGCCGCGCATGGACGGCTATCAGTTCGCGTCGCACGTGAGGAACGACGAGAAGCTGAAAGAGGTGCCGATTGTGATGATCACGTCGCGGTCCGGCGAGAAGCACCGCGCGAAGGCGATCGAGCTCGGCGTGAACGATTACCTGAGCAAGCCTTACCAGGAGGCGCAGCTGATCGCGTCGGTCGAGGCGTTGCTGGGGAGGGCGTTGTGAGCGCGATGGCGGCGGAGCAGCGCGAGCTGTACAGCCTGCTGATACCGCTGCGGGACGAGCGGCTGCTCGTGCCGCGGATGTGCGTGGCGGAGGTCATCGCGTTCGTCGAGACGCAGGCCGCGGCCGGAGAGGACGTGCCCGACTGGTATCTCGGCACGATCGACTGGAACGGCCGCGCGCTGCCGGTCATCTCGTTCGACGGCAGCCGCCCGGGCGATGCGGCGGCGAAGAAGCGCGGCCGGACGCGTATCGTCGTGTTCCACGCGGTCACGGACCGGCTGAAGGGCTACTACGGCATCCTCACCCAGGGCTTCCCGCAGCTCGTGCGCGTGAACCCGGACGTGCTGATGCTCGACACGGAGCGGCCGATCCCGGAAGGGCAGCCGGCGCTCTGCCGCGTGCGGATGATCCACGAGTTTCCGCTGATCCCGGACGTCGAGCGGCTCGAGTCGATGGTCGCGGACGTGCAGCAGCGGGTGCGCGCGGCGACGTGAGCTTCCGCCGCGGCAGTGCGGCCCGTCATGCCATCTTCATGAACGGCACGCCGCCAAGGAGGGCGTGGTGTGGTATGCGCGTCTTGGGGAGCGTGCGCGCCATGGATGGCGCGCCCGCAGCCTCCATGGAAGGATTCACGGCGGTCCCCAAGACGCGCATACCGCGCCGCGCCCGACCACCGCGAACGTAAGAACGTTCATGAAGGTGGCATGACGGGCCGCACTGCGGCGCCGTCAGCGCAGGTCGCCCCAGAGCGCCTGCGCGATGCCCACTGCGACGATCGCGGCGGTCTCGGCGCGCAGGGTTCGCGGTCCGAGGCGCATGCGCTTGACGCCGTGCCGCTCGATGCGCTCGAGATCGGCTTCGCTGAAGCCGCCCTCCGGCCCGATCAGCAGGAACAGCTCGCCGGCCGGCGGTGCGGCGCTCGACAGCGGCACGGCTGCGCGCGGATCGAGAACGATCCGCGTGCTCTCGGGCGGCATCTGCTCGAGGCTTTCCGCCAGCGACTGAACCGGTCTGATCTCCGGCGGCCGATGCCGGCCGCACTGCTCGCACGCGCTCTGCGCGACGCGCCGCCAGTGCTGCGCGCGGCGCTCGGCCCGCTCGGGGTCGAGTCGGACGACGCTGAAGTCGGACCTGACGGGCCACAGCGCCCGGACGCCGAGCTCGGTCGCCTTCTGCACGACGAGGTCCATCGCTTCCGTCTTCGGCAGCGCCTGGATCAGCGTCAGCACGAGCGTCGACTCCGGCAGCGGCTCGATGAAATCGTGCAGCGCGAGCTCGCCCTGCGCGCGTGCGAGCGAGGCGATCGTGGCGACCCGCTCGTGTCCGCGCCCGTTGAACGCGACCACGTGATCGCCCCGTTTAAGGCGCAGCACGCTGCCGAGATACTTCGTCTCGCGCTCGGTCAGCGGCGCACGATCGCCGCCGAGATCCCGGTCGAGATAAAGGCGTGTAATGCGACGGTCCGACATCGGCGTCCTCGTGGCCCCGGGGTGCCCGTCCGCCGTGTGCCGCACGGCGGAGCGCGGCGGCGGTGTTGTATAGTGCGGCTCGAACCGCGGGCAGGTCCGCTCTTCAATGTAGCATGCGGATGATCATCGACAGCGGCTGGATACGCGGCGTGAGGAAGGTACCGTCGCCGAACTGCGACGCCCGCTCGCCCGGCTCATCGCTCGACCTGATCGTCGTGCACGGCATCAGCCTTCCCCCGGGGAGCTTCGGCGGCCCGTGGATCGACGCGCTGTTCATCAATCGGCTCGACCCGGATGCTCACCCGTACTTCGCGTCGATCGCGGGGCTCGAGGTCTCGGCGCACGTGCTGATCTCGAGGGACGGGGCGTTGACGCAGTACGTGGGCTTCGAGCAGCGGGCGTGGCACGCCGGCGCATCGGAGTACCGCGGCCGTGCCGGCTGCAACGACTTTTCGATAGGGATCGAGCTCGAAGGCGCCGACGACGTCCCTTACGAGCCCGCTCAGTACACGACTCTCGCAAGGCTCGTGCGGGCGCTCCGCGCCGAATACCCGAGCCTGCGGGAAGCGCCGCTGGTCGGGCACTGCGATATCGCTCCGGGACGCAAGACCGACCCCGGTCCGGCTTTCGACTGGGCGCTCTGCCGGCGGCTGTGCGCCGCCTGATCGCCGCCGATGAAGCTCATCGCGCTGATCGTGAGCCTCGCGCTCGAGCACGTCGCGACGCGGCGCTTGAGGCTGCGCGAGCTGCGCTTCTTCGATCCGTACTTCGACTTCGCGCTTGCGCGCGCGAGAAGCCTGCCTCCGCACGCCGCGGCGGTCGTGCTCGCCGCGTTCCTGCTGATCGTGACGGTGCCGGTGTTCTGGATCGGCCGCGTTCTCGAGGAGACGTTCGTGCCGTGGGATCTGCCGTATCTGATGTTCGCGGTGCTGGTCGTCTTCCTGTGTCTCGGCCCGCGCGATCTCGGCAGCGAGGTCGACGACTACTGCGCGGCGCTCGATCGCGGCGATCAGGACGAGGCGAGGCGCGTGATGACGGAGCTTTCGGAGTCCCGGCACGCGAGCCCGCGCGACGTCGGCGCCGTCGAGGAGGCGATCTTCGTGCAGGCCACCAACCGGATCTTCGGCGTGGCGTTCTGGTTCATCGTGCTGGGACCGGTCGGCGCCTGGCTGTTCCGCGTGAGCGACCTGCTGCGGCGACGCGCCGCGTTCGAGTCGGCGCGCGACTACGGCGTCGCCAGGGCGGGGCTCCCGGCCGCGGAGACGCTGCACGGCATCCTCGCGTGGATTCCGGCGCGGCTCGCCGCGCTCGGCTATGCGCTCGCCGGCAGCTTCGACGATGCGCTGGTACGCTGGCGGGCCACGACGCCGGCGCCGGGGCGGCCGTTCCACGCACATACCGAGCGTCTGACCGCCGCCGTCGGCAAGGCGGCGATGACCGGCTTTCTCGAGCAGCCCGCGAACTCGAGCGCGGCGGCCCGTAACGCGTTGCGGCTCGTGATGCGCACGCTATTCATCTGGATCACCGTGATCGCGCTGATGACGATCTTCGGATGGGCCGTGTGATGGCGTTCTGCGGCCTCAGCCGCCCGGCGGCTCGGCGCCTTTCTTCTGCCAGAGCGTTTCCGCGATGCCCTGATCGCGCGTCAGACGGCGTGCGGCGACGAACAAGAGGTCCGATAGCCGATTCATGTAGCGAAGCAGCTCGGGATTGAGCTCCGTCTGCGCGGCGAGGGCCCAGAGGCTGCGTTCAGCTCTACGTGCGATCGCGCGTGCGAGGAAGCACGCGGCGGCGGAACGGGTTCCGCCCGGCAGAATGAAGTCCTCGAGCGGCGGCAGCGCGGCGTTCAGCTCGTCGAGGGCGTGCTCGAGCCGCTCGACGTCCGCCGCGGTGATGCCGCGATACTCCGGCATCGCGAGCTCGCCGCCGACCTCGAAAAGATCGTTCTGGATCGAGCGCAGCGCGGCGCGAAGGTCGGACGCGACGTCCGGCTCGGCGAGCACGAGCGCGATGGCGCTGCTCGTTTCGTCGACGTTGCCGATGGCTTCGATGCGCGGATCGTGCTTCGGCACGCGAACGCCGCCCGCGAGGCCGGTCGTGCCTTTGTCGCCGGTGCGGGTGTAGATCTTCGAGAGGCGATGGCCCATGGGCTCGGTCGGATTCGGGTTGAACGCCGATCATAGCAACGTCTCGGGGGACTTATCGCTTGAACGTTTGCCCTTGCGGGCGACCTGTGAACGTTCGGGGCGATTCATGAACGTCTGAACGGTCGGCGCGGGGCGATTCATGAACGTTGGGCGTCGCGGGGGCGATTCATGAACGGTTGGCGGCGGCAGTGGGGGCGCTGCGTGATATGCGCGCCTTGGGGACCGCCGCAAGCACATCCGTGTGGGCTGCGGGCTCGCCATCCCTGGCTCGCACGCTCCCCAAGGCGCGCATATCACACAGCGCCCATCCTTGATGGCGTGCCGTTCATGAATCGCCCTCCTTGCGGCGTGCCGCTCATGAATCGCCCTTGTCGGCGGTGTGCCGTTCATGAATCGCCCTTGTCGGCGGCGTGCGTTCGTCAGTCGTGCCGCTCGGCGGTGTGCCATTCGTGAATCGCGCGGTTCGATGCGTGCGTTCGTGAGTCGCCTGTGTTGACGGCGTGCGTTCGTGAATCGCTTGCTTGACGGCGTGCCTGGTCACGATCGGCGTTGCGGCGTGGGCTGTTCGTGAATGGCCGCTTCGTGTGCTGTGCGGGGTGCTCGCGGGCAGTTTCCCGTCCCCAGAAAAAAAGAAAACCCGGCGGTGGGAGCGCCGGGTCAGGACTGTTGTTGTTATCGGAGTTTACGGTTTCAAGTATGCGGCCTGGCTGTCGGTCATTCCCTGTTGGTCATGCCCCATTGTTGTTCTCGTCGTTGTTACAGCCTTTCTTTCTTTTTCTTCTTGTTCTGGTTTCTTCTTCTTGTCTCGGGACAGAATTTAACAGAACCCTTTGCTCTGAGGCATCGTTTTCTGTCAGTTTGCGCACTCACTGACCCTTGACGGGTCGCACCGTATTGAGCAAGAGCTGTGCCATACCCGGAAATTCTTCGTTTGCTCAATATGTTGCGAATCACGACGCGCCGCCGGCGACTGGTCTTGGACTCAGTCTTGTAAGGATCGCCGACGACTCATTTATCGCTTCTATTTCAACTCGCATTTCACGACTCGATCGTAAGCAGCTGTTTAGGTGGGATGCGCAAGTTTTGCTTGCATCCCTGGCGGCAAAAGGTGCCGGGCCAGGACCTTTCCTAGCGGGCCAGCAGCGCGCGATCCATGAAGACGCCCCCCTTGACGACCGCGATGACGTCGAGCGCGGCGGAGACGTCCCTGAGCGGATTGCCTTCGACGATGACGAAGTCGGCCAGCTTGCCGGCCTCGAGCGTGCCGAGCTGCCGATCGAGCCCGAGCGCGAGGGCGTTGCCCGCCGTTGCGATCCGCAGCACCTGATCCGGCGCGATGCCGGCTTCGGCGAGCAGGGCCATCTCGAGATGGACGCCGAGGCCGTAAGGCACGCTCGGCGACCCGCTGCCGGCCGCGACGAGGCCGCCGGCCCGGATCAGCCGGACGATGTGCTGCTCGAGCGCGCGCGCATCGCCGCCGTTTCCCGCCGCAGACAGCCACGCGTCGCGCTCGGCGCTCGCGTACAGACGCTCGAAGACCGGATGGCGGACGACCCTGCGCAGCGCCGCCGACGCTGCCAGCGTGCCGCGTGCGGCCGCGAGCGTCGAAGTGACCGCCGTGCGCGACTCGACGATCGTGTTGAACACGTCGTCGTACGCGAGGCCGAGCGGCGAGGCCCGAAACGGCAGCGTCGTCGGAATGGGCGAAGCGGCGAGGGGCGAGCCGCCGGCCGGCGGAAAAACCGACGCCGCGAGGCGCAGGCCGGTGTAGCCGTGGACCGGCACCGGATACGGCGCCGCCGCGTCGTCCGCGCCGCCGCTCGCGTCGGCAGGGAGCGCCGCAGCCGAAGGGGACGCGCCCGGAAGCGCTCGCGCGGGCGAGACGATCAGCCGCGGCCCGAGCCGCCGCCCGCTCGCCCACGACTCCGCACGCTCGAGCGCCTCGGCAACGTCGGCGGCAATCTCGCGGACCGTCGTCACGCCGTGCGCGAGCCACGCCCGGCCGAGGCGCTCGCCGAGCAGCGGCGATTGTCGTGCACGCACGTCGATCAGACCGGGAATGATCGTCGCGTCGCGCAGGTCGATCACGCGCTCGGGCAACGGCAGCATCCCGCGGGCGACGATCGCCTTGATCCGCTGCCCTTCGACGTGCACGTCGACGTGGCGGAGGTAGTCGGCACGGATCGAGTCGAACAGGCGGCCGACCTGAATCGCGTAAGGCTCGTCCGGCGCGGCCGGGCGCCATTCGAGCTCGGGCAGCGGCCGCGGCGCCGCGACAGCCTCGGCCGCGGTGCGGGCGGCGGCGAGCCGGCCGGTCTCGACGTCGTACGCGATGCGTCCGGCGTCGCCGCCGTCCGGCGTCCGGAGCGCGACGGCGATGCGGTCCGCGCCGTCCCACGCGATCGCGTCGGCTCCGGTGATTCCGGCCGCGACGGTGCGCGCCGCGCCGCCGTCGGCCGGCACGACGCGGAGCCGCGCCGCGCCGAGCGAATCGATGCCGTCCGTCTCGAGAAATGCGACGGTGCGCCCGTCCGCGGAGACGACGGGCGAACGGTCCTTCGCCGGGGTGCGCGTGAGCTGCGTCAGCACGCCGCCGGGCAAGCTGATTCTCCACAGGTCCATGTAGCCGCCGCGGTCGCTCGCGAACACGGCGAACTCGCCGTCGGGCGACACGCTCGGCTCGACGTCGACGTACTCGTCATCCGTCAGGCGCCGCACCGCGCCCCGGCCGTCGACGAGCCACAGATCCCCGAGCGCGCTCACGACCTCGACCCGCCCATCGCTCGACGTGCTGCGCCCGGCGAAGCCGCGCACCGGATACGGTCCCGGCGCATCGAGCGGCGTGTCGATCACGGGCGGCGTGTTCGCCTCGACCGCGACCGCCGCGAAGAGGTGCACCGGGTCGCGCGATGCGTACGCGATGCCGCGGCGCCAGATGCGCCCGTCGGCCGCGTAGACGTATTCGCCCGGCGACAGCCATGCGACGCGCGACTCGAAGACGTCCTCGGCGCGCGTCAGGGTCTTCACGACCGGCGTCGCCGACAGCACGAGCATCTTCAGCTCGCTGCCCGGCGCCGTGCCCGCGGCGGCCGGGCGCTGCTCGTTGTAGACGACGACGCCGCCGCCCTCGCGCCAGCTCGGCGCCGTGAGCCGGTTCCGCGAGCGCAGCAGCTCGATCCCGGCGCCGGTCGGCAGCAGAGCGCGCAGCGACCAGCCGTCCGGCTCGCTGCGCACGTACGCGATCTCGCCGTGCTCGGAGACGGTCGGGAACGAGGCATCGCCGGGCTCCGCGGTCAGCCGGGTCAGGACGCCGGTGTCGATCTCGATACGCCACAGGCTGAACGTGCCGGTCCGGTTCGAAGCGAACACGACGGAGCGGCCGTCACGCGTGAAGTCGGGCTCGCGCTCGTCGTGCTCGCTCGCGATGAGCGGGCGCCGTTCGGCCGTCTCGACGTCGAGCAGCCACAGGTCCCATTGGCCGTCGACGAGCCGCTGATAGACGACGAGCCGGCCGTCCGGCGCGACCCGCGGATGGCGCGCGGCCTCGTCGTCGGGGGTGAGCTGCTCGGCGCCGCCGCCGCTCGCGGGCAGCCGCCATAGCCGGCCGAGCAGATCGATGACCAGCGACTCGCGATCGGGGAAGATCGCGAGCGACAAGTTCGTGCCCTGGCTGACGTTCGCGATGCGCTGCTCGGCGTGCGCGGCGCTCGCGCCGGCGACGCAGGCGGCGAGCGCTGCGCAGAGGGGGGCCGCGAGCCGGATTCGGCGGATCATCGGCGGGGACGGGCTACGGCTGGAGCAGCTCGAAGCGCCACGGACCGCTGGTGAAGCAGCCGGCCGCGTCGCTCCGCAGGTCCCTCGAGTAGTGCTCGCGCGTGTGGAAGCGTCCGCTGCCTTCGGTCCACAGCTCGACGCGGTCGCACCAGAGCCGATAGCCGCCCCAGTGGGGCGGCCGGGGCACCCTGCGCGGCGGATGCGTGTCGCTCGTATAGTCGCCGCCGAGCTCGCGGGCCTTCGCGATTGCCCGCCGCTCGAGCTCGCCCGGGTCGGTGAGCGGGTCGCTTTGTGCGCTGATCCAGGCGTTCAGCTGGCTGCGGAACGGCCTGCTCGCGAAGTACGCGTCGCTCTCCTCGGGCGGCGACTTCACGACCTGCCCTTCGAGCCGGATCTGCCGGCCGAGCTCCTCCCAGTAGAGCACACCCGCGGCCCACGGGTGTCTTTCGAGCTCGCGGCCTTTGCGCGACCGGTAGTTCGTGTAGAACACGACGTAGCCGTGCTCCTCCGACAGGCTCTTCAGCAGCACCATGCGCACGCCGGGGCGGCCGTCCTCGCCGACGGTCGCGAGCGCCATCGCGAGCGGGTTGCGGCGGGAGCCGGCCGCCGCGTCGTCGAGCCAGCGCCGGACACGGCGGAATGGCTCGGCGTGCTCGCGTTCCTGCATGGGCGCCGGCTCGACCGCTCCGCTCAAGCGAGTGCCTTCGCGTGAAATTCGAGGTGCTCGCCGATGAACGTGCTGACGAAGTAATAGCCGTGGTCGTAGCCGGCACGCTCCCGAAACTCGAGCTTTTGACCCGACGCCGCGCACGCCTCCTTGAGGTCGTCCGGGCGCAGACGGTCGAGGAACGGATCCGCGCCGCCCTGGTCGACGAGCAGCGTGTGCCGGCTCGGCGACGAGCGGATGACGAGGCTCGCGTCCCACTCGCGCCACGCCTCGCGGTCCGGCCCGAGATAGGCTTCGAGCGCCGGCATGCCCCACTCGGAGCGGCTTGCCGAGCTGATCGGCGAGAACGCGGAAATCGAGCGATACGCGTCGGCGTTCTTGATGCCGACCAGCAGTGCCCCGTGCCCGCCCATCGAATGGCCGCTGATCGACTTGCGTGCGGGGTCGACGGGCAGATGCTCGTTCACGACGTCGACGAGCTCGCGGGCGACGTAGTCATACATCCTGTAGTGCGAGGCCCACGGCTCGACGGTCGCGTTGACGTAGAAACCGGCGGCGCTGCCGACGTCGACGCGATCATCCTCGCCCGGGATGTTGACGCCGCGCGGGCTCGTGTCCGGAATGATCAGCGCGAGCCCGAGCTCGGACGCGTACCGCTGCGCGCCGGATTTCACGCTGAAGTTCTCCTCGGTGCAGGTCAGGCCGGACAGCCAGTACACGGCCGGGACGGGGCCGCGCTCGGCGGCGGGCGGCAGGTACACCGCGAACTGCATCGTGCAGCGGCAGCTCTCGGACTGGTGGCGGTACGTGCGCTGAAACCCTTCGAAACAGCGCGATTCGCTGACTAGCTCCAGATGATGCGACATCCCTTCCTCCTCGTCGGGTTGCGCGGCGTCCGCCGCGCCTCGAAAAAGGCGCCCGACACCCTCGTTGCCGCGAAAAAGGTGCGTGTCACCTTTTCCCGCACCTGCGCTCGGGCTCCCGATCTTGCGCCGGCCCCGGTGCACGGGTACAAACCCCGGACCCCAACCGGAGAACCCCGATGACGCTCGAAGAACTGCGGCGGCGGCTGTCCGAGGTGGACCGCCAGCTCGTCGAGCTGATCGCCGCCAGGCAGCGCATCGTCGCCGACATCGGCGCGCACAAGATCGAGCACGCCGTGCCCACGCGCGATTATGAGCGCGAGAAGGAAGTGTTGAAAGGCGCGCGCCTACAGGCGGCGGAGCTCGGCCTCGATCCCGACCTCGCCGAGGAGGTAATGCGCCTCTTGATCACCTCGTCGCTCACGCAGCAGGAGCAGACCCGCGTCGCGGCGGACACGTCCGGCGCGGGCAAGCGCGTGCTCATCATCGGCGGCGCGGGCAAGATGGGCGCGTGGTTCGCGCAATTTCTCGCGTCGCAAGGCTATTCGATCGAGATCGCGGACCCCGCCGAGAGCGAGCTGCCGTATCCGCGCATCGCCGACTGGCGGGAAAGCCCGCTCGATCACGACATCATCATCGTCGCGACGCCGATCAAGGTCGCGGCGGCCGTCCTCGCGGAGCTCGCGGAGCGCCGCCCGCGAGGCCTGGTGATGGATATCGGCTCGCTGAAGACGCCGCTGCGCGACGCGCTCGGGCGGCTCGCCGCGGCAGGCTGCCGAGTGACGTCGATTCATCCGATGTTCGGCCCGGACACGCGTCTGCTGTCGGGCCGACACGTGATTTTCGTGGACCTCGGGGACGCGGAGGCGACGGCCCAGGCCCGGGCGCTGTTCGCCGCGACGATGGCCGAGCAGATCGAGATGAGCCTCGAGGATCACGACCGTCTGATCGCGTTCGTGCTGGGGCTCTCGCACGCGCTCAACCTCGTGTTCTTCACGGCCCTCGCGAACAGCGGCGAGCTCGTGCCGCGCCTGCAGCAGCTCTCGAGCACGACTTTCGACGCGCAGATCAAGGTGGCCGCGCTCGTCGCGCGGGACAACCCGCACCTCTATTTCGACATCCAGACGCTGAACGAGTACGGCGGCACGGCATTGGCGGCGCTGACGGAGGCCGCCGAGACGATCAGGCGGCTCGTGGAAGCGCGGGACGAGGCGGGCTTCGTCGCGCTGATGGAGGCGGGACGCCGTTACCTCGAGAATCGGGGCTGAGCGATCGGCGTCCCGCGGCGGGGCACTTCGTGAGGACGATCGGGCATTGGCGGCATGCGGCGCGGCTGCGTAACGGGAGGCGGCGCCGATGAAGGGGCTCAGGCTCTCCGAGCTCGAGCGGCGCGTCGAGCGGCTCGCCGACGAGGCGCGCAAGAACGAAGAGGCGTGGAAGCGCGCGCAGGCTCGCGAGATGGAGCTGCTCGAGTCGGACGATCTCTCGACGCTGCTGACGCGCGCGACCGAAGGCCTGCGCGCCGGGTACGGGCTCGAGGCGGTGACCCTGCTGCTTTGCGACCCCGAGCACGAGCTCCGGCATCTCCTGATGGGGGAGGGCGCGAGCCCGGAGGCCTTCCCCCACGTCCTGTTCGTGGACCGGCTGCCCGCGGCGCTGCCGTTCGATCCGGCGGCGCCCCGTCCGTGGCTCGGGGCGTTCGATCCGGCGCGTCACGGCCCGCTGTTTCCGGGCGCCGAGGGGCTGCGCAGCGTCGCCCTGCTGCCGCTCGCGCGCCGCGAGAAGCTGTTCGGCAGCGTGAACATGGGCAGCGGGAATCCGTCGCGCTTCACGCGCCGGCACGCGAGCGATTTCCTGCATCACCTCGGCATCATGGCGGCGTTCGCGCTCGAGAACACCGCCAACCGCGCGCGCCTCGTGCGCAGTGTCCTCACCGATCCGCTGACCGGCTGGCACAATCGCCGCTACCTCGAGGCGAGGCTTCGCGAGGAGCTGGCCCGCGGCCGCCGGTCGCGTCTGCCGATCGCCTGCCTCATGATCGACATCGACCACTTCAAGGCGGTCAACGACCGCTTCGGCCATCTCGCCGGCGACGAGGTCCTGCGGGGCGTCGCGCGGCGCATCGCGGCGGAGGTCCGCAGCAGCGACGTGGCCGCGCGATACGGCGGGGAGGAGTTCGTGATCCTGCTGCCCGGCACGGACGCCCGTGCCGCGTCCGTCCTCGCGGAGCGCATCCGGGCGGCCGTCGCCAGGCAGCCGTTCGAGCTCGGCGACGGGCACGAGCCGCTGCCGGTGACCGTGTCGGTCGGGGTTGCGGACTGCCTCGTCGAGTCGGGCGAAGACGGCAATGCGGGCGAAGCCCTGCTCGCCCGCGCCGACGCCGCGCTCTACGCGGCCAAGGCCGGCGGCCGCAATATGGTCGTCGTGCAAAAGGACGGCTAAGATAATCATGCGGTTAAGGGCATCGAGAGGGTTTCGCGGCCCGCGCGGCCGGCGGCCGAATCCATGGACTTCATCGACGAAGAGGGTTACCGCGCGAACGTCGGCATCATCCTGATGGACGGCGACGGGCGCGTGCTGATCGCCGGCAGGCGCGGGCGGGGCGGCTGGCAGTTCCCGCAAGGCGGGGTCCGGCCGAACGAGAGCACGGAAGCCGCGATGTACCGGGAGCTGCACGAGGAGGTCGGCCTCCGGCCCAGCGACGTCGAGCTCATCGGCCAGACGCGGGGCTGGCTCCGCTATCGTCTCCCGCAGCGCTACGTCCGCCGCGAGCAGACCCCGGTATGCGTCGGGCAGAAGCAGCGCTGGTTTCTGTTGCATCTGCACTGCAAGCCCGACCGCCTGCGCTTCGACATGACCGACGAGCCGGAATTCGATCGCTGCCGCTGGGTCGACTACTGGCGGCCGGTCAAGGAGGTCATCTATTTCAAGCGGCTCGTTTACGTCCGTGCGCTGACCGAGCTTGGGCCGCTGGCCTTTCCGGACGGCGGTCCTCCCGCTCCGCCGGCGTGGTGGCCGCGCCGCTGGCAGCAGGCCTGCCGCCTGAGCTGAGCGGCCTCGGGTGAAGCGCGTCCTGGTTCGCCCGGGCGCGGGCTGCGACAATACCCGCGCGATGATGCCGGTCGTCCGAGAGACATGAAGCGCCCGCGTACCTGGCTGGTCGGGCTCGTTAGCGTGCTCGTTCTCGGCGCCGCCTACCTCGTGTTCGAGCTCGGCCGGTATCAGGCCGGCTATTCGCTGCTCGACCATCGCACGGAGGTCGAGCGTCTGCGCCGGCAAACCGCCGAGCAGGCGGAGACCATCGACGAGCTGAAGCGCCAGCTCGCGATGCTCGAGACGTCGAGCGAGATCGACCGGGAAACGTACGCGCAGGTCAAGCTCACGCTGGCGCAGCTCGAGGCGAAGCTCCAGGCGCAGGAGGAGGAGCTCGCGTTCTA
>Ga0079224_100008159_pt1 | contig 14149 bp, 9 predicted proteins | sample Stecom2015_FD_80414 | JGI IMG/M metagenome (GOLD analysis project Ga0079224, IMG submission 80414) | Agricultural soil microbial communities from Utah to study Nitrogen management - Steer compost 2015 | ecosystem: Environmental > Terrestrial > Soil > Agricultural land | place: USA: Utah...
ACCTCGCGGAGGCCCGGGCGATGTTGCAACGGTTGAGCGGTCGCACGCATCGTGTATTCACCGGACTGGCACTGCGCTGCCGGGATGCGGGATTGTTCCTCGACGATGGCGTCGAGAGCCGCGTCACCTTCAAATCGCTCGATGAGGCCACGATCGACGCCTACCTCGCGGAGGTGCATACGCTTGATAAGGCGGGCGGTTACGCCATCCAGGAGCGTCCGGACCTCATCATCGAGGCGTACACTGGGTCGCACAGCAACATTGTTGGGCTTCCGCTTGAAGCGACGAAACTTCTTTTGACCGGCGCGGGTCTCCACACCTGACTTTCCAGCGGTTCAACCCTTTCGATGTCCTCTGCGCCTCCTCCCGAGAAACCCGTGCCCGCCACGCGCCGACGCCGGCATCCGTGGCCCGTGGGACGTGAATCGGAGCGACGGGCAGTCCAGATCGGCATTGCCGGCACCATCCTGATTCACCTGCTGCTGATCTGGCTCGTCCCGAGGTTCGAATCCTATTTTCTGCATGGTTCGGCGCCCTTGATCGTGCCCGGCGACAACACCGCGAGCCGGAACTTCGAAATCGAAATCGCGCCCGACGCGTTCATCCAGGAAGAGCCGCCGCCTCCGAAGCAGTTTGTCGAGGTGAACCCCGACGCTCCGGACAACCCGCCGGACCAGACCGACAATTTTGGCGCCCGCAACCAACAGCTCGCGCAGGAGGAGCCGGATCCGGACAACAGCGGCGATATGCCGGCGACGAAGGGCGAGATGGAGTTGGAGTCGTCCTCCATCGTCACCGGCACCCGCGCGCAGCCGATGCCACCGGTGGAGGCCCCGCCGCCCGCGCCTGCGAACACCGCGGAGACGAATGACGCAACCGAGCCGGCGGAATCACCGCAGCTGGCGAAGGATCCACTTTCTGGATACGAGAAGCTCCAGGGCGACAATGCCGAGGGCATCGGCACCAACGTGGTCAAGGTGCCGGAGAACCCGGATCCCGACGTCGACGAGGCGGTCGAGGGTGTGCGCGACCCGAGCCAGGCGCGGGCTGAAGGGCGCGGGCTTTATTACCGTCCGGATCCGAGTCGTCCGCAGCAGCGGCCGCAACTGGCGCAGTCGCAGATTCGGCCGACGATCCTGGCGAATCGCGTCGATGGCACGTCCAACGTCGGCGTCATCGCGCACAACGCGCTGAAGACGACCTACGGCGAATACCTCAACCGCGTCATCGAGGTGGTCGATGCCGAATGGTCGCGCGCCATCATGGGACGCTTCGATCGCGGCAGCGCGCTCCCGGTCGACGGCAGCAAGGTCGAGGTGAAGTTCATCCTCGACAAGCAGGGCAAGGTCACGATCAGCAATGTCGACGGAAACGCCGGCCAGCTCTGGAATGGCGTTGCCGTCGAAGCCATCGCCGCTCCCGCACGCTACAGCGAGGGCTACGGCAAGTGGTCGGATGACATGATCGCCGTGCTGGGCGACCAGCAGGAACTGGTGTTCACGTTCTACTATTGAGCACGACCGCGGACGTCTGGTCGACGCTGCCATTGGGCAGGGGAGTCACGCTCCTGACGCACGATGCGAACGGGCTCGGTGCGCTCGCCAAACCCGCCGGCACGCTCTCGCATCCCAATCGCGGCGGCGAGGAGTCACGCTCGCTGCTCAACGCGCGCTACACACTCGAGGGGGAGTATTATGAATGGACGGTGCCGGACGCCGCGGGGCCCCGCCGGCTCTGGCTGCTGAACCGACTCGATTCGGCAACGTCGGGTGTGATCCTCGTCGCAGCCGACGCTGCGCTCGCCGAAGTGGTACGCGCGCGGTTTCGTGCGAAACTCATCCACAAGGTTTACGCCGCCCTTGTATTCGGCGTGCCACTGCAGTCCCAGCAGGTGTGGCGTGACCGGCTGGCGATTCGGAAGTCCGGCGGTCAGATCCGGACCGAAGCCGGTGGGAACGTTCCGGCCGAAGCCGCCATGCGCCTGGTGCGCCCACCGAGCGCGAAGGCGCACCCGCCGATCTCCCTGATCCATCTCGAGCCGCGGACCGGGCGGAGCCATCAATTGCGCGCACAGTGCGCGAAACGGCGGATGCCGATCGTGGGTGACGCCACCTACGGCGAATTCCAGCTCAACCGCGACCTCGCCCGCCGCACCGGCCACAAGCGTCTCTTCCTGCACTCGCTGGAGACACGTTTCGACTACCCCTGGGCCGGCCGCCCCCACACGTTCGCCGCCACGGCTCCGCTGCCGCCGGAATTCACCGAGGTGCTGCAGACTAACTAAGGTCGATCTCCAACTCGGGAGCCCATCCAAGCTGGCGACATCCGGGAGGATGTGGCGGAGCCGCTTCGGCTCCGACTTCGGCTTGCGTACGCTCTTGCACGAACCCTCAACGGTAGCCGTTCAGCGACTTCTCCGCGGAGGGCCAGTCGGGGTTTTCGTGATAGCAAAGCCGCTTCGGCTCCGCCGGAACGGGAAGCTGTTCCGCTACCTTGGGGTTCTTTCGTCCGGCCCAGTCTGACGATCTGCGGTCCGGAATTGACTTCCGCCCGCCGCAGGCGCACCACGTTCAAAGCATGATTCGCGCGTATTACGGCTTCGCTTTCTGGTTTTGGGGCACCCGCTCCTCCTGAGGCCGCTCGCGCGAAGACGTCTTAACCGCATTCCTTCATTCGATGAGCCGCCTCCTGCAGGCGGCTTTTTTGTTTTCCAACACCATGATCCTCCCGAAATCCAATCGCCTCTCGCCCGAGCAGCTGAACGAAGTCACCTCGATTGTGACGGACTTCGGCTGCCGGATCCAACCCATCGTCGGGACGGTGCGCACGATCTACGCGATTCTGGGGGACGAACGCGACGAACTCATGATCAACCGGATCGAAGGACTCGATTACGTCGAACGCGTCGATCGAATCCAGTCACCCCACAAGTTGATGGACCGTCGATCCGACCTCGCGTCACACCGCATTCGCATTGGTGACGTGACGCTCGGCGACGAACTGCTGGTTATCGCCGGTCAGTGCACCATCGATCCCAAGAATCCCAATCTCTTCTACGAGACCGCGGAGGCGGTGAAGGAGGCGGGCGCCAACGCGATTCGCGGCGGTGTCTGGAAGCCGCGCACCAACCCGTATTCATTCCAAGGTGACGCGAAGTCGCTCGACATCCTGCTCGAGGGCGCGCGCCGCACCGGCTTGCCGGTCGATGCCGAGGTGATGGACGAGGAACAGCTCCGGCTCGCCCTGGATGCCGGTGTGAACATGCTTCAGGTGGGCGCGAGGAATGCGTTGAATTACTCGCTGCTGCGCTCGATCGGCCGTGCCGTGGCCGAGCACGAAACGGCGGTTCTCCTCAAGCGCAGCCTGCACATGGGCCCAATCGCCGAGTTCCTCGCGGCCGCGGAGTACATTGTCAGCTTCGGCAATCCGAACATCCTGCTCTGCCCGCGCGGCACGGCGCCGACGCTCGATGGGTACCGGAACCACCCGGACGAGAGCATCACTCCGCTCCTCAAGGAACGCACCTGGGCGCCCGTCGTGGTCGACCCGTCGCACTCGGTCGGAAAGGCCGCCTACGTGCCGGCCTGCGCGCTTGCCGCGGTGGCGTATGGAGCGGACGGACTTTGCATCGAGTCGCATGTCAGTCCCAGCAAGGGGATTGGCGACGATCCGAAACAGGCTCTGACGCCGTCGGTCCTCGCCGACACGATCCGCCAGGCCAGGCAGTTGTGGAGCATGCGCCGCGCGGTTGCGGTTTGACGGCGCTGCGCCGGCACGACGGAATCATCGCGCATGAGTCACCGTCCGCTTCGACTGGCGGGAACGCGGACGATCCTCCGCGTGCCGCACTGGCGTCACCTGTTGATCTGGAGCGCGGGCGCCGTCCTTGCGACGACGGCCGCGGCGGTGTCCACGATCGAGCTCCGCAGCGGCGCGTCGGTGTCCGGTGACATTCTGGTGGAGAAGGCCGATCGTCTCGTCGTCGATCTCGGGTACACCGTGATCGAGATCCCGCGGGACGAGGTCACGCGTGTGGTTGCCGAGTCGACGGAGGAGGGAGGGCAGGACGTCGTGGAGGCCAGCGGCGACCTGTATCGCACGGCGTCGAACCAGCCCGTGTTGCCGGTGAAGCAGAACGTGGATCGCGTGGCCGAGGCGGTCGTGCAGGTGCGCACGCCGGTCGGTCTAGGATCGGGCTTCATCATTCACCGCGATGGATACGTGGTCACCAATCACCACGTGATCTCCGGTGAGTACGACATCAGCATCACACAATACAAGAACGGCGGCTCGAACCTCGAGCGCGTCGCCTACAGCAAGGTGCGTATCATCGCCCTGGATGCGCGGCTCGACCTCGCGCTCCTCAAGATCGAGACGCCCGAACCGCAAACGTTCCCGACCGTGCCGCTTGGGGATTCACAGTCGGTCGGCGAGGGCCAGACGGTCTTCGCGATCGGCAGCCCGCTGGGGCTCGAACGCACCGTCTCGCAGGGCATCATCAGCCTGCGCAACCGCGCACTGGGCGGACTCCTTTACCTGCAAACCACCACGCAGATCAATCCCGGCAACTCCGGCGGCCCGCTCTTCAATCTGCGCGGTGAAGTTGTTGGCGTGAACAACATGAAGCCGATGATGACCGGCATCGAGGGCCTGAACTTCGCGATCCCCGTGTCGGTGCTGAAGACGTTCATCATCAACCGCGACGCCTACGCCTTCGATCCGCGCAATCCCAACGCCGGCTTCCGCTATCTCCAACCCTCGTCGTTTCCGCGTGAGGATCTCGACGGCACCACGCCCTGAACGCATCGGCGAAGCGGGCAACCTATTTTCCTCCACCCCATGATCAAAAACCTGACCTCCCTCGCCCTGTTCGCGGCGGGCGCGGCGAGTCTCGTCGCCGATGCCACGGAACTCACGCGACTGCTCCCGGCCGAAACCGATCTCGTCATCCTGGTCGACGACGTGCCGCGGCTGCGCGAGGCGTCGAAGCATTCACCCGGCGCTCGTGCCTGGCAGGACCCGGAGATCCAGGCCTGGCTCGCGCCGCTCCGCGAGAAATTCGACTGGGCGAAGGTCAATGAGGAGGCGCGCGCCGAAACCGGAAGCTCTCCCGAGGAGGTGCTCAATTGGATCGAGGGTGGTGCGGTGCTGGCGATCCGCGATTTCGGCGCAGCCATGGCGATGCAGGGCGAGAACGTACCCTTCATCATGGCGATCGATTTTGGCGGCAACCTCGACGAGATGAGCGGTTTTCTCGAGCGGATGGCGCGCCGGAGCGTCGACGAGAAGAATCATCGGGAGGAGGTCGATACCTACGGGGGCGTTGACGTGCACGGCCTGTATCCACCAGAGCCCGACACCACGGAGGCGGAGGAAGACGAGGACGCGGATGGCAGCGAGAGCTCCGGTACGCCGATGTTCTGGGCCGCCGACGAGGGACTCCTGTTCCTTTCGTCCGTCAAACAGGAGATCCTCGATATTCTCGACACGCGTCAGGACGGCGGTGCCGCGACGCCGCTCGCCGGTTCGGACCGGCTCGAGCGCCTGCGGGAGATCGGCGGCCAGAGCGACCTCATCGTTTCCCTCCGGCTGCCCCGGCTCGTTGGCCTGATGGAATCCGCCATGGCCGCGAAGGCGCAGGCCGGTGGAGGCAATCCGATGATTCCGCCGGCGCGCAATGTCATCACCGGTCTCGGCCTCGATGCGTGGGAGGATGTCTGGTTCGCGACTCGTTTCGATGGAGACGAATCGATCGGCCACTACGGGCTCGCCTACCGCGAGCCGCGCGGCCTGCTCACGTTGCTCCAGCACGAGGCGCGCGGGTTTCCGCAACCCGAGTGGATTCCGGCCGAGTGGAAGAATGTCGCAGTCTATCGCTTCGAAGCCTTTCAACTGCTTCCCCGACTGCAGCAGATCCTCAGCACGATCAGCCCGCCGATGGGAGGCATGATCCAGGGTATGCTCGCCCAGATGCAGCAGAAGACCGGCGTGGACCTGCAGCGCGACATTCTCGGGCGCTTCGGCGACGAGATGGTGGCCGTCCAGCGTTTCGAGTCGATGCAGCCCGGCGCCAACGCCCTCACGACGCTGAACGAGGTGCCACAGATGATGGTGTTTTCCCTCAACGACGCGCCGGGGTTCGAGCAAGCGCTGAATACGTTGATCAAGACTGGCGGACCGGCGGCCGAGCAGATGATGAAAACCCGCGACTACCTCGGGTATCGCATCACGAGCATTGAGCCCCCCACACCTCCGGGCTCACAGGCAGCGGGACAGTCGATGCATTTCGCGATCACCGATCGCTACTTCTTCCTCGGCATGCGTTCGGCCTCGGTCGTCGAGGAGGCGCTGCAGGCGCTGTCGCGTGGCGGCGGCGGGTTCTGGGACCGTGAGGACGTCGGCGAAGCGCTCGACTGGGCGCCAGCCGATGCGACCGGCTTCCAGGTTCAGGACATGGCGTCCGTGCTCGCCGTCGTCGTGCCGGGAGTCGAGGCCATCCTTGGCGCGGGCATGGAAGCGAAGGTGCAGCAGGCCCGCGCCGCCGCAATCGAGGCGGGAGAGGACCCGGATGCCGCTGAGGCCGAGGTGCGGGCCGAGGCTCGCTTCACCGATCCAGAACGCGCGCCGTCACCCGAGGTGTTTGCGAAGTACTTTGGCAACAACTGGAGCATCATCGTCATGGACGACACGAGCCTTCGCGCGGTCGTTCGCACGCGCGCGCCAAATCCATGAATCGCCGCCTGCTGTGGATCGCGGTCCTTTCGTTGCTCGCGCGGCCGTTGCCGGCCGACACCGGTGAGATTGCGGCGTTTGACGGCCCGGAGGTCACCAAGCTCGACTGGAACATCCGCGCCCTGCGCGCCGCCGACATCAATGGCGACGGGCGTCAGGACCTGGTTCTGCTCAACAACGACCGCTCCACGATCGTTGTCCTGATCCAGAACGAGCCGGGTGCCGCGGCGGCTCCCGAGCGCTCCCTGCATCACAACCGCTGGGAGCCCGTGGTCGAGGACGCCCGTTTTCGGAAGGAATCAATCACCGCGGGCATCACCCTGTACGACCTGGCGACCGGAGACCTCAATGGTGACGGTCGGGTCGACCTCGTGTACACCGGCGCGCCGCACGCGCTGACAATCCGGTATCGGACCGAGGATGACGACTGGCGGGAACAGCGCATCACACCCGCGCCCGATCCCGCCCAATTCGGTCCGGCGCTCGCTGTCCAGGACCTCGATGGCGATGGACGGGACGACCTCGTGATGCTCGGGCAGACCGAGCTTGCGGTGTATCGACAGAATGACGACGGCACGCTGGCCTCACCCGAACGATTCCCGCTTCCGGACGACAACGCGTACGGGCTCCGGTTGACCGACTTCGACCGCGACGGCCGGGCCGACATTACGTACGGACATGGACGTGATCCCCGCGGCAGCCTGCGGGTGCGCCTGCAGACGTCCACGGGCGCCTTCGGTCCGGAGCTGGCGTTCCCCCTGGAGCGTCTCGTGAGTGCGGTGACCCCGGTACAGGCGCTCAACAGCGAGGGCGACACCGTTTCAGCCTACACCTACGTGGCCGGACCCGTTGGCCAGGTTCAGGTCGTGACGTTCCCACAAACGTCCGAATCCGACGCCGACCGGCTCCCGCGTCCGCGGATGTTCCGGCCGCGCCAGAGCGGCCGCACGCCGACGGCGTATGCGATCGGGGATTACAATGGTGACGGACGAAGCGACGTGGCCGCCAGCGATGCCGACGGGGCGCAGGTATCCATTTATTTCCGACAGGCGGACGGCGGGTTCACCGAAGCACGAACGTATCCCAGTCTCTCGGAGGCGAGGGCACTGGCCGCCGTGGATTGGGACGGTGACGGACGCGACGAGCTTTTCCTCTCGAGCGTGAAAGAGCGCATCGTCGCGCGCGCCGTGATTGATGCCGATGGACGGATGGAGTATCCACAGCCGCTTCCGCTGGAGGGAAAACCCGTCGCATTGGCCGCGCATGCCTCGCCGGAAGGTGCATTGCTCGCGGTCGTCTACGAAGACAGCGGCGCACATCATGTCGCGCTGCTCGCGGGAGCGGATGCCGAGCCCCGAACCATCGCGCTGCCGAAACTGCGGACGGATCCGTCGGCCATCGCCTGGTGGGACGCCAATCAGGATGGTCGTGCGGACCTGGTTCTGTTCGTGCCGCGTGATCCCTTGCGGATTTTCGTGCAGGACGAGACGGGCGCATTTTCGGACGCCAGCGGCGCCGCCGGTTACCGGAAGGGTCTCGTCGATGGCGTGGAGCGTTCGAGCGTCACGTTCGCGGACGTCGATGGGGACACGAAGCCGGAGATGGTGATCGCCGCGCGTGGTTTTGCGCGAGCGTTGCGACTTTCCACGGATGGCGCGCTCGAGGTCGTGACGCAGTTCAATGCCCGCACGGCAACTGCCGAGATCGCGACCACGCTTCACCTTCGTCGAGCAGGCAGTGGCGGATCGCACGAAGTCGTGTTGTATGACCGGCGCGCGGAGGAGTTCACGCTGCTGCGCCCTGGCGCGCAGGGGGTGTACGAGGTGGCGAAGACCCAGGTCGCCGACCGCATCGAGGTGGTGGGTTCTTGGTCCGGCGAAAGCGAATGCTTCATTTTCGGAGCCGACCGCTTTTGGTGGCTACCGCTCGAGCACGGCGAATTTGAGCAAAAGCCGCTCGCCCCTCACGTGACGGACCTGCCGGGGGTGCGGTACGGCTACGTCGTGCCGGTTGATTTTGATGGCGACGGGATTCACGAATTGATCGCGGTCGATCCGGAGCGCCACGTGGTGGAAATGCTCGCGCCGCGCGCGGAGCCGACCGGCTGGCGGAGCTGGCTGCATTTTGTCGTATTCGAGGTCGATCCGCACCAGCCGCAGGGGAACCGCGCTTCGTTCGAACCACGGGAAGCGTGTGTCGCCGACGTGACGGGTGACGGTCGCGAGGATCTCGTACTTCTCGTGCACGACCGGGTTCTGGTGTATCCACGGAAGTAGGACGGCAGGTGCGTTGACGTGCCATCGGGGCGCGCCCCGGTGGCACGGCGGGGTGCGGGACGGGGCGACAGGCCTGCCCTGCGTGAGTAGGTTGGGCGGTCATGAAAGAACAAAACGACCCCTCACGCAGCTCACAACGCTCACAGGAGCAACCCACGCAGCAACAACAGATGTCCGGTGGTTCACGTCGCGGTAGCGAACGGCGCCAGGGCTCCGAAAGTTCACGCTCGGGCGATACGTCGAAGCGCGAAACGGAGCGCTCCCGGTCGGACGACCCGCTCGACGCCTCCCGCCAGAGCGAACGTTCCCCGAAGCAGGAGAACCTGTAACCCTGTAACGAGCAGAACCCATCACAAACAACGGCCCGCCACAGTGCGGGCCGTTTTTGTTATGACGTGATTCCCACTGCCGCGCCCCAGCTAGCCGCGTCAACGACCGGCAATGCGACCGAAGGAAGGGACGGTTTCGCGCTTCGGCTTCAGCTGGTAAACAGGTTGAGCACGCGGAAGGGCGAGGTGCATCACGCCGAACAGAATCAGCGTGCCGCCAATCATCTCGAGTAGTTCCTCGGTGAGGACGGAGAGGACGTACAGTTCGCGGGCTTCGGCATAACCGCGCAGGAACTGGTCCGCGATCAGTTCGACGCCGATGGCTCCCGCCACAAAACTCACGCTCCCGATGACGCCGTAGATCACGAGCCGGGGATAACCCTGTGCAATGGCAGCGAGGTACTTCATCCCCAGAAAGATGAAGGGCAACGCAGCGACACCGTACACGAACGCCCACGCCCCGCGGCCGTTGCGGACCTGTGGTGCGGCCGTTCCGCTGAGCTCCCGGCCGATTCGCTCGTGCACCTGCGCGATCTCGTCCATCGACAAAAAGAGGAATGCTGCAGCGCCGATAAGCGGCACGATCACGGGCACGCCCAACGGACGCAGGGCCTTGGGGCCGAAGATCGCGATCACCGCCGCGACGCTGAACAGCTGCATCGATGAGAACCACGCCGGAAGATTCGCTTCCTGGTCGAGGTCGTAGAAGTGATCCACCTTCGGTCCGCCGACGTGGGTGCCGACATAGTACAAGGCGGCAAATCCCACCTCGCAGAGAAACAGGATCACGATCAAGTGCCAGGGGCGAAACGTGTAGGGCTTCACTTGGGGAATGGATCAACGAGCGTTTGCACCCGTTGGTCTGATGGAGTGACAGAGCCCGGGCCGGAGGGTGGGGTGCAGCACCTCCGGCGCTGAGCCGCCACCGACCCGATCCAGGTTCCGCGGTTGCGCACATTTGTCGCAAAATCGTCACACAACAGGCGGAGTATCTGGAGTGCGGCGGCACGACGCCGCTTTTGACGGCAAGTAGGGCCAGTCTCCGACTGGCCCCAACACCGCCCATCGCATCCCCCGCGTCAGAACAACGCGTGACGCTGACGTCGGTTTCCCGGACAGCAGGGTGTGCTCCGGCCGTGCGAACCCGCCGTCGCAAGCCCCTGCCACCGAGGCGGCGCCTCCAGAACGGAGCCGAGGCTCCGCATCCCCACGCCGATCCCTTACAGCAGATCCAGCTGCTGTGCGTCGTCCTGCGGTTTCACGGTGATCTTTTTCTTCGGACGTGCCTGCGGTGATGGCAGTTCCACGGACGTGTCGTCACTCTCCAGCTTCGCGAGCAGTACCTTGGCTCGCTCAATGACCGAACGGGGGAGTCCAGCCAAGCGCGCGACCTGGATGCCATAACTGCGATCAGCGGCGCCCGGCACGACACGCCGGACGAAGACGATGTCGTCGTTCCACTCCTTCACCGCCACGCTGTAGTTGCGCAGGCGAGACAGGTGTTTCTCGAGTTGCGTGAGCTCCTGGTAGTGCGTGGCGAAAAGCGTGCGCGGTCCACGCTCCCCGTTGCCGTGCAGGTGCTCAACCACCGCCCACGCGATCGAGAGGCCGTCGTAGGTCGACGTGCCGCGGCCAATCTCGTCGAGGACGATCAGCGAGCGGTCGGTCGCGTTGTTCAGGATGTTCGCGGTCTCGTTCATCTCGACCATGAACGTCGAATTGCCGCGCGCGAGATCGTCGCTCGCGCCGACGCGCGAGAAAATCCTGTCGACGATGCCGATCCGGCACCGTGCGGCGGGAACCCAGCAGCCGACTTGGGCGAGCAACGTGATCAAAGCCACCTGTCGGATGTAGGTCGACTTGCCCGCCATGTTGGGACCCGTGATGAGCGCGAGCTGCTCGCCGCTGGCCGACAGGCTCGTGTCGTTCGGCACGAATCCCTGGCTGCCGCCCGTCGACACGGCTGCCGGGTCGCGCAGCATCTGTTCGACCACCGGATGCCGGCCGTCGGTGATCACGAGCTCGTCGCCTTCGTCCAGTTCCGGCTGGTGATAATCCCACTCGCGCGAGAGTACGGCCCAACCGGCGAGCACATCGAGTTCGGCGAGTGCATCGGCGGTCGCGGCGAGCGCGAGGGACTCGTCGAGCACGGCGGTGATGAGGGACGCGAACAAATCGCGTTCGCGGGCAAGGGCGTTTTCCTCTGCGTGAAAAATTTCCTTCTCCTTCGCGCGCAGCTCCTCGGTCACGTAGCGCTCGCCGCCGACCGTGGTCTGCCGGCGGATGTAGTGCTCGGGCACGAGGTGGAGGTTCGCCTTGGTGACCTCGATGTAGTATCCAAAATTGTTCGTGTATTTGACCTTAAGGCTGCGGATCCCGGTTTTCTCCTGCTCCTGCCGTTCGAGATCAGCGAGCCACGTGCGATTGTCGCGCGTTAGCGAACGAATCCGATCGAGCTCGGCGTCGAAGCCATTGCGGATCGCGCCACCCTCCGCGATGTCCGCAGGCATCTCGTCCGCGAGTGCGCGCTGCAGCAGGTCGCGCAGGTGCGGCAAATGCGCGAGCCGGGGTGGATACGAGTCTGCGAGCAGTCCACCGAAGCCCTCGAGGCACGAGCAGATGCCCGGCAACTGCGTGAGCGTGTCGCGCACGCCGGCGAGCTCGCGTGGGTTGCGCAGGCGGTTCTGGAGCCGGCCGAGGATTCGCGGCACGTCGCGCACCTGACCAAGCAGTTCACGCAACTCGCCGAGCCGCATGGGATCGCCTAGCAATTCACCAACGAGCGCCGAACGCCGGCGCATCTCGGCGATGTCGAGCACGGGTTCCGCAAGCCAGCGTTCGAGCAGGCGGGCGCCCGCGGCTGTCGCCGTGCGGTCGATCGCCGCGAGCAGGGACCCCTGGCGCGTGCCCCGGCTCGAAGTGAAGATCTCCAGGTTCCTGAGCGTGGCGGGATCGATGAGGAGCGTGCGCGTGCTTCGGTACTCCTGGATCGCGCGCAGGTTTTCCGGTTTCGCGCAGAGGTTTTCGGTTGCGTAGGTGACGAGCGCGCCGGCGGGCCCGAGGGCGGGGTGGTTGTCCGCGAGCCCGAAACCCTGCAGGTTCAGCACGCCGAGCGCATCCATCACTGCGCGCGCGCCATCGCGACTGTCGAATTGATAACCGGGCAGCTCCGTGATCAGTCGCGCCTCACAGAACCCCTGAAGTGCGTGGCGCGCCGTCTCCTCGTGCGCGCTGGTGCGCCAGCGTTCGATCTCACCTTCGACCAGGAGAATCTCGGCGGGCTCGAGCGCCGTGAGAACGGGGAGCAGGTTTTCGATGCGCGCGTCGGTTGCGACCTTGAACTCGCCGGTCGACAGATCGAGCCAGGCGGCATGGAGCCCGTGTTTGTCGAGAAGCAGCGCGCAGAGGTAATGATTGCGGTTCGCGTCGAGCTGGCTTGCGGCGAGCGTTGTACCCGGTGAAAGAATACGCGTCAGCTGGCGTCGGACCAGCTTGCCGGCCTGGGCTGGTTCGGCCTGGTCGCAGATCGCGACCTTGCGGCCTGCAGCGAGCAGCTTGTTGACGTAGCCATCGAGGGCGTGGGCCGGGATGCCGGCCATCGGGTAATCCTGGCGCTTCGTCAGCGTGAGCCCGCACGCCCGGGAGGCGAACTCGGCGTCCTCGAAGAACAGCTCGAAGAAGTCGCCGAGGCGGAACAGCAGAAGCGTGCCCTTCGGGAGTCCCCGCTTCACCTCGAAGTATTGCTGCATCATCGGGGTGAGTTTGGCGGAAACGGTCATAGGCAGGGACAGGACGCCCACCAAGAGGCACGGAGCGCCGGGCGGATTCAAGCATTGGCTTTCGCGCAGGATCGAGTGCCCTGTTGTCCCGGTGAATCTGTTCGCTCGCGACCTTGGTGGAGACGGCAAACCGCCGCTCCTCATCCTGCACGGCCTGCTCGGATCCTCCCGCAACTGGCAGACCGCCGGTGCGGAATTGGCTGCGCAATGGCACGTGCACGCATTGGACCTGCGCAATCACGGCCGTTCGCCGCACGACGAGCGGATGGATTACGATGCCATGGTCGGCGACGTGCTCGCGTGGATGGATGCGCACGGGTTCCCGACGGCCGACCTCATCGGCCACAGCATGGGAGGCAAGGTGGCGATGGTGCTGGCGTGTCGGCACCCGCAGAGAGTCTCACGCCTGGTGGTGGTCGACATCGCGCCGAAGGATTATCTCTCGCACGCGCATCGCGCGGAATTCGCCGCGATGCACGAGTTGCGCCTCGATTCGCTGCAATCGCGCGGCGAAGCGGAGCTGCGTTTCGAGGCGCGCGTGTCCGATTGGGCGATGCGAAAGTTCCTCGCGACCAATCTCGAACGGGATGACGGCGGCCAATGGCGCTGGATGATCAATCTTCCTGCGCTCACCCAGGCGCTGCCGGAGCTCGAGAAAAATCCGCTGCACGCAGACGACCGCTACGACGGCCCCTGCCTTTTTATCACCGGAGGAAAATCACGCTACGTGCAGCCCGACGACCACGCCCGCGTCCTCCAGCATTTCCCGCGCGCGAAGATCGAAACCATCCCCGAAAGCGCCCACAACCCCCACATGGAAACGCGAGCCGACTTCGTCCGCCTCGTGAGCAGTAGGACCAGTCTCTGACTGGCCCCACAGGCGCGCGAAGACGTGATTCACCGCAGAGGACGCAGAGGATCGAACGGGATTCTCTACACGAAGATCGCAAAGACCGCAAAGATGTAGGTCCGGCGCTTCGCGATCTTTGCACTGCTATGTTGTGAAATCGTGGTGTGGTGCGAGGAATTTGTA
>Ga0079224_100008161_pt1 | contig 14148 bp, 10 predicted proteins | sample Stecom2015_FD_80414 | JGI IMG/M metagenome (GOLD analysis project Ga0079224, IMG submission 80414) | Agricultural soil microbial communities from Utah to study Nitrogen management - Steer compost 2015 | ecosystem: Environmental > Terrestrial > Soil > Agricultural land | place: USA: Utah...
AGGCCGGTTTGCGGGTGCCCGACGACGTCTCCGTCGTCGGGGTGGACGACGCCGAGGGGGCGGGATTCTTCAGTCCGCCGCTGACCACGGTGCGCCAGCCGTTCTCCGAGGTCGGGCGGGCGGCGATCGAGACCGTGCTGAAGGCGATGGACGGCGAGGCCTCGCCGGCACGCCGGGTCATCGCACCGGAACTCGTCGTCCGGGCTTCGACCGCCGCTGCCCGGGTTTGACAGCGCCGCTGGTGTGATCGTTAACATCCGAGTCGCGTCTCGAAAGCCGGGACGCGACCTACAGCCCTGCACACCGCCCAGTCGTGGCAAAGGAGCCGAAACCTCATGCAGTCCCAGGACACCGGCCGGCAGTCGACGCCCGATCCAGGTCCGTCCGTCACGCCCGCCGAGGCGCTCGCCGCGGGGCGCACCGCCCTCGGTATCGAGCTCGGGTCCACCCGGATCAAGGCGTGCCTGATTGGGGAGGACCACGCCGTGCTCGCCAGCGGTGGCAGCGACTGGGAGAACCAGTTCGTCGACCGCATGTGGACGTACGCGCTCGAGGACGTCTGGTCCGGGTTGCAGGCTGCGGTCGCCGAGCTGCTGGACGACGCCGAGCGCCGCCACGGCGTGCGCCCGACGACGGTGGGATCGATGGGGATCTCGGCGATGATGCACGGCTATCTCGCGTTCGACGCCGAGGGGGAGCTCCTGGTGCCGTTCCGGACGTGGCGCAACACGACCACGGAGACGGCCGCCACCGAGCTGACCGAGCTGTTCGGCCACAACGTGCCGCTGCGCTGGTCCGTCGCGCACCTCTACCAGGCGGTGCTCGACGGCGAGGAGCACGTGCCGGCCGTGGACTTCCTGACCACGCTGGCCGGCTACGTGCACTGGCGGCTGACGGGCCGGCGGGTGCTCGGCGTCGGCGACGCCTCGGGGATGTTCCCGGTGGACGCGGCGACCCGCGACTACGACGCCCGCATGCTCAGGTCGTTCGACGAACGGGCCGGCGGCCACCCGACCGCGCCGTCGCGGCCGCTGGGTGAGCTGCTCCCGCAGGTGCTCGTCGCCGGGGAGGACGCCGGGAGCCTGACGGAGGAGGGGGCCGCCCTGCTCGACCCGAGCGGGAGCCTGCAGGCCGGGATCGCCGTGTGCCCGCCCGAGGGGGACGCGGGCACCGGCATGGTCGCGACCGGGGCCGTCGCCCCGCGGACCGGGAATGTCAGCGCCGGGACCTCGATCTTCGCCATGGTGGTGCTCGAGCGCCCGCTGCAGGCCGTCCACCCGGAGCTCGACATCGTCACCACCCCCGCGGGCGACCTGGTGGCGATGGTGCACTGCAACAACGGCGCCAGCGAGCTCGGCGCCTGGGCGGACATGTTCCGCGAGTTCGCCGCGGCCCTGGGCCACCCGGCCGAGCCGGCCGACGTCTACCGCGCCCTGCTGGGTGCCGCGCTGGACGGCGAGGCCGACGGCGGCGGACTGCTGGCCTACAACTACCTCTCGGGCGAGCCGATCACCGGCCTGGCGGAAGGGCGGCCCATGGTGGTGCGCACGCCGGGCAGCCGGCCGAGTCTGGCCAACTTCGCCCGCACCCAGGTCTACGGCGTCTTCGGCACGCTGTCCCTCGGCATGCGGGTCCTGGCCGACGAGGGCGTGAGCGTGGACGAGATGTTCGCCCACGGCGGGCTGTTCCGCACCGCCGGGGTCGCCCAGCGTCTGCTCGCCGCCGCGATCGAGGCGCCCGTGGCCGTGGGGCACACCGCCGCCGAGGGCGGCGCCTGGGGGATCGCGGTGCTGGCTGCGTACCAACGCCGCGGCGGGGACGCCAGTCTGGCTGACTACCTCGCCGGGGACGTCTTCGCGCAGTCGGAGGCCGACGTCGTCGAGCCGGACCAGGGTGACGTCGCCGGCTACCGCGCCTGGCTGGAGCAGTACTCCGCCGGCCTGGCGATCCAGCGCGCGGCCGCGGAGGCCGTCCGGTGACCGAGAAGGACCGCGAGATGAGGAGGGTTGGTGCCGACCATGTCAGGTGAGGTCCCCGGCGCGATGCGCGCCGCCGTCGACGCCGCGAAGGAGAAGGTTGCCCGGCTGCACGCCGAGCTTCCCCGGTGGGAGCTCGTGGTGTGGACCGCGGGCAACGTCTCCGAGCGGGTGCGTGGCGTGGACGGGCATCCCGATCTGCTGGTGATCAAGCCCTCCGGCGTCACGTACGACGAGCTCACGCCCGAGGCCATGGTCGTGTGCGACCTCGACGGCGCCCTCGTCGAGGGGGACCGCGCGCCGTCGTCGGACACCGCGGCCCATGCGTACGTCTACGCGCACATGGACGAGGTCGGTGGCGTGGTGCACACGCACTCCACGTACGCGACCGCATGGGCGGCCCGGCGCGAGCCGGTCCCGTGCGTGCTGACGATGATGGCCGACGAGTTCGGTGGTGACATTCCGGTCGGACCGTTCGCCCTCATCGGTGACGACTCGATCGGCCGCGGGATCGTCGAGACCCTGCGCGAGTCGCGCTCGCCCGCGGTTCTCATGGCCCAGCACGGGCCGTTCACCGTCGGCGCGGACGCCAAGGCGGCGGTCAAGGCGGCGGTGATGTGCGAGGAGGTGGCGCGCACCGTTCACATCGCCCGCCAGTACGGCGAGCCGAAGCGGATCGAACAGGCGAAGATCGACTCGCTCTGGGAGCGCTACCAGAACGTCTACGGTCAGGCCGACGAGCACGGTCAGGCCGACGAGCACACAACCACCGAGCACGACGGCGTTGTCGCCACCGAGGAGCCCACCGCATGAACACCCCCTTCGACGGCAAGCAGATCTGGTTCCTGACCGGGTCACAGGACCTCTACGGCGAGGACACCCTCCGGCAGGTCGCCGAGCAGTCCCAGCAGGTCGTGGCGGCGCTGAACGAGGCCGCCGAGATCCCCGTCCCGATCGAGTGGAAGCCGGTCCTGAAGGACCGTGACGCCATCCGCCGGGCCGCCCTGGACGCCAACTCCGACCCGAACTGCCTGGGTGTCGTCGTGTGGATGCACACCTTCTCGCCGGCGAAGATGTGGATCCTCGGCCTGGACGCGCTCGCCAAGCCGATGCTGCACCTGCACACGCAGGCCAATGTCGAGCTGCCCTGGGCGGACATCGACATGGACTTCATGAACCTCAACCAGGCGGCCCACGGCGACCGCGAGTTCGCCTACCTCGCCACCCGCATGGCCACGCCCCGCAAGACGGTGGTCGGCCACGCCACGCACGCGGCCGTGCGCGCCAAGGTCGGCACCTGGGCCCGCGCCGCCGCCGGCCGGGACGCGCTGACCAACCTGCGGCTCGCCCGGTTCGGTGACAACATGCGCGGCGTCGCCGTCACCGAGGGCGACAAGACCGAGGCGGAGATCCGGCTCGGCACGTCGGTGAACACCTGGGGCGTGAACGACCTCGTCGAGCGGGTCGAGGCGGTCCCGCAGGCCGACGTCGACGCGCTGCTGGCCGAGTACGACGAGACCTACGACGTCGCCCCGGAGCTGCGCGCCGGTGGCGAGCGGCGCGAGTCGCTGGCCTACGGCGCCCGACTCGAGGCGGGCATGCGCTCGTTCCTGGAGGAGGGATCCTTCGGCGCCTTCACCACGAACTTCGAGGACCTCGGCGGCCTGCGCCAGCTGCCCGGCCTTCCCGTCCAGCGGCTCATGGCCGCCGGCTACGGTTTCGGTGCCGAGGGCGACTGGAAGACGGCGATCCTCGTCCGCGCCGCCAAGGTCATGGGACACGGGCTGCCCGGCGGGGCCTCCCTCATGGAGGACTACACCTACGAGCTCACCGAAGGGAAGGAGAAGATCCTCGGCGCCCACATGCTCGAGATCTGCCCGACCCTGACCGCCTCGACGCCCCGGCTCGAGATCCACCCACTCGGCATCGGCAACCGGGAGGACCCGGTGCGCCTGGTCTTCGACACCGATCCTGGCGAGGGCATCGTCGTCGCCCTGTCCGACCTGCGTGAACGGTTCCGGCTCACCGCCAACGTCGTCGACATCGTCCCGCCCGACGCCGAGCTACCGAACCTGCCGGTGGCGCGCGCGGTCTGGCAGCCGCGGCCGGACTTCGCGACCTCCGCCGAGTGCTGGCTCACCGCCGGCGGCGCGCACCACACCGTGCTCTCGACCGCGGTGGGCCGGGAGGCCTTCGAGGACCTCGCGGACATGGTGGGCCTCGAGCTCGCCACCATCGACGCCGGCACCACCACCCGCTCCTTCGCCCAGGAACTGCGGTGGAACGCGGCGTACCACCGACTCGCCCAGGGGCTCTGACGTCCCCCGGCGACTTCCCGGGCATACCCGGGAACCACACCGACCACCCCGCCCGACCGGGAGGGGCCGGCCCGGCCGGCCGCCGTCGTCACCCACATCCGGGCGCCGACGGCGCGGCCGGGTGAACTCCGAGGAGGACACACCATGCGAAGCACCAGGATTGCGGCCATCGGCGCCGGATTCACCCTCGCACTGACCCTCACCGCCTGCGCCGGAGAAGGCGCCGGCAGCGGGGGCGGCGGTGACGACGGTGGCGAGGGCGCCGGCGAGGACGCGACCGTCGGCGTGGCCATGCCCACCCAGACCTACGAGCGCTGGGTCGCCGACGGCAACAACGTCCGCGAAGGACTGGAGGAGGCCGGCTACAACGTCGATCTCCAGTTCGCGAACGACGACATCCCCACCCAGTCCCAGCAGATCGACCAGATGATCACCCAGGGCGTCGACGTGCTGATCATCGCCGCCATCGACGGCACGGCGCTGTCGGGACAGCTGCAGGCGGCGGCCGACGCCGGGATCCCCGTCATCGCCTACGACCGCCTGCTGCGTGACAGCGAGAACGTCGACTTCTACGTCACGTTCGACAACTACCAGGTCGGGGTCGCCCAGGCGACGTCCCTGCTGCACGGGCTCGGCCTCGTCGACGAGGAGGGCAACGAGGTCGACGACGCGCCGGAGGGCCCGTTCAACGTCGAGCTCTTCGCCGGCTCGCTCGACGACAACAACGCCCACTACTTCTGGGACGGCGCCATGGACACGCTCCAGCCGTACCTCGAGGACGGCACCCTGGAGGTCCCCTCCGGGCAGACCAACATCGAGCAGGCCGCCACCCAGCGCTGGGAGCAGGAGACCGCGCAGGAGCGCATGGAGAACCTGCTGACCTCCACCTACAACAGCGGCCAGGAGCTCGACGGCGTCCTCGCCCCCGCCGACCCGCTCTCCCGCGGCATCATCAACGCCCTGCGCAGCGACGGCCGCGGCCAGACCATCGAGGACGGCCTGCCCGTCATCACCGGTCAGGACGCCGAGATCGCCTCGATCAAGCTCATCGCCGACGGCGTGCAGTACTCGACGATCTTCAAGGACACCCGCGACCTCGCCGACCAGGCCGTCAGCGCCGCGACCGCGTTCCTCGAGGGCAACGAGCCCGAGGCGAACGACACCGAGACGTACGACAACGGCGTCAAGGTCGTGCCGTCGTACCTGCTCGAGATCCACACCGTCTACGAGGACAACATCACCGAGACCCTCGTCGACACCGGGTACTACACCGAGGAGCAGGTGGAGTCCGGGCAGCTGTGACCCGGCTCTGACCATCGGGCCACGGAGCCGGGCCGCGATCCGGTCCCGGTCCGCGGGGCGGTGTGGGAGCGCTCACACGCCTCCCGCACCGCCCCGGACCCGAGCAAGCCATGAGGAGAACCATGAGCGAGAACATCCTCGAGATGCGCGCCATCACCAAGAGATTCCCGGGCGTCACGGCGCTGAAGGACGTCTCGCTGTCGGTGCGCCGCGGCGAGATCCACGCCATTTGCGGCGAGAACGGTGCGGGGAAGTCGACCCTGATGAAGGTGCTCTCCGGGGTCCACCCGGCCGGCACCTACGAAGGCGAGATCCTCTTCGACGGCGAGCCGGTCAGCTTCGCCTCGATCAACGACTCCGAGGCGCGCGGCATCGTCATCATCCACCAGGAGCTGGCGCTGATCCCGCACCTGTCCATCGCCGAGAACATCTTCCTCGGCAACGAACAGGCCAGGGGTGGCTTCATCAACTGGAACGAGACGAACGCCCGCGCGGCTGACCTGTTGGCCCAGGTGGGCCTGGCGGAGAACCCCACCACGCACGTGGGCACCCTCGGCGTCGGCAAGCAGCAGCTGGTCGAGATCGCCAAGGCGCTGTCCAAGGATGTGCGCCTGCTCATCCTGGACGAGCCCACGGCCGCTCTGAACGACCAGGACTCCGAGCACCTGCTCGGACTCATCCGTCAGCTCCGCGACCGCGGTGTCACCTGCATCATGATCTCCCACAAGCTCGGGGAGATCGCCGAGATCGCGGACACCACCACCATCATCCGGGACGGCTCGACCATCGAGCAGATCGACATGTCCTCGCCCGACGCGACCACCGCCCGCATCATCCGCGGCATGGTCGGCCGGGACATCGACCACCTCTTCCCCGAGCACACCTCGAAGCCGGGGGAGGAGGTCTTCCGCATCGAGGACTGGACCGTCATGCACCCGACCCAGCCGGGACGGGTGGTCGTCGACGGCGCCAGCCTGAACGTGCGCGCCGGGGAGATCGTCGGCATCGCCGGCCTCATGGGCGCTGGACGCACCGAGCTCGCGATGTCCGTCTTCGGTCAGTCCTACGGTCGCGACATCTCCGGGCGGGTCTACCTCCACGGCAAGGAGGTCAGAACCCGGACCGTGGCCGAAGCCATCGAGAACGGCATCGCCTACGCCACCGAGGACCGGAAGAAGTACGGCCTCAACCTCATCGAGGACATCCGCCGGAACATCGGCTCCGCCGGCCTGAAGAAGCTCTCCCGCGGCGGCTGGGTGGACGGCAACCAGGAGATCGCCGTCGCGCAGCAGTACCGGCAGGACCTGAACATCAAGGCGCCGTCCGTGATGTCCGTCGTCGGCCAGCTCTCCGGCGGCAACCAGCAGAAGGTCGTCCTGAGCAAGTGGCTGTACACCGAGCCCGACCTGCTCATCCTCGACGAGCCGACCCGCGGCATCGACGTCGGCGCCAAGTACGAGATCTACACGATCATCAACCGACTGGCGGACGCCGGTAAGGCCGTCCTCGTCATCTCCTCCGAGCTCCCCGAGCTCCTGGGCATCTGCGACCGGATCTACGCCCTGTCCGCCGGCCGGATCACCGGCCAGATGGACGCGTCGACCGCGACGCAGGAGAGCCTCATGGAACTCATGACCCAAGAGAAGGACTAAGCCATGCCCGGCACGTCGAACCTCGTCGAGCTCCTGACGCGCAACCTGCGTCAGAGCGGCATCTACATCGCGTTCGTCTTCATCGTCGCGCTCTTCACCGTCCTCACCGGCGGCACGCTGCTCGCGCCGAACAACGTGACGAACCTGATCCTGCAGTACTCCTACATCCTCATCCTCGCCATCGGCATGGTGATGATCATCGTGGCCGGCCACATCGACCTCTCGGTCGGCTCGGTCGTCGCCCTCACCGGTGCCGTCTCCGCGGTCCTGACGATCCAACAGGGCCTGCCGTGGTGGGTCGGCGTCCTCGCCGCCCTCGGGACCGGCGTCCTGGTGGGCATCTGGCAGGGCTTCTGGGTCGCCGTCGTCGGGATCCCGGCGTTCATCGTCACCCTCGCCGGCATGCTCATCTTCCGCGGCCTGACCCTGCAGGTCCTCGGGAATGTCTCGCTGTCCCCTTTCCCGTCGGAGTACCAGCAGATCGCCGGCGGCTTCCTCAACGGCCTCATCGGTGGACAGGGCTACGACGCGTTCACGCTGCTCATCGCTGCCATCGCGGTCATCGGCTACGCCGTCTCCTCCTGGCGCACCCGCATGCGCAAGCTGGAGTTCGACCAGCCGGTCGAGTCGCTGGTGCTGTTCGCGCTGAAGATCCTGGCGATCGCCGCCGTCGTCATGGCCTTCGCCTGGCAGCTCGCGCACAGCCGCGGACTGCCGATCGTGCTCATCCTTCTCGCGGCGCTGGTCCTCATCTACGGTGCGGTGACCAAGCGCAGCGTCTTCGGCCGGCACATCTACGCCATGGGCGGTAACCTCTCCGCGGCCCAGCTCTCCGGCGTGAACACCCGACGGGTCAACTTCCTGCTGTTCGTCAACATGGGCGTGCTCGCCTCGATCGCCGGCATCGTGTACGCCTCGCGCTCGAACAGCGCGCAGCCCGCGGCCGGTGAGATGTTCGAGCTGGACGCGATTGCTGCCGCCTTCATCGGTGGCGCGGCGGTGACCGGCGGCGTCGGTACGGTCATGGGCGCGATCGTCGGCGGTCTGATCATGGCTGTCATGAGCAACGGCATGCAGATCATGGGCATCGAGCAGTCCACCCAGTCCGTGGTTCGCGGTGTGGTGCTCGTGCTCGCCGTGGCGTTCGACGTCTACAACAAGCGGCGGGCGCAGGGCAGCCGCTGACCGGACGCCCTTTCCTGCCGAGAGCCTTCCCGCCGAGAGCGGAAACCTGAGCTTCGAGCGGACGTTTGAACAACCGCTTTTGACTCGAGTTTCCGCTCTCGGCGGGCGGCGGGTGGGAATGGGGCGCGTGCGGTCCTGGTTCCAGGCTGCATGACCGACGTCGAGAGCGCGGGCCAGGGGTTCCTCTCCGGGGACCTCCTGGCCCGTATCCGTTCCCGTGCCGCCACCTACGACGCCGAGAACTCTTTCCCGTACGAGGACTTGGACGACCTGCGCGAGGCCGGGTATCTGACCGCCATGGTGCCCACCGAGTTCGGCGGGGGCGGCCTGACCCTCGAACAGATGACGGCTGAGCAGCGACGGCTGGCCGCGGCCGCGCCTGGCACGGCGCTCGCGGTCAACATGCACCACGTGTGGGTCGCGGTCGCGAATGCCGTGCGGGCAACCGGGGACGACTCGGTCGACTTCGTACTACAGGAGGCGGCCGACGGCGAGATCTTCGCCTTCGGCGTCTCCGAACCGGGCAACGACCTGGTGCTCTTCGCCTCGGTCAGTGAGGCCCGTCCCGACGCGCGGCCCGACGGTGGCGGCTACACCTTCCACGGGCTGAAGATCTTCACCTCCCTGGCGCCGGTGTGGACCCGGCTCGGCACGTTCGGCACCGACAGCACCGGGGACGAGCCGCGCAACGTCTGGGGGTTCGTCTCCCGGGAGGGGACCGAGCAGGTGGGGGAGTGGGACGTCCTCGGCATGCGCGCCTCCCAGTCCTTCGCCACCAAGCTCGACGGCGCCCACGCACCCGCCGACCGCGTGGTGCGCATCCTCCCGCCGGGGCCGACGACGGACCCGTTCGTCGTCGGCATCTTCACCGCGTTCGAGACGCTGCTTGCCGCCGTGTACACGGGCATCGCGGAGCGCGCGATCGAGCTGGCGACCCAGACCGTGGGCAAGCGGACCAGCTTGAAGAATGGCGGCGCGCCGTACAGCGCCGACCCGGACATCCGCTGGCGCCTCGCGGACGCCGCCATCCAGCTCGACTCCGTCCTGCCACAGTTGCGTGAGCGGGCCCGGGAGTTCGACGCCGGGGTCGAGGTCGGAGCGCTGACGCTGCCACGCTTCTCGGCAGTGAAGTCGCGTGCCACGGAGGTCGCGCTCGACGTGGTCACCAAGGCGGTCCGGGTCTCCGGCGGTGGGATGTACGCCAACACCAACGAACTCTCCCGGCTCTACCGCGACGTCCTCGCGGGGCTGTTCCATCCGAGCGATGACGAGTCGCTGCACGCCGCGTGGGCGAACGCCCTCCTCGGCCCCGCGCACCCCTGAGTGCCGAGTCGTCAATCCGGTGCCGACTCGTCAATCGCGTGCCGAGCGGTCAATCCTGTGCCGGCTCGTGCGCGCCGGGTGGTCAATCCTGTGCCGGCTCGTGCGCGCCGTTCTGCCCGAAGTCTGAGGGGCTCTCCCACTCCAGCGTGTAGCGGAAGAACAGCCGCCGACGCACCAGCGCCCTGGGCAGGATCTGGCGCGCGGCGGAAGCGATCTCATCGACGCTCAGCTCCGGGTCGCGGACGGGCATCGCGTCGTCCGGTGCGTCCCGACGCACCGGAAGTGGGTGCTTGGCCAGCCCGACGACGGGGTTGAGAAGGGCAGAGGCCAGGTCGTAAACCGTGTCGGCCGGCGAACTGACCCGCGCCAGTCCGACGACGAGGAGCCGCCCACCCGGGCGCAACAGATCCTTCGCGTGCACGAGCGACTCCTCGAGCGGCATGTGATGCAGTGACGCGACCATGGTGATGAGGTCGAATGTGCCGCCGACGTCCGCGAACCGTGCCTGGCACGCTCGTACTCGGGGTTGCCCGGCGGTCCGATGGCGCGTGGCCGCCACCATCGCCGCGTCCACGTCGATGGCGAGCACCTCGTCGACGAGACGGCCGAGCCGTTGCGCGAGCAGCCCCGCGCCGCAGCCGACCTCCAGCGCGCGACCGCGCCGGGATGGCAGGCGCCGGCAGATCCAGCCGTGGAAATAATCGTTGTGGCTCCACGGATGGCGTGCGTTGAATCGGCTGAGCGCATGTCCGACCGCCCGGACCGGGAGACGGGACGAGGCACGGACGTCCATGGGTTTCGCCCGGTCAGCCCGTGCCGGTGGCCGGGACCGGCGTCTCGATCCAGGATGCCGGATCGGCGATGACCGCCTCCAACGCCCGCATCGCCCCTCCGGTCGCGGCGGGGGCGTCGTCGGGCGGGGCAGCCCTGAGCGTGACCGAGGACCACGGTGCCGCGAGGGTGCGCACCCTCAGCTGTTCCTCGATGCCCGGGCGGAGCGCGTCGACGAACGGGACGAAACCGCTGCCGAGGACGATCTCGTCGGCGTCAACGATATTGACGGTCGAGGCCAGCGCGACCCCGAGCGCCCAGGCCGCTCGGTCCACGGCGGCCAAGGCCTGGGGGTGCCCCTCGGCGACAGCCCGCTGCAGGTCCGCGGACGACGCCGTCGGCGGCAGGCCGGCCGCGGCGAGGACGGCGTGTTTGCCGGTGTAGACCTCCAGGCAGCCCCGTGAGCCGCAGTGGCACGGCGGGCCGTCCGGTTCGATGGAGACGTGCCCGATCTCGCCCGCCCAGCCGTGCTGACCGGCCACCACCTGCCCGCGGCTGACGATGGCGGCCCCGACGCCGATGTCGCCCGCCACGTAGAGGAACGTGTTCCGCTCAGCCACCCGGCCCGGCGCCGCATGGGCGATCCCATACGCCGCCAGGTGCGCGTCGTTGTCCACCCGCAGGTCCACGCCAGCCGGCAGCGCCGCGTCACCGAGCAGCTCCGCCGGGGTGATGTCCCGCCACCCGAGGTTCGGCGCCAGCAGCAGCCGCCGGCCCTCGGCGTCCACCAGCCCCGGAAGCCCGAGCCGCGCGCGCGCCACCCGCGCGCCCGCGGCGTGGACCCGGGCCACCAGGCGCGCTGCCAGCTCGCCGGCGCGTGGGAGCACGTCCGCGGGATCGGAGGCCTCGAAGTCCCCGGTGAGATGCTCCTCGGCGAGCACCGCGCCGGTCAGGTCGACCACCCGCCCGGTCATGTAGTCGACGTTGACGTGCAGTCCCAGCCCTGCCACGGAGCCGGCCGCCGGGGCCAGCGGGACCGCCGGGCGCCCCGGACGGCCACGACCGTCCGCGTCGCGGGTGATCAGCAGGCCGGCCCGCACCAACTCCTCAGTGAGCCGTGAGACGGTGGACCGGGTCATCCCCGTCTCGGCCGCCAGGCGCGCTCGCGAGAGCGGTGTGGCGCTGGCGAACACGGTCTGGGAGACCACGGCGAGATTGTGCTCGCGCAGCGACGACTGCCGGGCGGCGACGGCGTCACGGCGACGCTCGAGCGGGGCCTCGGCGCCGGCGTCGGCGTTGCTCTCTGCGGGTCGGGTCACGGGCTTGACCCTACTCTGCACCGGACGTAAGTTTCACAGGACAACAAATATCGACGTCAACCTCGACGACGAGACCGGAACGGAGCCCGCCATGGTGCGCAAGCCCACGAAAGACGACCACTTCTCCTTCGGACTCTGGACGGTCGGCTGGACCGCCCGGGACCAGTTCGGCGACGCCTCTCGCCAGGAGCTCAACCCTTGGGACTACGCCACCAAGCTCGCCGAGCTCGGTGCCTGGGGCGTGACCTTCCACGACGACGACGTCGTCCCCTTCGGCAGTGACGACGCCACCCGCGCGGACATCCTGCGTACCTTCAAGAAGGCGGTCGACGACGCCGGCCTGGTGATCGAGATGGTCACCACCAATACCTTCACCCATCCCGTGTTCAAGGACGGCGCGCTCACCTCGAACGACCGGTCCGTGCGTCGCTTCGGGCTGCGTAAGCTGCTGCGCAACGTCGACCTCGCCGCCGAGGTGGGGGCCTCCACGTTCGTGATGTGGGGCGGCCGCGAGGGCAGCGAGTACGACGGTGCCAAGGACGTCAACGCCGCCCTGAACCGCTACGCCGAGGGCATCGACACCGTCGCGGCCTACATCAAGGAGCAGGGCTACGACCTCAAGATCGCGCTCGAGCCGAAGCCGAACGAGCCGCGCGGCGACATTCTGCTTCCCACGGTCGGTCACGCACTCGGCCTCATCGCCAAGCTCGACAACGAGGACATCGTCGGCCTGAACCCGGAGACCGGTCACGAGCAGATGGCCGGGCTCAACTACACGCACGGCATCGGCCAGGCGTTGTGGGCGGGCAAGCTCTTCCACATCGACCTCAACGGCCAGCGCTCCATCAAGTACGACCAGGACCTCGTCTTCGGTCACGGTGACCTGCTCTCGGCGTTCTTCACCGTCGACCTCCTCGAGAACGGCTTCCCGGGCGGCGGCCCCACCTACGACGGACCGCGCCACTACGACTACAAGCCCTCGCGGACCGAGGGCCTGCAGGGCGTGTGGGACTCGGCCGCGGCGAACATGGAGATGTACCTGCTGCTCGCCGAGAAGGCGAAGGCCTACCGCGCGGACCCCGAGGTGCAGCGGGCGTTCGAGCAGGCCGGCGTGCTGGAGCTGTCCCAGCCCACGCTGAGCGAGGGCGAGTCGATCAGCGACTTCCTCGCCGACCGCAGCGCGTTCGAGGACTTCGACGCCGATGCCGCGGCCGAGCGGGAGTTCGGGTTCGTGCGGCTGAACCAGCTCGCCATGGCGCACCTGGTCGGCTGACCTATGGCCACGCTGGTTGCCGGTATCGACTCCTCGACCCAGTCGTGCAAGGTCGTGATCCGGGACGCCGAGACCGGCGCGCTGGCCCGGTTCGGCCAGGCGCCGCACCCGGACGGCACCGAGGTCGACCCGGCGGCGTGGTGGGACGCCCTCCAGGCCGCCGTGTCCGCCGCCGGCGGGCTCGATGACGTCGCGGCCGTCTCGGTCGGTGGCCAGCAGCACGGCATGGTCGCCCTCGACGCCGACGGAGAGGTGATCCGCCCGGCGCTGCTGTGGAACGACACCCGTAGCGCGCCGTCGGCCGAGGACCTGATCACCGAGCTCGGTGGCCCGGGGGAGTGGTCCCGGGCCACCGGTTCGGTGCTCGTCGCGTCCCTGACCGTGACCAAGCTGCGTTGGCTCGCCGATCACGAGCCGGACAACGCCGCGCGGGTGGCCGCCGTCGCCCTGCCGCACGACTGGCTGACCTGGAAGCTCATGGGCGCCGGGTCCCTGGACATGCTGACCACCGACCGGTCCGACGCCTCCGGCACGTCCTACTTCGATGCCGCGGCCGGACAGTACCGGCGGGATCTGCTGGCCATGGCGCTGCGGCGCGAGAGCGCGGAGGACATCGTGCTGCCGCGGGTGCTCGGCCCGAACCAGAGCGCGGGAATCGGCGACACCGCGGCCGGCCTCGGCCACCTCGTGCTCGGCCCGGGAGCCGGGGACAACGCCTCGGCCGCGCTGGGGCTGGGCATGCGGCGCGGTGACGTGGCGATCTCCATCGGTACGTCCGGCGTCGTCTCTGCCGTGGCACCGGACCCGGTGGATGACCCGTCCGGCACGGTCAACGGCTTCGCCGACGCCACGGGCGCGTTCCTGCCGCTGGCGGTGACGCTCAACGGCTCGCGGGTGCTGGACGCGACGGCGCGGCTGCTCGGCGTGGACCACGGCGAGCTCGCCGAGCTCGCCCTCGCCGCGGATCCCGGCGCCGGCGGGCTGACCCTCGTGCCCTACCTCGAGGGCGAGCGCACCCCGAACCTGCCC
>Ga0079224_100008162_pt1 | contig 14148 bp, 11 predicted proteins | sample Stecom2015_FD_80414 | JGI IMG/M metagenome (GOLD analysis project Ga0079224, IMG submission 80414) | Agricultural soil microbial communities from Utah to study Nitrogen management - Steer compost 2015 | ecosystem: Environmental > Terrestrial > Soil > Agricultural land | place: USA: Utah...
ATTAAGCTGGAACTATAGAAGCGGGTTCCGAAATCGATTTTTGTCTGTCCACTCTCCCCGGACTTGGTGGTGATGATCACCACCCCGTTCGCGCCCCGGCTTCCATAGATGGCGGTGGCGGACGCATCCTTGAGGACGTCTATCGAGGCGATGTCATCGGGATTGATCGTGGTAAAATCCGCACCGATGAATCCATCCACCACATAGAGGGGATCGTTGCTTCCGCTCAGGGAGTTGGCGCCCCGGATCCGGATGCGTACCGCGCCTCCGGGCGCGCCGGTGGAATTGATCACCTGGACCCCGGCCGCCCTTCCCTGCAAAACCTGATCGAGCCGGGTGACGGGCTGGTTTTCAAATGCTTCGGATGAAATCGAGGAAATAGCCCCGGTAACATCCCGTTTCTGCTGGGAACCGTATCCGATCACCACTACCTCGCGCAGGCTGGTCAGATCTTCCAACAGCGTCAGGTTCAGTTCGCGCGACCGATCTACCGGAACCTCCTGCTGCAGATAGCCGATCGATGAGAAACGGAGGATGCTGTTCTGGGGAACATTGATGGCATACGCGCCTTGCTCGTCCGTATGGGTACCCAGTGGAGAGTCGATGACGGTCACGGCAACCCCAGGCAGTGGCTCTCCGTTTTCATTGCGTACCGTACCGCTGATGCGGATCTCCTGCAAATGGAACGCAGCAGGTGCAAGGGCGATCAGCTGATCATTGAATACTTTATAGGTCAGCCCCACGGGCCGAAGCGCCCGGTCCAATACCTGCGACAGCGGAAGTTCGCTTGCCTCCAGGGTGATCCGGTAATCGGCCGGCAGGTGATGTTTGTCAATGACAAAGCGATAGGGTGTTTTGCTTTCCAGAACCGAAAGGAACTGATCCATCGACACTCCCCTGAAGCTGGCGTTCACGATCGTATGTTGTGAGAAGCCCGTGGACCAAGCCTGTACACATGTGATCAGCATTAAATAGAAGGTTAACTTCATGGCTTTGATGATCTTGGCATCTATGATTTTTTTCATATTTTTATCCATGTTAAGGTGAAACTTTTGACAATACAATCTCTTTCAGACGTTTAGTCTGTTTGATTTTTTTGAGAAACCTTGACATTTGCGGGGAGTGCTGGTACCATTTCCCGCTTTTTATTGTCAATTCTACACGTTTAATCGGGGGTTGTCTGTTCTTTCATCATATCCTTGTTTTAGGTTTTTATTTTAGTATATCGTGACCACGCTGTCAGCAAGCGTGTATCGGAAACCCGATGTGAATTTCAGCGCTTCCAGGATGTTTACCAACGAATCGTCCCGGAAAACCCCCCGGATCCGGGTTTCCTTCAGCAGACCGGGATCCTTGATCTCCACCTGGACCTTGTATTTTTTTTCGAGGAACTCGGCGACGCGGGTCAGGGGGTCGTCGTCGAAGATAACTTTACTGGTGGCCCAGGCGTTTTCCTTGTATATATTCTCTCCGGCGGGTTTGGCAATGTCGGAAATGGTGTAGTGTGTAGTCTGCGACCAGGCCGTATCCGGCTGGGTTTGCAGGGAGGCGATGCGGAACCTTTTGTTTTTCACCGTGAGCTTTTCTTCCGGCTTTAGCAGAACCCGTCGGGCATCCTGCTCCTCACCGGCCAGGGTAACTTCTATTTTACCGTGAAACAGGGTCGTTTCCGCTACGCTGTCGTCTTCATTTGCACGGACGTTAAACCGGGTTCCCAATACCCTGATCTCCATCTGCGAGGTCTCAATCACAAACGGGGCATCCGGATTGGTTGTGATCTCGAAATAGGCTTCCCCCGAAAGACTGGCAAAGCGGTCGCTTCGCAAACTCATGGATTTATTGTACCGGAACCGGCTATTCTCATTCAGGATTACCTGGCTGCCGTCGGGTAGGGTCAGTTTCTTTTTTTCCTGGGGACCGGCAAAAATTTCAACGTAGTTTGCTTCCTGCGGCGTATTGAGCAGCGAAGCCAGTGGAAGCCCTTTCCACAGCCCGAACAGGATCAATCCGGATACGCAGGCAGCAGCCACCCATTGGATCCAGCCCCGCCGCAATCGGCGGAGTGGGACCCCGGAGGGCGCCTCGATCAGCTCCTGTTGCTTTGCCCAATACACACCGGCGGCATCCAGGGCCGATTCCTCTACCGCGTCTTCCAGATCCGGATTGTTCAGCAGCTCCCAAATTTCAGGATCCTGCGCTCCCGTTTCCAGCAGGCGGTCCAGCTCCTTTAAATCGGCTGTGCTCATCTCACCGGCAAGTCTGCGGCTCAGTAAAATCCAGAGGCGTTCTTCTTTCATATTGGGTTCGGCTACACGAATGCGCTTACCATAAGAAAAGAAAACAGCAAATTTCTACTAAAGAAAAATTAACTTTTTTTTCGAAGGGGTATAATCCGGGTTATTCCACCCGATCTGGTTTTGGCAAGGCCTGCTTTTTTCATGATCCGTTTCACGGCAATGGCCATTTGCGCGTCGATGGTATTGACCGAAATATTCAGGATCCCGGCCACTTCCTTATAGGACAATCCGTCTTCGCGGACCAGCCGGAAAATCATTTTGCACCGGGGAGGAAGCGCCGCGATGGCTTCATTGATGCGGTTCAGGGATTCCTTGTAGATTAGTTCCTGTTCGGGATCGCGGACCTGTAAGCGGTACACCGTGTCGGTCAGATCCAGAAAAAAGAGATTGGTCCGCTGGGGTTTGTTCAGCACGTTCAGGGCTGCATTGCGGGCAATCGCATACAGCCAGGCCGAAAGGTTGTCGATCTCCGGAAGTTCTTCCCTTCTCAGCCAGACCTGAAGCAACGCGTCGGCGGCAAGCTCTTCGGCGGTCTCGTTGGAACCGGTCATCTGCAACACAAAATTTCGGATCCTGGGGAAAAAATGCATGAATAGTTGCTTGTAGGCGGGTTTGTCGCCCTGAGTCGCGATCAGGTGCTGCAGGTGACGAAGGTTGGGGCCACGGCGCATACGCTGCCTGTTTATCTGCCGAATACCCGGTCGGCAAAGTCCATGTAATTGGACCAGTCGTAAAGAAGAATATCGTGCTTCCCGTTTCGGAGGTGATACCCGTTGACTTCGGTGTAAACGGGACGTTCCAGTCCGGGAGGTTCCGGATCTTCGAGCGGCCGCAGCCCGTACAGCCGGAACACAGGACCCGCGTGGTAAAGGGAAAGGTATTCCCCCTTGGGATCCGCCCAACGGTCTTCCACGGCGCTGGCTACATAAACCGGCCGTGGAGCGATCAAGGCAATTAGCTGATGGTAATCCACCGGCAATTGGTCCTCCCTGTTATTGTATTGCTTGTAATTACCGCAAAACCAATGGGGGAACCGGTCGTTGATGGCCTGGATGGTTTCGCCGAATTTCCGACGGGTGATGGCCGCGCCGCCTTCGCCGGAATTATTCGAGATCACCACGGCAAAGCGGGAATCCTGGGCACCTGCCCACAAGGCCGCTTTCCCAAGCCGGGAATGCCCCAGTACACAGACCTGTCGGGGGTTTACGCCCGGCTCCTGAACCAGGTAGTCCATTGCACGGCTCAAGCCCCAGGCCCAGGCGCCGATGGCGCCCCATTCATCTTCCGCGGGGGCTTCCTGACCCCGTTTAAAGAATAATTGGTGAACACCCTGGTTAAATGTGCCGGGCTGGTCGGGCTGAATGTCGCCGTAATAAACCGTGGCCAGACCGTATCCTCGCGAAAGGATCTCTTCAACCGGCCAGCGCCGTGCGCGCAGACCGCGGCTTGCCTCGGTGGCATACCCGTCCCGGTAACCCGGATCGTTTCCGTATCGGGTTTGACGCGTTGATATTAGAATTCCGGGATCGGCGTGGATGGTTTGGTTGCCGGTAAAATTCAGTCCGAGAAATACCGGAACAGGACCGGTTACGTGGTTCGGCAGGTAAAGAAGAAGATCCATATGCCGCGACTTTTCTTTTCCGAAGAAAATGCGGACCTGCTTCCGGGTGGCCTTGCCGCCGAGTGCCTGTTCGTCCACGGATTGCTGTTCGAAATTCAGGAGAACTTTTTTCCCTGGAGTTTTCCCATACACCTGTTCACTGAATGACTTCAGGATCTCGGCCCGTCTTTTATTTTCCCATTGCGTTACGTCCTTGACCGCCTTCCCCTTTTCGGTGATTAATAAGGCGGGCAGGGTATAGGCCGGTACCTGGGCTTCGTCATACAGGGGTTCTGGTTTCTGCCTTTGCCCGAAAAGCGGTGCGGTGCTGAACATGGTGCAGACTACGAGTAGGTTTAGGGTTTTCATATCTTTGTTACCGTAAGAGTTCATCTATTGTCTGGCGGGAAACATAATGGTAATTGGGGCGGGCTTTACGATAAATCAGTTCGGCCATTTCTTTCCCTCCCGGTGATTCGGTAAGGGCGGTGTATAAAGGGATCAGGAATTTGCGCCGTCCTACATGCACCAGAAATTCCTCAAGCGCCGGATAGGCGGCTTCGTATCGGTTCCGGATGGCGTGCAGAAACCAGGCTGCCTGCAGTTCACTGTTTCCCGATCCGGTGAAATGGAACGCTTCATCCAATGTTTTCATTTGCGCGCTGTCCATGTTTTCGGGAAGATGCCGGATAAAATGCAGCCATTCGTGAGTACTCCAGTTTTGGGTTTGGAGCTGAGCGGGCGCGGAGCCGTTTTCCAGCTCCGTCAATGCCTGGTCCACGGCTTCAAAACGTTCCGAAGAGAATTCGGCATGGTTTCCGGGCAGACCGGGTTCATAGATCCACTGCCTGATATTGATTTTTTTGGCAAGGGCCGAATCAGCTCCGATCAGTTCCTTCTGATAGTAATCCAAAAACTCTTCGGTGGTGACCGAATTGAATGCGTGGCTATTGAAGTATTTTTTCAGGAACGCGTCGAATCGCTCCCGGCCTACGGCCTGTTCGATGGTCCGCAGCAAAGCGAAACCTTTTTCATAAGCCACATCGGTAACGCCGTCGTCGGGGTTCCGGCCTTTGAGATCCAGCTTCAGCCGCGTATCGGGATCCGTATCGCCCAATCGCTGGATGGTATTTTTCAGATCCTGAAAACCGATCAGCGCAAGCATATCGGCGTAGGGGCGGCCTTCAATGGCCTCCATAATGCGGCGCTCGAAGTACACGGTAAACCCTTCGTTCAGCCAGAAATCGTCCCAGGTGGCATTGGTAACTAAATTCCCGCTCCAGCTATGGGCTAGTTCATGGGCAACCAGGCTGACCAGCGAGCGGTCTCCGGCAATGATCGTGGGCGTGGCAAAAGTCAGTTCGGGGTTTTCCATGCCCCCAAACGGGAAACTGGGAGGAAGGACAATCACATCGTATCGGCCCCAGCGGTACTCCCCGTACAATTCTTCGGCGGCATCCATCATGTGCTGCACGTCTGCGAATTCGTATGCGCATGCTTCGATCATGGAGGGTTCGGCATAAACGCCCGTGTTCCTACCGATGGCATGAAAACGGATATCACCCACAGCCAGCGCCATGAGATAGGAGGGAATGGGATGGGGCTGCTGGAAGGTGTAGGTCCCATCGGACGATTTTTCGGTCGGGTTCCCGGCGCTCATCAATGCAAGCAGATCCGTGGGAACCTGAACTTTCGCGTTGTAACTGAACCGGATTCCCGGACTGTCCTGGCAGGGAATCCAGCTTCGGGCTAAAATTGCCTGCGATTGGGTGAATAAATAGGGGTATTCTTTACCGGCTGTCTGCTGCGGATCTAGCCATTGCAGGGCAGCCGCATCGGGGCTGGTCACGTACTGAATCACGACCTTTTCCGTATTCTCCTGCAATTGGATGGTTAAAGGCTGGCCCAGGTGAGGATCCTCCTTTCCCAACGTGAACTCCGCGGGGTTGCCGTTTCCGTAAGTAACCTTTTCTATTTCCAGTCCTTTTGTATCGAATACGATCTGTCCGGCTGCGCCGTTGGTTTCGATTTCCCAGGCTGCCGTTCCACTGATGATCCGGTTACCGAAGTTTACTGAAATAGCCAGATCCAGGTGTTTTACTACCGCGACATCGGGTTGTGCAAAACTATGTACGTCCATGGTGGAATTCGGATTGTGCTCTTGTGATTGCTGCGGATTGCAGGCAGTGAATAAGGCCCACGTAATGACGCAGACGCCCTGTAAAAAGCGTAATTTATTCATACCTATTTTTGGTAAATATACTATAAAGCATGGAATTCGCCAGGCGCTCGGCGTTCGGGCTCAATCGTATCACGGTTCCCGGTCGGGGAGGGTGAACCGCACCGTCTGGGATACGCGGGCGGGTTGCCGCTGTCCTTTTATCACAGGATTCGTCCAGTCGGGGCCTTCGTCTATCAGCCGGATCGCTTCCTGGTCACATCCGTATCCAAGGGAGCTAACGACCTCAAAGGCAGTCGGTCTGCCGCTCGGGCGGACCGTGAACTGGATAACGACCTCGCCCTCTATCCGATGTTCCAACGCTTCGGCCGGATATTGCAGGCTATCGGTGAGGTACTTTTTGTAGGCTTCGGATCCAATCACCGGACGGGACACCACCTCGGAGCGTGCCCGCGCTGCCTTTTCCTGTGCCGGGGCATTGGCCGTAAGGCGTTCGTAAGCCAAGGTTTCAGCCGCTGCCTTTTTGGGGGCATGGTCTTCATCCTGCGGTTCCAATGCGCCGGCCTGGGAATCTTCCGCAAGCACTTCGTCTGCAGCGGATTCCGCATCAGGGGCGGTCGGAGCCGGGGCCAAACCGGAAGCTCGCCCGGGAGGATCGCTGGCCGTATTCGACGCGATGAGGCGCTGATCGCTTACCGGCTCGGGGGCCTCCGGAAGGAAAATGAGCAGGGTGTCTCCCGGACCGGACTCCAGGAAAGCCTGGGATTGCTGTATGGCCAGCAATTGCTCTTCCTTTTCCCTTTGTTTGATCACCACGTACCCTGCAATGGCCAGCGCAATCCCGGCCGCTGCTGCCGACCAGGCAGGCCACCGGATCATGCGGGGCTGTTCGTGTTCCCTGATCCGCTGATTAAGTTTTTTCCGCAATGCCAACAAGGTCCGATCGGTTTTTACCTGGGCGCGTTCCGAAAGTTCGAAACCCTCCACGGCATCTGTACAGAAGGCGCAATCCAGCAAATGTGTTTCAACTGCATGCATGGCGGCGCTGCTGAGTTCACCTGCCAGGTATTTCCGTATGATATCCGGCGTAAGATGGCCTGTATGTTTCCCTTCCCTGTTCATTTTTGCCCCTCCATAAATAACTTCAGGTTCCTCTTTCCGTTTTGAATATAGCTTTTCACCTTTTTCAGGTCGTACCCCGTTATTTCAGCCACCTCTTTATAGCATTTCTGCTCCAGGTAGAACAGCCGGATACACCGTTGTTGTTCGGGCGGAAGCTGAGCGATCCCTGATTCCATGCGCTGGAGTAGGCTCTCCCGGGGTTCCCCGTCTTCAGGATGCAGAAATGCGGCGGTTTCCATATCCGCAGGGTCCTCATTTTCAAGTGAGATCAGCTGGTCCTGAAACTTGTTCCGGGCGGCGCGTAGCTGCATCAGGCAATGATTCCGTGTAACCTGGTGCAGCCAGCCGCTGAAATTGCTCACCGAATGACGCCGCAGGTCGGTTGAAAGTTTTTCGAACAACTGCATCACCGCATCTTTACTGGCTTCTTCACTTTTCAGATACTTATAACAAACGGCAAAAACCATCTCCATGTGCCGGCCGTATAGTTCGCCCAGCACATTCATATCGCCGCTTTCACGGTATCGTGCCGCCAGCTCTTCGTCACTTTGCGCTTTCCTGTTCTTACCGCCTGTTATTTTCAGAAACATCCGATTGCCTCCACCTACCAATGTAGGAAAAATAAGCGAACCCATATGGAATTTTTAGCGTCGCCGCATCCAAATAATAGTACCAAACCTCAAAGTCATGAACGTAAAACTCCTGTTTCTGATCTTTACCCTGAACCTGGCCAGCGGCTTTAACGGCGCGGACGAACGTGCCAGGGTACGTGGTCGGGTCACCGACGGCCACCAAGCGTTGGCCGGGGTACAAATAACCGTGAAAGGCGCTTCCGGGTCGGCCCGGTCCGATTCGAACGGCAAATACGAGATCGAAATTCAAGGGCGCGACGCGGTATTGCAATTTAGCCTTGCAGGCTATCAGACGAAGGATGTACCGGTGCGGGGGCGAAGTGAAATCAATGTCGTGCTGACACCAAAGCAGCCGGTCAATCGGGAAGTGCTTACAAAGAAACCGCCGGTTGCGGGCCGGATTACATTCGGGGTGGCTCCCCAGGAGGATCGATCGTACCCTTATCCGCCCGTGCATCACACCGAAGATTATAGCCCCATTAATGAAAGCGGTTTCCGGGACGTGTTGAACCGGCCCCTCTCCACGTTTTCCATCGACGTGGACGCTGCCTCTTACAGTAATGTCCGGCGCTTTCTGGAACAAGGAATGCTGCCACCTGTGGATGCAGTCCGAATCGAGGAATTGATCAACTATTTTGACTACGACTATCCGCAGCCCACTGGAAATGACCCCGTGCGGCTGATAACCGAGATTGCGGGAGCCCCATGGAATTCAGATAACCGGCTGGTACACATTGCGGTGCAGGGAAAATCGATCCCTGCCGAAGCTCTTCCGGCATCGAACCTTGTCTTTCTCATTGATGTTTCGGGATCCATGCAAGCGCCCAACAAGTTGCCGCTCCTACAGCGGGCTTTTAAGTTGCTGGTCGCGCAATTGCGAGCCAAGGACCGGGTTGCCATCGTGACCTATGCCGGTCAATCGCGGGTGGCGATGAACTCCACACCGGGCGATCGGAAGGAGGAGCTGATCGGGGCCATCGATGCGCTTCAGGCGGGAGGCTCCACCGCGGGAGGTGCGGGAATCCAGGAGGCTTACCGGATGGCCCGCGCCCACTTTATAAAGGGAGGGAATAACCGGGTCATTCTGGCCACCGACGGCGATTTTAACGTGGGTATATCAAGCGATGGGGAATTGCAGCGGTTAATTGAGAAGGAACGGGAGAGCGGGATTTTTCTTTCCGTGCTCGGATTCGGGATGGGGAATTACAAGGATAATAAACTTGAACTGCTGGCCGATAAGGGAAATGGTAATTACGCCTACATCGATACCTTCCGGGAGGCCAGAAAGGTTTTGGGGGAGGAATTCGGAGGCACCTTATTCACCATCGCAAAGGACGTGAAGCTCCAGGTGGAATTCAACCCCCGTTATGTGAAATCGTATCGGTTGATCGGCTATGAAAACAGGATGCTGAACGAAGAGGATTTCAAGGACGATAAAAAGGATGCCGGGGAAATGGGATCAGGTCACACGGTGACCGCGCTCTACGAGATCGTACCCGCCGGGGCCGGAGGCGCCCCTGCCATCCCGCTCAAATACCAAAACAGGACGGCTTCCGGTGCCGCAGCGCGCAACGAAGTACTCACAGTCAGGTTGCGCTACAAAAATCCGGACGGTGCGGAGAGCAAGGAATTGGAGGCGGTCCTGCGGGACAGCGGTACCGATCCAGGGAAGGCTTCGGAGAATTTCCGATTGGCTGCGTCGGTGGCCGGTTTCGGGATGTTGCTTCGCAATTCCGAATACCGCGGAAATGTCAGCTACGATCAACTGATCCGTCTGGCCCGGGGGGCCAAGGGGAAAGACAGGCAGGGGTATCGGGCGGAATTCCTGAATCTGCTGGAGACAGCAAAGGCCCTCTCAGCTGTTTATTCCAATGAAACGGATTGACCCGTTTAAGAATGAGGGAAATAAAAAAACGGGGCCGGACTTGGGGCCCCGTTTTCAATTATAGAGAGTTAAGAGAGCGCTTTATGTAGAAAGAGCGCATTTTGGATTATGATGCTTGTTCGAAGTAACTCAGATTACTAAAGGTGCCTTCCGAGATACTTTTTTCTTTTCCGCTTCCATTCACGGCATTGAACCGGAACCTGCCTGAGATCCGACGGCTTTTCTCGTCGATCTCTAAGATCGTGATCGCTCCGCAGGTGGATACAAACCCTTTATTCAACCTGGGGTCGGTGTTGAAAAAACTGAACCCCGCGCCTTCCGAATCGTTATACAGGGCCCATGCACCTTCGTAGTTCAATCGACGCTGGATCGCGTAAGTGCCCTTGCCTCCTGCGTTTACCGAAAGCCAGACGCTAGGCTGAAGATTAAGTGTGTCAGCTCCTCTCTGGAAAGCCAAGATGCTGAAGAACTGGTCCCCGTTGTCTTCCTCCTTTACGATCAAGGCCTGATAGTTCGGTTGATTCACACCGTCAACCTTCATTGTAAAGGTCATGTGTTCGTGATTGGCGCTTTCATTCACATCGGTTCGGGCAAGCAGCATGGCCGCGGATAGCACCGTCCTCCTCAGCATCGAATCCTCAAACGTTTGCATGACCGTCGCGTTGATTACTAGGCTAAAGGTAAGTTATAGGAGTTTGACTCCCAACTGCCACTGAGCCGATGAGGTGTTTGGTTTAGATTTCGCAGGGTCCGGATGAGAAACTGCTCAGATGCGCCGTCGAAGCACCAAGACCACCATGCTGGTCTGGCCCTCTCTGCCGTATTCCAGCAGCAAGTTCCGCTTGTCCTGGGACCGGAGCAGGTTATCGATTTCCGAAATGCTCATTTCCCTGGTGGGCTGGAGGTTAATGGATAGGATTTCGTCGTTTATTTCCAGACCGGCCTCGTCGGCGGGGGAGCCGGGCGCGATGTTCGCAATGAAATACCGCCTGTACACATCTCCGCCGCTCATCAGGCTCATTCCGCTCATATCGTGTTCAAAAGGATCGTCAAAGCGGCTGTTGGGCTTGAGATACAGCGCAGAATACGGATAGTCGAACACGACGTTGAATCGCTTCAGTACCTCATTCCCGATATTTCCGTTTCTGGGAATGTCGTAGTCAGTGTAGAGCAGGGTGTCGTAATCGGGAAAAGAGGCGATGGGGTTGACAATTTCGTAATCGCCGAGCCGAAGCGAATTGAGCCGGCCCAGGTACCCGTGAATCGGTCCGTTCAGTCCAACTCCAAGCATCGCCGAAACGGTGGTGTCGGGAATCCGTAACTGCGGATCGGAATTGGGATCCAGCAGGATGGGATGTCCGGCGCCGCTGTCTATGATTAATTTGGAACTGATCGAAGTTCCGTTGTTGAGTTGGATCCGGCTGATCAGGTAGGGACGTTGATCTTCGAGCAGTATGGGGACCGCTTCATACCGGCTGAGAAATTTTACCCGGTTAAACCGCTCGGGCTGATAAAGTGTCAGCCGGGAGGTCACGTAATTGATTTTGATGGTAAAACTATTGAAGAAGTCATACCCGATGATCCCATATATCGGAAGTCCGATGTAATTGGAAAGGTGGAAATGTTCTTCCTCAATGACCGCTCCGGCCAGGTGGGGTGCCACGGTCTTGCCGATGCGGACCTTCATACGGGATATGATTTGGGCGTCCAGATCTTCGCCTTCGCCCAAACCCCGGATCTTGATGGAACGCTCTCCTTTCAGACCGATCGAATCCTTCAAAGAAGGCTCGGTAATGATCAGAATGCTCACACCGGTATCGAGTATGAAATTGAACGGACCTTTATCGTTGATGTATACCGGTACAATGATGAGGTTTCTTTCGAGGCGAAACGGCAGCTTGACTTTCTGCCTGTTTTTATTGGTAAATTGAAAGGGTCGCTGCGCGAGACTGGGAAGCGGGACAAGCAGCAGCCAAGTCATAAAAATGATATAAAATCCGCGGCCTGACATACTACCAATTTAAGAAATTACTTTCTTATTTTTAAAGCCATGCAAAATTTGCCCCTGTGCTTCCTGGCCCTTTGTTGCTGTCCGGCATTTTCGCAAATCAACGATGCAAAACTGCAGCGAATGGTGGCCGATTCAAAGATTTTAAGTGGGCACTTTACGGGTGTGCTGATCGCCGATGCCGGGACCGGGCAGTCGCTTGCTGCCTACAATGCCGACCGGCACTTTACTCCGGCGTCCAATATCAAATTGCTGACCTTTTATACCTCGCTGAGAATGCTTAAAGATTCGGTCCCCGGTCTTCAATACCTGGTCAGCGGCGACACCCTGTATTTCAGAGGCACGGGCGACCCTTCCCTGATGCATACCTTCCTTAAAAGTACCCGTGTGCTGGAGTTCCTGAAGGCTGTACCGCAGCGCCACCTGGTGTATTGCCCCCGGCCGGTGAAGGACGCCGAATGGGGTCCTGGTTGGGCCTGGGACGACTATTCCTATGCCTTTCAACCCGAACGATCCGCATTCCCGTTTCACGATAACGCGGCCGAATTCCGCACCCGGCCGGATACCGCGTTGTACAGGGGAATCCGTCTCGATACGGGAGCGCGTCTGAATACCGCGGACGCGGGTATCCCTGCTGTGCCGGTTTTTGAGGTATATCCTCCGGCGATTGCACCCTGGGTGCATCTTGACCCCACCCTGGATTCATCAGAATTCCGGGTCGAACGCGATTACGGCAGCAACAGGTTCCGGTATCCCGCGGGTCGGGTTCCGGGTTTCTACTTCCAGCGGATCCCGTTCCGGCCTTCGGAAGAATTGGTGCTTTCTTTTCTTGGAAGCAGGACCGGACGCACCGTTTCCGTCGGCAGCCGGCTTTTCCCGCCGGGGGCGCCCCAGGTGTACAGCCTCCCGCTCGATACCGTGTTAAGCCGGATGATGCAGGAAAGCGATAATTTCATTGCCGAACAGATGCTGTTGGTTTGTTCGTCGCAGCTGGGCGATACCCTGAGCAGCAAGGAACTGATCGACTATGCCCGGAAGCACTTTCTTCAAAACCTGCCCGATTCGGTTGTTTGGGTAGACGGTTCAGGTCTTTCCAGGTATAATCTGGCCACGCCAAGAAGCATGGTGGAGGTCTTGTCGCGTTTGTATACGGAGTTTCCCAGGGAGCGTTTATTCCCGATGCTGGCCGCCGGCGGTCAGCAGGGAACCATTGCCCATTATTTCAAAGCGGATCCGCCATACCTTTTTGCCAAAACCGGGACACTTTCCAACCAGCATAATTTAAGCGGTTATCTGGTGGCAAAAAGCGGTAAAGTCCTTATCTTTTCGTTTATGAACAATAACTTTATCGCCCCGGTGCGTGCGGTTCGCAAGGAAATGGAACGCCTGCTGCTCGAAGTCCGGGAGCATTACTGATAAACCGGGCCCCGGCAAGCGCGCGGGATCAAAGATTATTTCCCTGATTGATTTCTTCCTATTTTTGGCGGCAATGCAAAATCGCAACGTAGAACTGGTCGTAATTTCAGATGTGCACCTGGGAACATTCGGAGCCCAGGCCAGAAAATTATATCAGTATCTATGCTCAATCAGGCCGGAGACGCTCGTGCTGAACGGTGACTTCATCGATTTCTGGCAGTTAAACACCTATTACTGGCCGGAATCACATCAATTGGTACTGGAAAAACTGCGGTATTATCTGGAACAGGGGGTGAATCTTTATTATCTACCCGGGAACCACGACGATGTGCTGCGCCGGTTCACTTTTTCCTCGCTGCTCCGGTTCCGTTTGGTAAACGAACTGGAATTGGACTTGCAGGGGAAGAAAGCCTGGTTTATTCACGGAGATGTGTACGACTTTACGATGAAGTCGAAACTGGTAACCAAGCTCGGAACCGTATCATACGGCGCGGCCGTACTGATCAATAAAGCGGTGAACGCGCTGTGGACGCCGTTGACCGGCCGGGAGGTCCGTTTTTCGAAAGCACTCAAAGGCTGGGTTAAAAAGAAAGTGCGGTCGATGGATGATTTTCAGCAAAAAGCAATTGACGCCGCTGCAGCCAAAGGAATGGATTATGTGGTGTGTGGACACAACCATTTCCCCGAAATAAAACCGGTCGAAAGCAGCGGCCGTTCCCTGCTGTATCTGAATTCAGGAGACTGGATCGAAAGCCTGAGCGCGCTGGAATATCATCAGGGTGCCTGGTCGCTTTATTACCACGAAGCGTAACGCGGATTGGCATTCCTCCTACAACCGGGCGGCTACCAATAGGTCCAGTTCCTTATAAGGGATATCAAACAGCCCGGCAATGTATTTATTGGTAAGGTGCCCCTGGTAGGCGTAAACGCCACTTCGGAGCCCGGATTTTTCCCAAAGCATGTTTTTAATGCCTCCGGCTTCCCCGATGGCAAGTAAAACGGGTGATAA
>Ga0079224_100008163_pt1 | contig 14148 bp, 19 predicted proteins | sample Stecom2015_FD_80414 | JGI IMG/M metagenome (GOLD analysis project Ga0079224, IMG submission 80414) | Agricultural soil microbial communities from Utah to study Nitrogen management - Steer compost 2015 | ecosystem: Environmental > Terrestrial > Soil > Agricultural land | place: USA: Utah...
GACTTGAATCAATCTCACAGCAAACCCCGCAACTTTCGCAATGTCATCACGCGGGGGTTGCTACAAACTTGAATCCCTCCCCCGCTCGTTGGCAGCGGGGTTCCGGGAACGATCGTCGGAAGCTTTACCAATCCTGACGCAACGGCTTTCAACCATTTTACGGCATCTTCGTAGCGGACTCGCTTTTCCTCGGTTAGCACGTCATACGTAGGAGATAGTCGGTAGATCGAAATATCGCGAGCAACCCTACGCAACTCGTGCGGTACGTTGGGATTATTTTCCGGGTCGTCCCGTTCCGTGATTCCAGGGAGCGGCAATTCGTACACTGTACCCAGGTACGAATTGCACTCTTCTTCACCGTCGCGGATAGCTACCAATGCCGCGACCATATCGATGTCTCCATTGTTATCACGATCCGCCGAATACAGAAGATACGGGCGTCCGTAGGTGTTAACAATGTCTACCGGCGAAGTGTACAATGGCATGGCAGCTCCAATCAACAGTCAACGCGAACGCATCAATACGCGATGCGTCCGCCTTTAACTTCGTAGTCGTAATTCCCGTCGGATTTTGCAATCCATGTTGCGGGCGCATATTCACGGTATGGCGAATCAACCGTGATTACTACGCGTTCCCCGATTCTCAGGTTGCGGGATTCCGCTTCCCAACCTTTACCTTCGACGCGCAACTTCACATTACGAACATGGTTGTAGTTGCACAAATGGACCATATGCCATTTCGCGAGCGGCGACGGAATCTCGCCGGTTCGCGTTACTGACTTATTCCGCGGGCCATCTTTGATTCGGAAAATCTGGTACCAGTGGAAAGGTTCATATCCCAAGGTACCTTTAAGGTTTTTCCAGTAATTATCGAATGCACCCCCGTCGGAATCAAGCGTGCACGATGAGCCGTAATAGGCAATAGTAACCTTGGGTTTGCGCGTAGGTGCGTCCGCAGCCGTTGCGAGCTCCGGACGCGCAAAGAACAGCAACGCACTCACCAGCGAGATAACAAACGTGCTCGCTACAATTGCGAATTTCATATTACGCGTCATCCAACCAGGGTGAAACAATTACCTTCAATCGACCAACGTGGATATTGCTTTCGCCTCCCGTGAGGACGGCTTGCGAGAACAAACGTTCTGCCGTAAATTCCATCGACGGTGGGACGATGATATGCGTTGCCTTCCAATTCGACGGAGTTCCGTTCTCATTTCGAATGCCACGCATTGCGGTAATAGCCTCTTCCAAGTGTTCCGCGTCCAGTTCTTCCGTGGAACGATACATTTGCTGCCACGCGCCGAACTTGGCGTTGTATCGGGCATCCCATCCGAAAAGGAAGCGCTTGCGGTGGAACACTTCGTCATCCGTCAACGATTGCTTGCTGACGAATTTGCCCGCTTCGCGGTCCGACACAAACACCGGACGAAACACGCGACTGGTAATACTCGCAAGGTACCAGGGAGTGCTGCTGCCGCTCGGCGACATATTCGACTGTACGCCATCCGGGCCAGGATGCGAGGCAGAGAACATCGGCTGTCCATCGTATCCTCGAATGTCATAAACTTCGCCAGTCTCGTCATCAGTGTAGGTTGCGGAGTCTCCCTCATTGATGAGAGTAAACACCAGCCGATCCATATGCTGTTTTGCAACCTCACCCATTCGCTGGGCGATCGGGGAATAAATCCCGTGCAAATCGTCTTCCAATTTGTCGCGCTCAGCCGCGAGCGTCAATTCCCACGATAGATTTTCGATTGAATATTTGTGGGAACCGATCGACTGAATAACGCGGTCACCCAACCACCGCCGAACTTGCGGCGACAATCCGAGCCACGCCATTTGCAGCGATTCGGTATTGGACGGAAGCGTAGTCGCCAGTTCCTGCCACTGCGTGGGGGCTTCGCTATACCCCAAACGAAATTGGGTGCTGAGACCCGTGAAAAAATTTGCGAGGTTCGCGTGATTAACAATCATTGATCTTTCCTATTGATCTTTCGGTATTCTCTATTGATTACAGGGTGCGCCGAATATCAGTCGCCGCCCCCGCCGCCCCCGCCGTTGTCTTCGGGTTCCACATAATAGCTGAGATTCGTCCCGTCAACCCACACACCCAGCGCATCGACGTGGGCAATCACGCCACAGTCCGAATAGTCATTATCTCCAGGGGTCAGTCCAACTTGCGTAGCAGTGTGCGCGTAGGCCCGCTTGCCCACGTCCGAAAGACTGATTTCGTCTCCCTCTTCACTGTTCGCCCAGCGGTAGATAGAACGCTCACATTCTACCAACATAGATCCTGCGGATCCGGTATTGTTGACAGTAGAAAGAGCCATCCCAGCGAACGCCAATTCGGGCCCGTTCATGGGAACGGCGTATCCGGACGCATTCACTCCGACCATCGTTCCCTGCTCAATCAACGTCGACGCGGCGACCGGATAGGGGAATCGATGATACTTACGTTCGGGGGTTGCGTTCTCAGCCATTGGTCACCTCGCCGCGGGCCTCTTGCTCGGCTCGCCGAATTTCCTTCAAAGTTGCAAGGAAGTCCTCCGGAGAAACTCCCATTTGCTTTGCCATCTTTGCTTGCTCCGGAGTCAATGCACGAACTCCGCTATCCGCGGGCTCGCCATCGATCTCCGTAGGCTGCTTTGCTAGCACCGGAGTCTTTCGTTCCAGAAACGCCTGCAAATCGCGAAGCGCATCCTCTCCGCGAACCGCCGACGAATAGTAATACTCGCGATCGGCCGGAGCGATGAGACCGCCCGAAATAGCAGTATCCAACGTGGCGTTCACGCGGGATTTGAACTCTTCTTCGCGTCGCCGGCTTTCGGACTCTTCGCGCTCTTTCAATTGAGCAACAAGCGCGTCATACTCAGCGCGCGGGACAAATTGATTTACGTCCGGAACAATCGTTCCGGTTTCCTTACTCTTATCTGCCATACTGCCCTCAATCAACAACTGTGAACGAACCGGAGTTGTTTCGATTTTCTCAATTTTCCCCGATTCGATAATTGGAAGCATTGCGGATACGCGATTGAACTGCGCCGCAACTGCAAACATTCTTTTTCGGGCGTCCGCGGATGCGTCTTTCGACGAATCTTTGCCCCCGAACTTCGACCCTGCGAAACCGTATTTTACCGCAAACTTCGCGCTATACCAAGTTTCGTCGTCCATTGCTTCCGAAAGTTCATTTCGCGTGAGCGTGGACGTTTTCGAATAAATGTCTAGCATCTGTTCTTTGATAGCGTCCAGTTGTTCCGCCGATTTGCGGAGTTCTTTCGAATCTCCGATATCGATAGACCACGGATTGTGAATCATGAATGTAGCGGATTCATGGATTCGCGTTTCGGCGTTCGCCGGAGCTAGAATCGTCGCAGCCGACGCAATCAATCCGTAGTAATTGACTTTTACGGCCACGTGCGGATGTTTTTCCGCCCAATCCTCCAACATGCCGCGCATCCCGAATGCTTCGTATACCGCGCCCCCGGGGGAACTAATATCGATCTCTAACGTATCATCCGACCCGTCCCAACTATCAAGACTGTTTCGAATGCCTTCAATGCTGGCGTCTGTCCAACGACTAATTACATCCAATACGTAAACCTTCATTACTCACCATCCCCTGTCGATTCTTTATCCGAACCCGCTCCGGACTCATCATCAATCGTCCCGTCATCCCCGCGCTGCTGTCGACCTTTCGCGCGGATAATCTCGACGCTAGTCAGCACCTTTTGACCTTCCTTTGGGGGGTCAATGCCCAGTCGATCGTATATCGTGTCATACGCAACGGGAAGACCACGATCCACGACTACTGGAAGGATTGTTGCTAGCGTTCGGAGGTCCTCCGGTGTTTCGGTGTTCAAGAAAAACGTCGGATACCTTCGACGTCTTCCGTAATTTAAGTCGACATACGCTCGGATAATCTGATTCCAGATCGAATAGGATAAGCTGCGCCCGTCCGCTTCTAGCAGATCCACGCGTACGCGATTTTTAGTTTCGGATTGCGCATACGAGCCGCCCTGGTCCGCGGTCAATGTCTGGCCGAGCACGGCTTGCGTAACTTTGCGGTCGGACCATTCGCAAGAATCCAAAAACAGTTGGTCCGAACCCGCGACCCCGCTTCCCGTAGGCCGCACAAATTCACTCTCCATTTCCTTCGGAATGATTGCCGCGGCATCGGAACCGATATCAATAACGGCTCGGCGCAAGTCCTTTTTGTCCTTTTCCCCGGCGCTTCGATCGTACTTACCCACGCGAATAGGCATTCCGAAAACTTCCATGAACGCAACCCAATTCTTGATTGCAAATCCTTTGAGCATGTAGTGGATTGCAGCGATTCGCGCCAATCCTCCCGCCAACGGATGCCCGCTGAAAATCTTCGGAGTGTGGATCAAGTATTTGTATGGAACGAGTTGTTCCCCGTCGTATGTACCATTGTCAAGTTTAAGCTCCGACAATGTTTCATGATCCCAAAAGAACCACGACGGTTTGCGATATTTGTATCCGATCGGCCTCCACTGCTTTTCGGACGTATCCCACATAATCTCGCAGACGCTGAAATTCTTTGATAGTGCATCCATTGCGTCAAAGAACACTTGCCCGAACTCCGGAGTAAACACCGCAGCACGGACATCGTCTGCAATTCGCAACTCCTCCGGCGACTCATCGACAGGCTGAATTGCATAGTCCAAATGACTAACAGCGAGCTTGCGAACCTGCAATGCAGCGAAATAATTTGTGTCGCCGCGTTCCATATTGTCCGCAATTTGAATGTACGCCTGTTGATTTCCTGCCCTAGCGTCAATCAAAGCAGCGCGCAGCGTCAGTGGATTCAGATCGTCCAACGATATGTCATCGTACGGATTGCGAATGTGTGCAGTTGACCCGGTCGCCTGTTCGGTAAGCATTTTTTGAGGCTGAATCGGTCGACCGTCCGGCGATACCAATCCCCGCACCCAAGATGCGAACCGTTTACCTAGTCCCATGGAATCCTCGTTTCCTTAATGCGCGTAGTCGAAACAAAAGAAAGCGGCTTAGGGGCGAACCCGCAGCCGCTCGAAAATTGACTCATTATATCACGGTGTTAGGTTATTTCCAAACCTTCAATCCGTCGCTTTTCCAAAGAGTATTCGCAACTTTAACCTTGCGATCAATGCTTTCGTATCCCGAGTGGGCCAGAGGCACGAATGTGCTGACAGCTTTTTCGAGTAGCAGTAATGACGCTGCGCCGTCCGCATGTCTTCCCGCTTGCTCGGTCTGCTTTGGAATCTTCGGAATTCCATTGATGTACACAATCTTGCCAATGTCGGATTTCAACTCGTCATTCCAGGGGATGGTGAGTTTCCGCTGTTCAAAGCGGAGTTTAAGTTTTGGACCGGAATATCCGTAAAACTCATCATTCATATTGACCGCAGCGGCTTTTTCCTCACCCAACCGTCCAACTGCAAATTCCGCCAACGCTTGGCCATTCCCTAGAGAGTCGAGAGCAATACCCCCAAATCGCGGCAATTTTTCAGCGAGCCACAGCACTAATTGTTGCTGTTGGTCATTGGGCATATTCTCGATTTCGATTGCGAGCTTTACCGCAATCGAATCAGTACGCGCATCGTAATCACCGATAGTGATGTAGGATAAGTGCATATTTCGTGCGAAGTCATATCCTACATATTGAATGCATCCACGGCTCAGCGCGTCTAATCGGACTTCACGCAACTCCGAATCAAACTCAATAGCGCGAACGGACGGATGAAGATTCCCCCACTCTTTAGTCTTTTCGAACCGGATTACTCGATAATCCTCACGTTGCGCCGATTCGATTAGGCTATCCGATATGTACTGTGAACCGCGTTTGCGCGGGATACACAGGAATTCCTGTTCCGCGCCCGGAGTCAATAGCAGCTCATTAACCCAATCGTCCTCTAATTTTGAGGACCATTCGCGCTTTGCTTTCTGGCAAATTCGCTTGAATAGTCCGTCCTTTACGGCGTCCAATAAGGTAATTCGGTGCAATGACCATTCGCGCTTTTCAGGCCTGCCGTCTTCGATGTCGCGGACGATCGTATCGAAATATTCGCCCTCATCTCCCACGGTCGAAATCAGCATAAATCGACCACCCCAAACGCGGAAAGCCGATAGGGCCTTTACTGAACCTTCTAAATCTTCATTGTAGTTTGCTTCGTCAACGCACCCGATCCCGCGTTTACCTCGCCACTTACGCGGATTCCCCGGCAAGGTAGTAGTTTTCAGTCCTGAACCGAATCGAACAGATTTGCGGAGGATTGATTTGTCCTTATCCGCCGAAAACACTGATTCGTCGGAATCCTCTAATTCGACCGCACGATCCAAAACTCGCGCGAATGTACATACGTCGTCAATGAATTCTTGCGCATCTTCGCCAGAGTTGCACTGGTACCAAGTATTGCGCCCGCCCTCAGCTTTCGATGTTGACGAAACTTCCGTGAATTCGTAGGCCGTGGACCATGTAATCCCAATCTGCCGAGATTTAATGCATACTTTGACCGGGGACCTATCGCGAATCCATTTTTGTTGGTAGTCTAAGAATACCGACTTAGGATCATAGGCCATCGCCCGTGCTCCCAAACCCGCGATCACCGCGTGAAGTTTGTTTCAACTCTCGAGTAACTTCGGTTAGACATACGTCCAATCGGGGAAGGAATACGATTTGAGCGATTTTCGATCCCCGGCCTAACTTAGTCTCACATACGGAATACGCCTGAATATACAGTTCACCCGTATAGTCCGGATCTATAGTTCCGATTTCGATATGAAGTCTGAACCGCCCTAAGCTAGACGAGCGGGGCCGGATTTGCGCTTCAATATTCGGGGGAAGTTCAAGAGCGATTCCTGTCCGAATTCGATTGGCCCCCTCAAAGATTATAGTCTCTTTCGGGACCCGCAAATCCCAACCGACCGCTAATTCTGAACCGCGCTTTGGGGTGTACGCCTCCGGACAAAGTTTTTTAAACACTACGTCGAATCGCATCGATTTCCCGCATCCTCTCGCGCTTTAGCGAGCATCAAATCCACATAATCCATGCTGCGTTCAGGTTTGCGGGCCCGCAAATCGCTAACGATCAAATATTCACGCATCTTGGAATACACAATAGGCGTTCCGTAGACTCGCGGTTTCATGCATTCCGGACGAACGCAACCCTGGCGATTGCACATTTTGCCGACATCCTTAACTGCTGTCACTAATCGGCAATACAGAAACACGCGCACAGATATGCTGAACCCGTGCCAGTGAAACATCGGAACACTTCGGAGCTCAGCTTTCGGCCCTTTCCAAATCCAGTGACCGTCATCCTCTTCGACATGCTTCCATAATTCGTCAGGGACGCGGATATCGCCTAAGTATGTTTCACGCATTACCATGCTCCCGAGTAAAGATTCCAGATTTCACACTGAGTCCACGGATCCCAATCCTGAACTTTGACAACGCAATTTTTCGGCGTCATGCCGAGTTTTCGGATCTTTTCTAACACTCCGCGCTCGTCTGCATATTCACGAGCACTCCGACACAATACGTCACCGGATAAGTCCTGAATTTCAAATGTGAAATCTCCGTCCTCATCCATGAACAAATGAACTGTATATTCCATCATACAGCCGCCGACGCTCCATATACTGCAATGGTCCGCTTATGTTTCACGCCGCCCGGGCCATGGTACCAACTAACGCGGCGCGCACGGCTGAACGTATCAATGTGCACCCTGTAAGGACTGTTTTGATAGTGCCCCATACCCATTTTGTACGAATCCCCATACAGCTTGAACAGCCTGGCGCATTCGTCCCAAAACATTGCATAGTTTTCTCTAGTCCGAACCGAACTGATCAAATCCAAATCCAATGCGCAATTGGTAATATGTTTTGACCCCGGCGCGCCGCCGGTTTTACGGCACGCGGCAATGACATTCATCGGCAGACCAACGCGCGATCGAAGTTCGACAGCTAGGCGCAACGTTGGGAGAATATTTTCCTCATCCCCCAAATAAGGAATGTCGCGTCTCCTCCGACGTTCGCCCGTCGCATTTCGGGGACAAATTTCGTCGGGCACGAAATAAGGGAAACCGGCCTCTGCCAACATTTGATGATACGAATCAATATCTACTCGTGACATTCCCTCATCCTTTCGGTGTCCAATACGCGATTCTAGCTTTAGCAATCTCGCAATATTCAGAGTTTATCTCGCACCCGATAAACTTCCGCCTTTCCAGCGCAGCCGCACACAATGTCGTTCCCGATCCCGCGAATGGATCGAGTACGAGCCCACCGGGCGGCGTTACCAAACGAACGAGGTATCGCATTAGCTCGATCGGCTTGACTGTAGGGTGGACGTTTGCGCGTCCTTCGGACTTTCGTCCTGCGCCCGCACGCGGATTGTCTAGACCAGCGGAACCTTCCTCGCGTCCGCCCGTCATCTCTCCCGCGGATGCCTTGCGCAGGTGCTCGCAACCCGCCTCCCTCTCGCGCGTGCTTGGCTTGGCGACGTAGAAAAACCGAGACGCCCCACCCGAGTCTCCATATCCGAGGTCCGGTGTTCCCGGTGCATGCGCTTTGACGATGTTGGCGACACCTCCCCGCGTATTGTTCCTGCGCACCGCTGTGCCGCCTTTGAGATTCCCGCTCTGGACGTCGAGCAGCGCAGCGGCTTCCCCGTTGAAAAGTACGTTCGCGGGCCATCGTCCGCCCGCAGGCTCGTATGCCTGCCCGCCCATGTTTTGGCCAAACACGTTGTTGTTGTTCGGCGCGGGACCTACCGCCCTGGTACCTCCCTTGTCGCCAATCCTACACGCGTCGATCGCCAATCCCCCTGTGCCGTGCTCGAGCACGTTCGCGGAGACGGTGCCCGCGAGCGGCTTGCGTGCGAGCACGATGGGTTCATGCGCTGGTTTAAGCGCGGTGCCGTACCCCTCCGCTTGCGGGTGATTCTCGAACTCCGCTTTGATGACGCGGCGCCCTTGTTTCAGCGTCTCAACTGTATCAGCCGCGAAATCTAGCGACTTAGGAAAACCCGAGCCGTATATCCAATCGATCTGATCGCGGATCTCGAACCCAGCGATACGCATCGCGAGCACACCCATATCGTACGTTCGAGTTCCGAAGAACGATAGCACGTGCGCCCCCGGCTTTAGAACGCGATATACCTCGCGCCAAAGCGCCGGCCCGGGGACGAAGCTATCCCACGCCTTTCCCATGAACCCGCGACCGCGATGCGTGTAGTCATCGCCTGCAATCCAATGCTCTAAAACTTCCCGCATATCGGGTTCGCGAGATAGTCCGTAGGGGGGATCAGTGACTACAGAATCAATAGATTCATCCGGAAACTTTTTCAAAATGTCTAAGTTATCTCCGTGAAACAGCATTCAAATTCCCAACCTTTCCCGCTCCTGAACCCATCCTCGAAAGTTGCGCTTTCCTTCGCCCGCATACGCGACGTGCTCAAACGGCGAAGCGTGAGGCGGGTCCGCGTTGCGCAGACGATCGTAGAGACGAAGGTCCGCGTCGACGTCGTGCTTGCCGTCGTGCGTCAGATACGAGACGCGAGCGCAGCGGGCGATGGCGATGCGGATCTTTTGATTCGTGCCGCGAACACGAACTCCCTCCTCGTACTGTCCAGGATCGAACGGCACGTGATACGTCCGCTCGACCGGCTCACTCGCTGCCAAAGCGTCGCGCATCCGCTCCGCAACGATGCGGATGTCCGGATGCGCCGCCGGGTGGCAACGCTGCGCGAAGAAGTTCGACCATTCGGTCGAGCTGACGAGCACGGTGTGCCACGCGTATTCCTCTAGACCTCGATTGACTAGCTGTTTGTGACAGCCGCGGCGAGCTTGCCGACGTGCACGGGCGAGCGCGTCTCGTAGGCCGTCCAGGTAGTCCGCCCGAGCTTCGTCGGCGTCCTCGATCTCCTCGTCGGATTCCTGCATCCCTGCCTGATTGCGTCCCCACGTCGTTGGTACATAGGGATTCTTCTCAACCGCAGCGATCATTCGCTCAACGGGGATTGCTCGAGAGCTTGCGCTGTTGCGGCTGAACTCGAACCATTCGGCTGCCTCAGTGTCCGGCTCGTGAGGTTTGCTGATTGCACGATGCGTGTTGAACTCCGCGAGAACGATGCGCGGCATCGTGACGATCATCGTAGTAAGTCGGGACCCCTTCGGTGAGATAGAATCACAAATTACTTTCGCGGAATGCGTGCTAGTCATCGTCGGAATCCTCGCCATCATCGTCTTCGTCCGCATCGTCTAGGGATTCCATGCCGAGAATTACTTCGCGCAATCGCTGAACGCTTGGGTCTCCTAATCCTTTGCGCTTCTTTTCCGTCTCCTTTGCAGGTGTCGCAAACCCCTGCATTTTTGCGCAAATCTCAGCCGCCCGAACTCTCGATGGTGGGGGACTAACCGGGTCCAATGCCACCGCGGACAAAATACGCAATACCGCGTCCTTATCCAAAATGGTAACCGGAGGAACCTTTAGAGTTTGCCAATACTCCTCCAAAGTTGCGCACGGATTCCCGTCCGCATCCATCAATGTTTCGTCTTTTTTCGCGCGTGCCATTACAAACCCCTCCCGCCAATAACGCAACGATGCATGCTATGACTCTTTACGTCTTCAAGTGTGAAGATACGATGCGCGCACAAAACACCCTGAATCCATCCCAACCAGCGCATCATTTTATTTTCGCTAAAATCGTCCGAAATCCGTGAAGGCATCGAAATTATATGGTTAAGATCATTCATTAGCGCAGACTGAACTATTGGGTCATCCGAATAGGAGCCGTTGAACCCGTTGGAGGATTGCAGGTGCTCGCGGCACACTTCCGCGTATTGTTCTATCAACTGTTTCGCATCGTCTCTAGTCATTGTATTTCCCTATTCTGGACAGAATGACGAAAACGTGCTTTATGCCCCATCCCGTCAAATCTGCCACGATGATTGCTCCTACCAATTGCCAGAATGTCATTCCACACCATTCCGAGAAACAACTTTTGCCCTTTTCCGCTTCTTTGCGGGGGATTTCGTCTTCGGAACGATCTCTCCGCGCATTACCTTCCACGCGTATTCGGCAGCTGATACCGCGTCCGATTCATCCAATCGGTTGTGTGGAATCGACAGTGAGTATCTGTCATTAAGAATTGCGCACACTTCCTCTTTCGTGGCGTTTCCATTTCCGGTAACACCCTTTTTCAATTGCTTAGGAGTGCCGCAATACACGGGGATTCTGTTTTCGTAGGCCCACGTAATCAGTGTAACAGTCAATCCGTTGATTCGTCTGATTTGGTCACCTTGACCGAACTGTACCAACTCGTAGCCAATTACCTGGAATAGGTGCCTCCGCTCGTTTAGCTGCGTCCGAAGCGCTGCATACATTGCAGCTTCTTCGAAGTGTTTAAGGTACATCCTGAAATCCAACGTCTCAATACCTACAACCTCGGGTTTTGCTTGAAGACGCATTCCCGGTTCCGGAACCTTCAAACGCGCGAAACCCATAGACGTCCCTAAATCGAATCCTGCAATAATCATTTCCTTACCCTCTCACGCGAAACATTCATCCGAACACTTTTGCAAAACTTCCGCAGGAATCCCTGCGCGAACTCTAGGCATTTTCGAGAGATCTCCCAATGAACGACCTGATTTACCATCGACAATCATCGGAACGTTTGCCCACGGTTGGCACTGCATAACCTCACGAATCGGTGCATCCAATTCGTCCACTAACTCCTCCGGAATCTCGAATGTGAGCGAGTCATGGGTTACCATGACCAAACGAGCATCCGGAAACTTCGTATCAATCTCGCACGCCGCGATGCGAATCATTTCGCTAACGGTCGACTGAACCAACCTATTATTCGCGAAAAACGTGGGAGAAAAGCGCTCATCATTGAAATGACAAACCTTCCCGCTATACAATCGAATCATTCCGGTTTCCTTCGCGATGCGTTCACACATTCGCTGTAAACGCTTGATTCCAGGGAACTTAGCATGAAAAGTGCGAAGATAACCCTCAGCTTCGCGGACTGGCATCAAGTAATTCTCCGCGAAAGTTTCCGCTCCGATATTGTACAATGCGGAAAAGTTAATGTTCTTTGCAATGCCTCGGTCAACTGACATATCGGAAGCAACTCCGCTATGGAGGTCTACTCCCGCAAAAAACATTTCAAGCATTCCAGTTTCGCGTCCATAGAATGCACCTAACCGCAACTCAGCTTGCGAATAGTCATATTCCACGAACCGAAATCCAGGCCTGGAAATGAAAATTGATTTCACTCCGTATATATCGTCGTCCTTAGGCAATTGCTGGAGATTGGGTTTACTACTCGACAAACGCCCGCTAACCGTTCCCGCGCGTTTATCCGGTCCGCGACTCTTCGTTCCTGGAGTTGTAAGATGGTAATTAGCGTAAAGAATATTCCCACCCCTAAGGAAGTTTTTGTAGGGCGTAAAATACGTACTATCCGCTTTTTCCCACTTGCGAAACTCGAGAATCGTGTCTGCACACTTCACACTCGCGATATTCTTTCGCAGTGTATGTTTATTCGTAGACTCGATTTGAAGCCACTTTTTTAGCTGGGTTGGGCTATTGAGATTGATTCGAGGAAACCCATCCTTAGCGGCTTCCTGCCGCAAACTATGCTCCAAAACTTGCGCTTGAATCAGCGCACGTTCCTGACGCTTATGCAACTCTGACAATGAGATCTGCAGTCCTCTAAGCTCCATTCGGCATACTGCGATATGATAATCGCATGTGCCAATATGGACATTCCGCATTTCCTGCCGATCCAATTCTTTAGCGTAGAACTGCTTAAAAGCGCGGGTGCTCCGAATATCCTGGCACGCGTACTCGGCAACCTCACCACCTTCCAATTTCCAAAGCTTACCTTTGGCATCCTTTCGACTCCCGCCGAACCGACCAACGATAATGTCTATTAGCTTTTCCTCCGGATTACCCATCCCCGGCGCAATGTACTTTTCCGTCAAGTCCTCCATTTTGAAGGAATATTCGTTTTCATTGCACAGGAGCGCCGCTAGAATGGTATCCCATAACTCACCATGCTTCGGAAGCTCGAACCCGTCCTTATACGCCATCTTAAAATCGAATGACGCATGGTGCAGGACTTGTACGCCTCCGCCCAACGCTGGAAAAATGTCCTCCGAAAGAACCTTAGGGTCGAAATTGAAGCCTACCGCATGGCGAATCGGAACGTAGAACTCCCTATCGTGCATGCCCCATCCGAACCCGCAAATTTGATGCACGCGCCAATCGGTCCCATTCGTTTCCGTGTCCCATTCCTTTTCGTCACGCGAAGACGTCATGAACCGCATCATTTCGCGGTATTTTTCGGGCGTGTCTACATACGTCCACGATTGAACTTTCATTAGATCGTACCCTTAGCTATGGACATTGCGAGCCGTTGAATGCGTCGGAGCAAATCTAGAATCTCCTCTGAAAAGTAGCGTGCACTCAGCCGTTCACATTTTTCCGTAATGTGGAATCCGATGGTTTTCGGAAATGTGTAAATCACACATTCGTCACTTACTCTTTCAAGATACCACAATGCTTTCTTGAGATCTTCCGCAGGATTTTCATGCTTGCGCCCTAGCCTCCAAAGATACTTTACCGCAGACGCCAGACTGAACTCATCGCCAATTCCGCAATTTTCGATAAAGCGCATGCATTCGTCGCCATCGTAATACTCCATAGTCATCCTTCCTTTACCAACTTGAACCCGGGCGGAAGATCATGCAATCCGGAAACCGTAGTGTGCTCCCATTCGCCATTACGCACGGTAAAATGCACAAAGCGCCACGTCTGAAACTCCATATGCCTGACGTTGATACACTTCGGATTCCCGCATGTATTCGTGGCACGTCCGCCCGGAAAAATCCCTGAACAGTACTCTTCCCATACATAGCGTAGATTAACTTGCCACGCTTGAACTCCAGGTTTCGGAATCCAACACCCCGATCGATCAACTGTGAACAATTCGGATATGTGTGAAAAACTCATGACGCCTCCCGTAATGCGTGAATGACCAATACCGCAATCGCAAGCAATGCTAATAGTCGAGCCACTAAATCGAGCATGAGTGTATTCATAATATAGAGAGGGCGGCGGGATTCGAACCCGC
>Ga0079224_100008164_pt1 | contig 14148 bp, 9 predicted proteins | sample Stecom2015_FD_80414 | JGI IMG/M metagenome (GOLD analysis project Ga0079224, IMG submission 80414) | Agricultural soil microbial communities from Utah to study Nitrogen management - Steer compost 2015 | ecosystem: Environmental > Terrestrial > Soil > Agricultural land | place: USA: Utah...
CCGCGCCGCTCCCCGCCGGCCTCCGGGACCGCGCAGGAGGCCACGGGCGTCCCCGGCGGCGGTCCCGGCGCACTCCGCGGCGCGGCGGCGCGGTGCCGCCTACCGGCGGGCCCCATCGGCGGGTCAGTAGGACTTGGGCAGGCCGAGAGAGTGCTGGGCGACGTAGTTGAGCACCATCTCGCGGCTGACCGGGGCGATCCGGCCCAGGCGGGAGGAGGCGATCGCGGCGCCCAGGCCGTACTCGGAGGCCAGGCCGTTGCCGCCGAGGGTCTGCACGGCCTGGTCGACGGCGCGCGCCGCGGCCTCGCCCGCCGCGTACTTGGCCATGTTGGCGGCCTCGCCCGCGCCGGCGTCGTCGCCCGCGTCGTAGAGCGCGGCGGCCTTCTGCGTCATCAGCCGGGCCAGCTCCACCTCCACCTTGATCTGCGCCAGGGGGTGGGCCAGGCCCTGGTGAGCGCCGATCGGGCGGCCCCACACCTCGCGCTGCCGGGCGTAGCCGACCGCGGTGTCCAGGGCGTGCCGGGCCGAGCCCAGCGCCAGCGAGGCCGCCATGATCCGCTCCGGGTTGAGCCCGGCGAACAGCTGCAGCAGGCCGCTGTCCGGGTCGCCCACCAGGGCGTCGCCGGGCAGCCGGACGCCGTCCATGAACAGCCCGAACTGGTGGTCCGGGCTGACCAGGTCCATCTCGATGGGCCGCGCCTCGAATCCGGGGGCGTCGGTGGGGACGATGAACAGCGCGGGCTTGAGCCGGCCGGTCCGGGCGTCCTCGGTGCGGCCGACGACGAGCACCGCGTCGGCCACGTCCACCCCGGAGATGAAGGTCTTGCGGCCGGTGAGCAGCCAGTCCCCGCCGTCGCGGCGGGCGGTGGTGGTGATGTTGTGCGCGTTGGAGCCGGCGTCCGGCTCGGTGATGGCGAAGGCGAGGATGCTCTCCCCGGAGGCGATACCGGGCAGCCAGCGCCGCCGCTGCCCGTCGGTGCCGAACCGGGCGAGCACCGTCCCGCAGATCGCCGGGGAGACCACCATCATCAGCGTGGGGCAGCCCCCGGCGCTCAGCTCCTCCAGCACGGCGGCCAGGTCGCCGATGCCGCCGCCCCCGCCGCCGTGCTCCTCGGGGATGTTCACCCCGAGGTAGCCGAGCTTGCCCGCCTCGGCCCACAGCTCGCTCAGGTAGGCGCCGGCCTTGGCCTTCTCCCGGTAGTAGCGCGGACCGTAGCCGGCGGTGAACGCGGCGACCGCCTCGCGCAGCGCCGTCCGCTCGTCGGGTTCGGTGAATCTCATCTGGGACCTCCGAGGTGTCGAGGGGCCGCGCCCCGGGGAAGGGCGGGTCTGCGTCCGGGCCGCGCAGCGGCCGAAGGCCGTGGTCGGGGGCTCCCCGGCCCCGGGCGGACCGGGTCCGCTCCGGACACCGTCCGGTTCCGGGGGCGTTCGCCCGGGACCGGGGCCGGCCGTAGGCGCCCGGCCCGCAGCGGACCGGGCGGTGGCGCCGCCGAGGGCCGGAAGGACGCCGCAGTCCGGCGTCCGGCCTCCGGGGCCGGCGGCCCCGCGATGCCCGGTCTCGCCCGCGCTCTCCTTCCGGGCGCGTCCGCGGGCCCGGCGCCGTTCGCGGGCGGGCGGGCGCGCGGGTGGCTCGGGCGGAGCGGTCCGCAGGGCGACGGGGCCGGGGCCGGCGGGAGGGAGCCGGCCGCGCCGGAGGCGGTGGCGCCGCGCCGGAGGCCGGCGGCCCCGCAGACGGGCGCGGGGGAGGCGGCCGGAGCGGAAGGCCGGCGGGTCGCGGCCGGGGCCCCGGGGAGACCGGGCCGCCGCCTCCGGGCGGAGGTCATCGGTGCGCCCCGTCCGGGGCGGGGGCCTCCCCCTCGGCGGGGTCCGGCTGCGGGGTGTCGGGGCGGGGGGCGACCACGGCGAGGACGTCGCCGGTGTCGACCCGGGAGCCGGCGGCGGGCAGGCCGGTGACGGTGCCGGCGGCCGGGGCGGTGATCCGGTGCTCCATCTTCATCGCCTCCAGCCAGAGCAGCGGCCGTCCGGCCTCCACCCAGTCGCCCTCTTCGGCGGCGACCCGGACCACGGTGCCGGGCATCGGCGCCAGCAGGGTGCCGGGCGGGACGTCGTCGGAGCCGTCCGGGAACCGGCTCAGCGGGGTCAGGGCCACCGGGCCCAGCTCGGAGTCGACGTGCACCTCTCCCCCGGGCAGCCGGTGCACCGCGAAGGTGCGGCGCACCCCGCCGGCGACCAGCTGCACCTCGTCGGGGGCGGCCCGGTGCACCCGGACCTCCTCGCCGCCGGCGGGCAGCGGAACCGGTCCGGTGCGGCCGGCGGCGTAGCCGGCCTCCACCTCCTCCCCGGCCGCGGTGCGGTACCGGCGGACGTGCGGCGCGGAGGCGAGGTTGCGCCAGCCCGCGGGGAGTCCGCCGAGCACCGGCGCGGCGGCGCGGTTGGCCTCGGCCGTGGCCAGGGCGGCGGCGAGCGCGGACAGCCGGACGGCCCGCTCGTCGGCCAGCGGCCGGCCCAGTTCGGCCGCCCCGTGCTGCTCCAGGAACCGGGTGTGCAGCTCGCCGGCGGCGAACGCGGGGTGGCGCAGTACCCGGACCAGCAGGTCGCGGTTGGTGCCGACGCCGTGCAGCCGGGTGCCGGCCAGCGCCGCGGTGAGCCGGCGCAGCGCGTCGGCGCGGCTGCTCCCCCAGGCGATCACCTTGGCGATCATCGGGTCGAAGTCGGTGCCCACCTCGGTGCCGTCCTCGACGCCGGCGTCCACCCGGACGCCGTACCGGGCCGGCGGGGCGAACGCGGTCCGCGCGGCGGGGACGTCGAACCGGGCCAGGGTGCCGGTCTGCGGGCGCCAGTCGGCCAGCGGGTCCTCGGCGCAGATCCGGGCCTCCACCGCGTGCCCGCGCGGCTCCGGCGGGCCGCCGGCCGGCAGCGGCTCGCCCTCGGCGATCCGCAGCTGCCACTCCACCAGGTCCAGGCCGGTGACGCACTCGGTGACCGGGTGCTCCACCTGGATCCTGGTGTTCATCTCCAGGAAGGAGACGGAGCCGTCCTCGGCGATCAGGAACTCGGCGGTGCCCGCGCCGGTGTAGCCGATGGCCGCGGCCATCCGGCGCGCCGCCTCGTGCAGCCGTCCGCGCAGCTCGCCGGGGATCCCCGGGGCGGGCGCCTCCTCGATGAGCTTCTGGTGGCGGCGCTGCACCGAGCAGTCGCGGTCGCCGACGGCCCACACGGTGCCGTGCGCGTCGGCGAGGAGCTGCACCTCGACGTGGCGGCCGCGCTCCACGTACCGCTCGCAGAACACCGCAGGGTCGCCGAAGGCCGCGGCCGCCTCGGCGCGCGCCGCCTCCGCCTCGGCCGGCAGGTCGGCGAGGTCGCGGACGACGCGCATGCCGCGCCCGCCGCCGCCGGCCGACGCCTTGATCAGCAGCGGCAGGTCGGCCGCGGTGGCCTCCTCCGGGGTCATCGAGCGGAACACCGGGACGCCCGCCCGGGCGGCGAGCTCCTTGGCGGTGATCTTGGCGCCCATCGCCTCGATCGCCTCCGGCGGGGGGCCGACCCAGGTCAGCCCGGCTTTGACCACGGCGCGGGCGAATGCGGCGCTCTCCGACAGGAAGCCGTACCCGGGGTGCACGGCGTCGGCTCCGGCCCGCTCGGCGGCGGCCACCAGCACGTCGGCGCGGAGGTAGGTGTCGGCGGGGGCGGGTCCGGGCAGCCGGACCGCGGCGTCGGCCTCGCGGACGTGCGGCGCGTCGGCGTCGCCGTCGGAGTAGACCGCGACGCTGCGCACGCCCAGGGCGCGGCAGGCCGCGATGGTGCGGCGGGCGATCTCGCCGCGGTTGGCGACGAGCAGCGTGGTGATCATCGCGGACCTCCGGGGTGGGGGGCGGGTGCGTGGTCGGTCGCCGGCGCCGGACCCGCGCCGCCTCGCGGGTGCGGGGAGCACCGCGATCCGGGGCGGCGGGGTCCGGGCCGTCCGGATGCGCGGCCCCCCGCGGGGGCGGAGGGCGGGCGGCTGGGCGAGGGCCGCCGGGGCGGCCCGCACGGGGGCGCCGGGGTTCCGCCGGCGCCCGCTCGGAGGCCCCGTGCGGACGGTTCCGGCCGCGGCGGGGTATCGGCGCGTGTCCGGGCCGGCCGGGGCGGGCGGGGTGCCGCTCCGCTGACGCCCCCGTCCGGACGGCGGGGCGGGCGGCGGTGCGATCCCTTCCCCGCGCGGGGCCGGCACCGGACCGCCTCGGCGGTGGCGCCGCGCACCGCGCCGCGCGGCGGCGGGGCCGCGGACGGGGCGGGGCCGGGGGTCGTCTGCATGGCTCGCGCCCTCACATCCGGAAGACGCCGAAGCCGTCGGCGCCGCGCACCGGGGCGTTGTGCACCGCGGAGAGGCAGAGCCCGAGCACGGTGCGGGTGTCGCGGGGGTCGATGACGCCGTCGTCGTAGACCCGCCCGGAGAGGAAGAGCGGCAGTGACTCGGCCTCGATCTGGTTCTCCACCATCTCCCGCATGGCGGCGTCCTGTTCCTCGTCGTAGGGGCGGCCCTTGGCCTCGGCCGAGGCGCGGGCGACGATGGACAGCACCCCGGCCAGCTGCTTAGGGCCCATCACCGCGGACTTGGCGCTGGGCCAGGCGAACAGGAACCGGGGGTCGTAGGCGCGGCCGCACATCCCGTAGTGCCCGGCGCCGTAGGAGGCGCCGATCAGCAGCGACAAGTGCGGCACGGTGCTGTTGGAGACGGCGTTGATCATCATCGCGCCGTGCTTGATGATGCCGCCCTGCTCGTACTCCCGGCCGACCATGTAGCCGGTGGTGTTGTGCAGGAACAGCAGCGGGGTGCGGGACCGGTTGGCCAGCTGGATGAACTGGGCGGCCTTCTGCGACTCCTCGCTGAACAGCACCCCCTGGGCGTTGGCCAGGACGCCCACCGGGTAGCCGTGCAGCCGCGCCCACCCGGTGGTCAGGCTGGCGCCGTAGGCCGGTTTGAACTCGTCGAAGTCGGAGCCGTCCACGATGCGCGCGATCACCTCGCGCGGGTCGAACGGGACCTTGAGGTCCTCCGGGACGATCCCGGCGAGCTCCTCCGGGTCGTGGCGGGGCGGTTCAGCCGGCGCCGGGGCGGGCCCGGCCTTGCGGTGGTTGAGCCGGGCCACGATGCGCCGGCCGATGCGCAGCGCGTCGTATTCGTCGGCGGCCAGGTGGTCGGCGAGCCCGGAGGTGCGGGCGTGCATCTCCGCGCCGCCGAGCGACTCGTCGTCGCTCTCCTCCCCGGTGGCCATCTTGACCAGCGGCGGTCCGCCGAGGAACACCTTGGAGCGCTCCTTGACCATCACCACGTGGTCGCTCATCCCTGGCACGTAGGCGCCGCCTGCGGTGGAGTTGCCGAAGACCAGGGCGATGGTGGGGATGCCGGCGGCGGAGAACCGGGTGAGGTCGCGGAAGAGCCGCCCGCCGGGGATGAAGATCTCGCTCTGGCTGGGCAGGTCGGCGCCGCCGGACTCGACCAGGTTGATCAGCGGCATCCGGTTCTGCTCGGCGATCTCCATCGCCCGCATGGTCTTGCGGCCGGTCCACGGGTTGCTGGCGCCGCCGCGCACCGTGGGGTCGTTGGCGATGATCACGCACTCGGTGCCCTCGACCACGCCGACGCCGGTGACGACGCTGGCGCCGACCGGGAAGTCGCTGCCCCAGGCGGCCAGCGGGGACAGCTCCAGGAACGGCGCGTCCGGGTCGAGCAGCAGCTCGATCCGCTCCCGGGCGAGGAGCTTGCCACGGCGGCGGTGCCGCTCGACGTACTTCTCGCCGCCGCCGGCCAGCGCCTTGGCGTGTTCGGCGTCGATCTCGGCGAGCTTGCCGAGCATCGCCTCGCGCGCCTGCGCGTAGCCGGGGGAGGCGGTGTCCAGGCGGGATCGCAGTACGGTCATGGCAGCAGCGCCTCCGGGACGTCCAGGTGCCGGCCGCGCAGCCACTCGCCGAGCGCCTTGGCCTGCGGGTCGGATCGGGTGTTGCCGCCGGCTCCGTCGCCGAGCAGCCCTTCGACGACGAAGTTGGCGGCGCGCAGGTGCGGGAAGAGGTGCCGGGTGACCGGCAGCGGGGCGGCCTCGGGGATCAGCCGCTTGAACGCGTCGACGGTGAGGGCGTGCGCGAGCCACCGCCAGGCGGCGTCGTCGCGCACCCACACCCCGACGTTGGCGTCGGAGCCCTTGTCCCCGCTGCGCGCGCCGGCGACCAGGCCGAGCGGGGCCCGGCGCACCGGGCCGTCCGGGGGCGGCGGCGGGAGCGGCGGTTCGGGGACCGGGGCGGGGTCCGCGGCGGCCGGCGCGGGGGCGATGCCGAGCCGGGTGCCGTCCGGGAGCACCGCGGTGTGCGGCACCTGGTCGGCGGGGACCTGGGCGGCGGTGAACGCCACCCCGTCGGGGCGGGCGTCGCCGGGCGGCGCGGTGGCGTGGAACCCGGGGACGCTGGAGAGCGCGAGCTCCACGCAGGCGGCGCTGAACGCCCGGCCGACCTTGTTCCGGTCCGGGTCGGAGGCGGTGATGCGGAGCAGCGCGGAGGCCCCGTCCTGGGTGGGGGCGTCGGGGTCGGCGGCCTCGGCGCCGTCCAGCCGGAACCGCAGCCGGGCGGGTTCACGGCCGCGCAGCGCGGCGCGCAGCTGCCGCTCGGCCAGCTCGGCCTTGGCCTCGATGTCCAGGCCGGTCAGCACCAGGGCCATGTCGTTGCGGAAGCCGCCGATCCGGTTCATGCCGACCTTGAGGCCGGGGGGCGGCGCCTCGCCGCGCACCCCGTGCAGCCGGACGCGGTCCGGCCCCTCCTCGGTGAGCCGGGCGGTGTCCAGCCGCACGGTCGCGGCGGGGGTGGGGTAGCGGGCGCCGGCCACCTCGTAGACGAGCTGCGCGGTGACGGTGCCGGCGGTGACCGCGCCGCCGGCACCGGGGTGCTTGGTGATCACCGCCGTGCCGTCGGGGTGCACCTCGGCGATGGGGAACCCGGGCCGGGTGAGGTCGTACCCCTGCTCCTGCAGTTCGGTGAAGAACGCGTAGTTGCCGCCGGTGGCCTGGGCGCCGCACTCGATGACGTGGCCGGCGGCCACCGCCCCGGCGATCGCGTCGAAGTCGCCCGGGTCCCAGCCGAAGTGCGCGGCGGCCGGGCCGACCACCAGGGAGGCGTCGGTGACCCGGCCGGTCACCACGATGTCGGCGCCGGCCCGCAGGCAGGCGGCGATGCCGAATCCGCCCAGGTAGGCGTTGGCGGTGAGCGGCGCGCCCAGGCCCAGTTCGCCGGCGCGGGCCAGCAGGTCGTCCCCTTCGACGTGGGCGACCCGCAGCTCGACGCCGGCCCGCTCGGCGAGGGCGCGCAGCGCGTCGGCGAGCCCGGCGGGGTTGAGTCCGCCGGCGTTGGTGACGACCTTGACGCCGCGCTCGGCCACCGTGCCGAGCACGCCCTCCAGCTGCCGCAGGAAGGTCCGCGCGTACCCGCGGGAGGGGTCGGTGAGCCGGTCCCGGCCGAGGATGAGCATGGTCAGTTCGGCCAGGTAGTCCCCGGTGAGCACGTCCAGCGGCCCGCCGTCCAGCATCTCGGCGACCGCCTCCGCCCGGTCGCCGTAGAACCCGGACGCGTTGCCGATCCGCAGCGGTGTGACCCCGGTCTCCGTCATGCGGACGAGCGTGCCACGCCCCCGCGAGAAAAACAAGCGCGCGTGATTGTTTTTCTCGCGGGCGCCGCCGGGACACCGCTCAGTCCTGCAGCGCCGCCGCCTCATCTCCCCCCCGATGAGCGGCCGCGCGACGGCTCTCGACGTCCATCCCGGGCGGTCGCGGCGGCGTAATCGGCGCCGACCTGGTCGTTCATCCGCACGGGGAAAGAGTTCGGCGCCCCGGCGGAGCGTCGTTAGGGTCGGGGCATGGGACAGGCGCTGCTCATCATTGACATGCACGAGTTCCTGGTCGAAGGGCTGTGGCAGGGGGCGGAGACGGCGCGGCGGATCGGCGGGATCGCCGAGCGGGCGCGCGGGCATGGGGTTCCGGTGCTGGTGCTGCACCAGGTGGACGACGACCCCGGCGGGCTGTTCGCCCCGGAGCGGCAGGGCCGCGGGGTCAGCCCGCTGATCGGGGTGCGCGACGGCGACCGGCTGATCCCCAAGCGGGCCACCGACTCCTTCTACCGGACCGGGCTGGCCGAGGTCCTGCACGACCTGGGCACCGACACCCTGGTGGTCACCGGCGCCGCCACCGACTACTGCGTGGACGCCACCGTGCGCTCGGCCGCCAGCCACGGCTTCGACGTCGACCTGGTGGCCGACGGCCACGCCCCGATGTCGGTGGGCGACCCGGAGGCCGGGCTCACCCCCGAACAGGTGGTCGCGCACCACAACACGGTGCTCAGCCGGGCGATCCACCCCGGCGGGAAGGTCCGCCTGGTCAAGGCGGCCGAGGTCTTCCTCAACGCCGACTGACCGGGCGACGGCGCGGGTGGGGCCAGGGTGGAGGCGGCCACCCGGGCGGCGGGTCTCGCGGGGCCGGGGCTCAAGCAGGCGGCGACGGCACAGGTGAGGGCGGGGCGGAGGCGGTCGCCCGGGCGTCGGGCCCCACGGGGCCGGGGCTCAAGCAGGCGGCGACGGCACAGGCAGGACCGGGGCGGAGGTGGCCACCCGGGCGTCGGGCCCCACGGGGCCGGGGCTCAAGCAGGCGGCGACGGCGGGAGCGGGGCGGGGGCCGCGCGTCACGTGCGGCACGGCGGAGCGACCAGGCGAGAGCGGCAGGAACGCCACGCCCCCGTTCGCCGGGGGCCGAGAGTGGCCGGCCCTGGATCACCGAAACCTCTCGACCTGGGCAAATACGGACAGTGAGGGGAGAGGGGAGCAGCCTGCGCACCCGCACGTCGCCCTCGCGACGGCGGGGCGTACATCCCGGGCCCGATCGGCCCGCCGGGCGCCCTCACCGGCCCGGCCGGGCCGGTCTTCGGAGATTAGAGAGGGCCGGAAAGCAAGAAATCCAGGGTCGAAACCCGAAAAGGCCCGACGGAAGGGGCGGCGGGCGGCTCACCCTCCCCGCGGACCCCTGATTTCATCACTCCGGGTAATCGATGAGGGAGATTCAAGGCCCCTCAGGCCACTACTCGCCGGTAGAGGTCATTCGGTCCGCCGACAGGGCGCGCAGGCCTGTGGCCGACCCCGCCCCCTCCCGGCAAATCCGACATATAAGACAGGAGCCCCTTCTCTCAGCGAGGCATAGTCCCCTTCCCCTGAGCGCGCCCTTCCCCGCTCCGCCGTGCCGCACGTGACGCGCGGCCCCCGCCCCGCTCCCGCCGTCGCCGCCTGCTTGAACCCCGGCCCCGTGGGGCCCGACGCCCGGGTGGCCACCTCCGCCCCGGTCCTGCCTGCGCCGTCGCCGCCTGCTTGAACCCCCACCCCGCGAGACCCGACGCCCGGGCGGCCACCTCCACCCCGCCCCCACCCGCGCCGCGGTTCCGCCGATCGCTTGAAGGCCGGCCCCTCGGTCCCTGTCTCGGGCCCTCCGTCAGGTGATCCGCTCGATGATCAGCGGTAGCGGTTCGGAATCCGGGGCGGGCGGGGCGTCCTCAGGGGAGACCCGGACGGCGTCGGCGAGGGCCTCGGCCGCGGGCTCGAAGCGGTCCGGGTCGTCGGTGTGCAAGGTGAGCAGCGGGCGGCCGGCGCGGACCCGGTCGCCTGGCTTGGCGTGCAGTACGATGCCGGCGCCCGCGGAGACCGGGTCCTCTTTGCGCACCCGGCCGGCGCCCAGCCGGCGGGCGGCGACGCCGACCGCGTAGGCGTCCAGGCGGGTCAGCACGCCCGTGGCGGGGGCCGGCACCTCGCGCCGCTCGGCGGCGCGCGGCAGCGGGGCGTCCGGGTCGCCGCCCTGCGCGGCGACCATCGCCCGCCAGGCGTCCATCGCGGTGCCGTCGCGCAGCGCGTCCGCCGGGTCCTTGGCGCCGGGCATGCCGGCGGCCGCCAGCATCTCCCGGCCCAGCTCCACCACCAGGCGGACCAGGTCGTCGGGGCCGCCGCCGGCCAGCACCTCCAGCGCCTCGGCCACCTCCAGGGCGTTGCCCACCGCCCGCCCCAGCGGGACGTCCATCCCGGTGATCAGGGCCCGGGTGCGCACCCCGTGGTCGGCGCCGATGCCGACCATGGTGCGGGCCAGCCGGCGCGCGCTCGCGATGTCCTTCATGAACGCGCCCGAGCCGGCCTTCACGTCGAGCACCAGCGCGCCGGTCCCCTCGGCCAGCTTCTTCGACATGATCGAGGCGGCGATGAGCGGGACCGACTCGACGGTGCCGGTGACGTCGCGCAGCGCGTACAGCCGCCGGTCGGCCGGGGCCAGCCCGGGCCCCGCGGCGCAGACCGCGCCGCCCACCTCGCGCAGCTGGCGGAGGAGTTCGCCGGGGGTCAGCTCGGCGCGCCAGCCGGGGATCGCCTCCAGTTTGTCCAGGGTGCCGCCGGTGTGGCCGAGCCCTCGACCGGACAGCTGCGGGACGGCCGCCCCGCAGGCCACCACCGCCGGGGTGAGCGGGAGGGTGGTCTTGTCGCCGACGCCTCCGGTGGAGTGCTTGTCCGTGGTGGGCCGGTCCAGCCCGGCCAGGTCGAGGCGGTCGCCGGAGCGGAGCATCGCCCCGGTCCACCGGGCGACCTCGGCGCGGGTCATGCCGCGCCAGACCACGGCCATGCACAGCGCGGCCATCTGCTCGTCGGCGATCCCGCCGGCCGGCCCCTCGGCGTAGCGGGCGATCAGCCAGTCGATCTGCTCCGGGGTGAGCTCCGCCCCGTCGCGCTTGGCGGTGATGATGTCGATGACGTCCACTCTGCCTCCGTGCCGGCCGGCGGCCGCGCCGGACCGGTGATCGGCGCGCCGCCCGCCTCACCGCGGACCCCGACCGGGCCGCGGGGAGGCGGGCGGCGCGGGTCAGTCCTGCAGGTCCTGCGGGCCGAACGGCTGCGGCAGCAGCTCGGCGAGCGGCCGCACGCCCTCGGGGGTGTCCACCGCGAGCCCGGGGCCGCCGTGCTCGTAGAGGAGCTGGCGGCAGCGGCCGCACGGCATGAGCGGCGCGCCGTCGCCGTCGGTGCAGCTCAGCGCGGTCAGCCGGCCGCCGCCCTGGGCGTGCAGGGCGGAGATCAGCCCGCACTCCGCGCACAGCGTCAGCCCGTAGGAGGCGTTCTCCACGTTGCAGCCGACCACCGTGCGCCCGCCGTCGGTGAGCGCCGCCGCACCGACCTTGAACCCCGAGTAGGGGGCGTAGGCCCGCTGGGCGGCGCTGCGCGCCGCGGCGCGCAGCGCCGTCCAGTCCGTTCCCGGTCCGGGCGCGGTCATCCGCTCTTCCTCCGCCACTGCCGGCCGATCGCGGCCGGGGGCCGCAACCGCTGCGAGGCCAGCGCCAGCACCAGCAGGGTGGCGATGTAGGGGCTGGCGATGACCACCTGGCCGGGGACCGTGTCGGTCAGCGCGTACCAGGCGCCCAGCAGCACCGCCACGGCCAGCGAGGCGATGGCCGGGCCGATCCGCCGGCGCCGCCACTGCCAGACCGCGACCGCCAGCAGCGCCACCGCCATGAGCAGCAGCAGCGCGTGCACCGCCGGGCCCTGGCCGCGGACCTGCAGCGCGTCGGTGAAGCCGAACAGGCCGGCGCCCATCGCCAGGCCGCCCGGCCGCCAGTTGCCGAAGATCATCGCGGCCAGCCCGATGTAGCCGCGCCCGCCGGTCTGGCCCTCCTGGTAGACCGAGGAGGCCACCATGGCCAGGAACACCCCGCCCATGCCGGCCAGGCCGCCGGAGACCAGCAGCGCCGCGTACTTGTGCCGGTAGACGCCGACGCCCAGCGACTCGGCGGCGTCGGGGTTCTCCCCGCAGGAGCGCAGCCGCAGCCCGAACCGGGTGTGCCAGAGGATCCAGTAGCTGGCCGGCAGGAGCAGCAGCGCGATCAGGGTGATCGCGGACATCCCGGTGGTCAGCCCGATCACCACGCCGGCCAGGTCGGAGACGAGGAACCAGCCGGTCTGGTGCACCGGCCCCAGCACCGTCTCCACCAGGGGCAGCCCCACCCGGGGGAAGTTGGGCAGCGGCGGCGACTGGCCGGCGCCGCCGCCGGGGGCGTCCATGAAGTACAGCACCGAGAGGTAGCGCATCGCGCCGACGGACAGGATGTTGATCGCCACGCCGGAGACGATGTGGTCCACCCCGAAGGTGACGGTGGCGACGGCGTGGATCAGCCCGCCGGCCATGCCGCCGAGGATGCCGGCGGCCAGGCCGGCCCAGGGGTTGCCGGTACTCCAGGCGGCGAACGCGCCGAACCAGGTGCCGAACACCATCATGCCTTCGAGGCCGATGTTGATGATGCCGGCGCGCTCGGCCCACAGGCCGCCCAGGGCCGCCAGCCCGATCGGCACCGCGTAGGCCAGCATGGTCTGCACGGTGCCCGCGGCGGTGAGCGCGTCCTGGCCGCTGAACAGCCGGACCGCGGAGAGCGCGGCGAAGGCGGCGAGCACCAGGCTCAGCACCCGCCAGCGGCGATGCGCCCGGGGCCGGGGCGGCGCCGTGTCCGGGACCGCGACGGTCATCTCCTGGCTCACGAGGCCACCTCCGCCCGGCCGAGTTCCCTGCCGACCTGCTGCTGCTCGTAGCGGCGGCCCCACCTGTGCACGACCTCGTAGACCACGACCACGGTGAGCACCACGGTCGCCTGGGTGACCACCGCCATCTCCTTGGGGATCCCCTCGAAGTCGAGGATCTGCGCGGACTGGTCCAGGAAGCTCCAGAACAGCGCGGCCAGCGCGATGCCCACCGGGTGGTTCCGGCCGAGCAGGGCGATGGCGATGCCGGTGAAGCCGAGCCCGACCGGGAAGTCCAGCGCGTAGTAGTGCGAGTCGCCGAGCAGCTGCGGCATGCCGACCAGGCCGGCCACCATGCCGGAGATGATCATGGTGATGAGCACCATCCGCTTCACGTCCACGCCGCTGGCCCGGGCCGCCTCCGGTGCCTGGCCGGTGGCGCGCAGGTCGAAGCCGAACCGGCTGCGGTTCAGCATCCACCAGTAGCCGGCGCCGACCGCGGCCGCCAGCAGCACCAGGCCGAACAGGTCGACCCGGGCGCCCATGAAGCCCATCGGGAAGCCGGGCACCCAGCCGGACTCGGCGATCTCGGGGGTGCCGATGTTGTTGGTGCCGATCTCCACCGCGAGCCGGTCGGTGGTGAGCAGGTAGGCGGTGATGCCGGTGGCGATGGAGTTGAGCATGATCGTGGAGATCACCTCGGAGACGCCGCGCGCAACCTTGAGGTAGCCGGCCAGGCCGGCCCACATGCCGCCGACCGCGACGGCGACGGTGATGATCACCGCCTGGTGCAGCACCGGGGGCAGGGTGACCGCGCCGCCGACCGCGGCGGCGAGCAGCGCGGCCAGCCGGTACTGGCCGTCCACCCCGATGTTGAACAGCTTCATCTTGAAGCCGATGGCCACCGCCACGGCGGACAGGTAGAGCGTGGAGCCGTTGTTGGCGATGGTGACGATGCTGTCCGGCTTGGTGCCGTGGTCCAGCATCGCGGTGAACGCGAACAGCGGGTCCACCCCGGTGACCACCAGTACCAGCGCGGTGACCAGCAGGGAGAGCAGGACCGCGACGGCCACCGCGGAGATCGCCAGCGCCAGCATCCGGCCCAGGGTCCGGTGGATCAGCGGGGTCGCCGCGCCGCCGGCGGCGGCGCCGATGCCGTAGGCGGCCGGTTCGATCAGCCACAGGTCGGCGACGACCGCGGTGAGCAGGCCGGCCGCCACGCCGAGCACCGGTGCCAGCACCGCGGCCGCGCCGCGGATCAGCGGCGGTTCCGCGGTGCGCGCGGCCAGTGCCCGGCCGCCGGCCAGCGGCAGGTGGCCGAGGGCGTGGCCGGCGAGGGCGCCGAGGGCCAGTGCGGCCGGCGCGAGCAGGAACAGGTCGAGCAGGACGGCGGCGATCGCGGCGGCGGCTCCGCTCGCCGCGGCCGCCAGGGCGATCACGGGCGGCCGGGTGCCGCCGGGGGCGGGCGGGGTGCCGGTCATCGCGCGCCTCCGTCCTCGGGGCCGGGTCCGGGGTCCGCCTCCGGCGGTCCGCCGGGCTCCGCTGCGCGGTCCGCGCCGCCGGTGCCGTCCACGCCGTCCTCGTCCTCCGCTCCGTTCCGGGGGTCCGCGCCG
>Ga0079224_100008165_pt1 | contig 14147 bp, 10 predicted proteins | sample Stecom2015_FD_80414 | JGI IMG/M metagenome (GOLD analysis project Ga0079224, IMG submission 80414) | Agricultural soil microbial communities from Utah to study Nitrogen management - Steer compost 2015 | ecosystem: Environmental > Terrestrial > Soil > Agricultural land | place: USA: Utah...
AGCAGGATGTGACTCGTCGTGCATGGGTCGGTCGCGAGAGCTCGACCGGTCCCGTCCGTACGGCAATCTCCCCAGGAACAGTCGGGACCTCTGCTTCGCGACGATCGCGGTGGACTCGCTCGTAGGGCGAAGCGTCGAGTTCGCGACCCTCGACCCGTGGACGGGCGAGATCGCGAACGACCGGTACGACGTGCTCGCGACGGACACTACGGAGCTCGCCGGCCCGAGACGCCCGGTGCTGCGTGTGAATGCTGCGACGGGCCTCGTGAACGAAACGATTTTATTCGAATCGGATCGGCCGCGCGTCCCCGTTCGCCGGGTCGGTCAGGACGGCGCTGGAATCGAGGAAGCTACCCGAATTCAGAGATTGTCAAGTCCTTGATATAAAATGGGTTAGGGTGCCTGCGATTGGGGGCGGCACGCGAGTTGCAATGAGGTCCCCTCGAAGGCCCGACGGTCGGACCCGGCCGAGGGGTTGCAATTCGAAGACTTCGCCTAACCAGGAGGATGTACGATGGAATCCCTCAAGCAAAAATTCGCCGCGCTCGCGGTTGCAGCGGCTCTTGTGGTCGTACCGGCCCAGGTTGACGCCCAGGACTGCACCGCCCAGCTGTCGCCGTCGCAGATCGAGGCCGGCTCGGACGCGGTGCTCTTGACGGTCACGCTATCGGAGGCCATGAGCGCCGTCGAGAGCATCGACGCCGGGGAGAGCGGCATCGAAGAGGCCTCTTCGGAGGACATTCCGCGGACCGCGATGTCGGCCGAGGACGAGGAGCCGAGCGCCATCCAGCAGGGTGAAGACCAGAGCAGCTGGACTGTTTGGCTGAACACGGCCGATGCCGAGGCCGGAACCCACCCGCTGACGTTCGTCACCAGTGACGGGACGCAGTGCACCGCCGAGGTGGAGGTGGTCGGCCAGTAATCGCCGACGATCGCGGCATCGCCCCCCGGGCCCCTCGGCAATGCGCCGCAGGGGCCCGGGGTTTTTTTGCGTCCTGACGCCCGGCGGCGCCGGCGCGCATCGATCCCATCCGCGTCGTCGCCTCCATGCGTCAGTCGATGCTGGAACGCGCGTCATCCGACCGGTCCATGGCGTCGCAGGCCGATTGCGCGCACGCAGTTCGCACGGACCAGCGGCGCGCCAACGCGGCGCCGTCGCTCTTCCATGGCCCTTCCGAGCCTGCCAAAGCCCGTGCTCGGGCGCGAGCCGTGTAGGTGGCGCGACGGCCGCGCGCGGCGGCGTCGCACCGCCGATCCAGGAGGAGACGCATAAGCCCCGCATGTGGCGCGGAGACGGACGGTTCCGCTCGCTTCACCACGTGGTTCGGATCCTGCAACCCGGAAGGGCAGACCAAGACCGTTCCGGCCCACCGAGGGGGGTAGGATGACAGATCCTGGTTCGATCATGCGCGGGGTCCCGAGCGCGCGACCCCGCCGCCCGGGCTCGTTTCCGGTGGTGCGGACGGGGATGTCCCCGTTGGCCTCTCCGACGGGTGCGATGCTCCAGGACTGGGTGACCGAGGCCGCGCTCGAGCGACCGGACGCGCCGGCCGTGGTCGGGGAGGACGTCACCATGACCTACGGCCAGATCGAGGATTACTCGAATCGGCTGGCCACACTCCTGCGCGTGCGGGGATGCCGCCGCGGGGATCGCGTGGCGGTGATCATGCCACGGTCCGCGCATGCGGTGGCCAGCTTCATCGGCATCCTCAAGGCCGGATGCGCGTACGTGCCGCTCGACCCCGGGGGGCGCATGGTGCGGGTGGCCCAGATCCTCCGCCAGGTCGAGCCGAGAGTGGTTCTCGCTGGCGGGGATGAGCTCGGGATCGTCGAGGACCTCGACTCCCGAAGGGCGTTGGGCGATGCGGTCGTCGGCTGGCTCGGCACGACGCCCCCGCCCCGGCGGGCGGCATTCACGCTCGGTGATGTCGCGACGGCGCCTCCAGGCCTCCCCCTGGCCACGGCAGGCCCGGACGATGTTGCGTACATACTGTTTACGCGTGGCACGAGCGGCCCGCCGAAGGGCGTGCCCACGACGCACCGCATGGCGGCCCGGGCCGTGCTCCACCAGATCCCGGACCAGACGTGCGCGGATTCCGCGGCGCTCGCCGGCTTCATCGAGGAGCGTTGCCTGACGATGTGGTGTTCCGTACCCATGCCCATCCGCTGCGCGGCTCGCTTCAGGACCCTGGAGGATCGTGACTGCTCGTCTTTGCGGCACGTCGCGTGGTGCGGCGACGTCCTCCCCCCGTCCGACCTGCTGTACTGGCGGCGCCGGCTGCCGAACGCGAAGTTCACGAATCTGTACGGCTCCAGCGAGACGACCATCGCGAGCAGCTACTATGTGGAGCCGCGAGGCTTTTCCGTTGGATCCTCGGTCGGAGGACGGGTCGGAGCGACTGTACCGGACCGGCGATCGCGGGGTGCGCGACGCGGACGGCATGGTCCGGTTCCTGGGCCGCGCCGACTCCCAGATCGAAGCGCCGGACGAGCGGGTGGAGGCGGGCGTCATCGAGCACGCGCTTCTGCAGCTCGAAGAGGTCGCGGCCTGCGCGGTGGTTCCCGTGAGGGCCAGCATGCTGGGCGGGAGAACGGTCGGGTGTGCGTACGTACCGTCGAACGGCCAGGCCCTGCGGACCGGGGATCTCCCGGGACGCCTGGCGGGCAGGCTGCGGCGCGAGCTCATTCCGTCCCGGTGGTTGGTCCTGGAAGAGCTACCGGTCGACCGCCGTGGGAAGGTGGATCGCGCGCTGGCTACGGCGCTCATGAGAGGATGACCCGCCGCGTCGCTCGGACGGGGCGGAGCGACAAGATCCTTTGGAGGCGCAGATGAAAGCTGGTGATCGGAGTGACCGTGGCGTCGTCCTCATCGTCGAAGACGACGAAGACAGCCGATTCGTCTACAGCGCGATACTGGAGGACAACGGGTTCTCCGTCACGACGGCGACGTCGGGCGATGACGGGCTTCGGCTCGCCCGTGAGCGCCATCCGCAGGCGATCCTGATGGACGTCTCCATTCCGGGGATGGACGGGTGGTCGGTGACGGCGCACCTGAAGAACGATCCCGCCACCGCGGGGATTCCGCTCATCATCATCACGGCCCACGCGTTCCCGGAGGACGTGCGGCGGGCCGAGAAGGTGGGGTGCGACGCCTTCCTGACGAAGCCGTGCGAGCCCCGCCAGGTCCTACAGGAGGTCGTGCGGCTGCTGGAAGCCTCGAACGGCGACCGGCGTGAGGTGCCGAAGGCCGGAGGATCGGAAGGCGCAGCCGGCTAGGGAGGTCATGGGCGGGCCAGACCGCAGGCGAAGGCAAGTCCGCGGTCTGCGTGCCCATGGCAGCAGCAACGACGAGCCGAAGGAGTCCCCCCCGACCGATGACCGACGACCAACGTGGAGCGGGCACGCGGGACGAGGGCTCCGGTGGGGAACCGGCGGTCACCGGAAAGTACGTGTATTGCATCGCGGAGACGACGGAAGCGCTGGACCTGGGGCCCATCGGTATCGGAGGTCCCGCCTACACGCTCCACTACCGCGGTCTGGCCGCGGTGGTCAGTGACGCGCCGATCGAGCAGCACGACCCGACCCGCGAGAACCTCCTGGCCCACGAGCTCGTCAATGAGCGGGTCATGCGGGACCACACGGTCATCCCCATGTCGTTCGGGACGATCTTCCGCAGCGAGGAGGACGTCATCGATCTGTTGCGGAGCACCGGCACCGCGTTCAGCGACGTGCTGGACACCATCCGTGGCAAGGTGGAGCTCGGCCTGAAGGCCGTGTGGGACCGGGACCGGGCCGTCGCCGAGCTCGAGGAGCAGAATACGACCATCCGCGACCTCAAGACGGAGATCACGAGTGCGTCGACCGGATCCACCTATTCGGCCCGCATGCAGCTGGGCAGGCTCATCGAGAGCGCGTTGGAGACGCGGGCGCGTGAGCTGGTCGCGGGCATCCACGCCGTCCTCGACCCGCTCTCCGTCGCGACCCGGTCGAACAAGCTCGTCGGCGACAACATGATCTTCAGCGCTGCCTTCCTGGTGGGGCGGGCGCGCGAGGGCGAGTTCGACGCCGCCGTCGAGGCCCTGAGCGATCGATATCGGGATCTTCTGACGTTCAAGTACACGGGCCCGTGGCCCCCGTACAACTTCGTGAACATCAAGCTGACGCTGGAGCGTGCCCGGTGACAGGAGTCGTGCTTGCGGCGCTTCGCGAGGCGGCGTAGTCTGAGCGCACCCCCCCAACAGACGATCGACGCTCGCCGGGGGCGGACCGCCCCCTTTCTGCGCTGCCGGCATTCGGGAACGGATCGCCCGCCGCGCTCCGCTCCAGGGGGTTATCGTGGTCGAGGATCACTGGACGCTCGACGATTCCGCGGACCGGCCGTGGTGGAAGGCGCGGCGAGGCGACGCTCCGGCGGCGAGGCCGGAATCTGACGTCGTCGCGGGTCCGCAGGCGGTACGCATCGTCAGGATGCAGCGGCGGTACGCCTACGCGGTCTCCCTGGGCACCCAGCTCGACGTGCTGATCGACGACATCCGGGAGCGATTCCCTTTCCAATCCATCGTGGCCATCGCCGGCTTCGAGGGTCGGGGAGTGGGCCGTGGCGCCGGTGCCGCGGCGGCGGAGGTGGACGCATTCGTGGGATCGTACCTGCTGCATCCGCCGACCGGTCGCCCGGAGCCGGCCGAGGCGGCTTCACCCCTCGCCGCGTTGCGTTCCTGGCGGTCCGGCGTCGTCGTTCCCGCGCCGAGCTTCGGCACGTCCTTCGTGGCGGCCGTCGCCGTGGACGCGGACGCCGGGCATCCGGCGATCGACGAGGTCCGGGCGGCGCTCGAGGTCGCGGCGCCGTTCCTGGCGCGGGGCGCGGAGTTGCACGCGCTCCGGAGGCATGCGCGGGAGACGGAGGCTCAACGGGTTCGCTCGGCCCGGGCCCTGGACGCGCTGCCGGACGCGGTGCTCGTGCTGGACCCGGACGCGCTGGTGCTGATGACCAACCGACGCGCCGCCGATCTCCTGGTGGTCTCCGCCGGGGACGACGAGGCACGCAGGGCCGCGGTGCAGAGGAACAACCTCTTCTTCAGCGCCTTTCGTGCGCGTACGCTGCTGGACCGGGCGGGGCACCTCGCCAGCAGGGAGCTCGTGCTGATGGACCCGAGGGAGGGACGCGATCGCATCTTCGAGGTCGTGATGCTCCCGCTTCCGAGCGCGGACGGCCGCTCCGAGGATTCCCTCTTCGTGTTGCGCGACGTCACGGACCTGGGGGGTGCGAACCACGAGCTCGAGATCCTGGCCGCCCGCGCCTCCGCCGCCGAGCACGAGGCACGCCGTGAGGCCGATCGCCTCAGCGCGATTCTCGACGACGTCGCCGTGCCGGTCCTGGTGACCGATCGTCGTACCGACGTGACCCTCATGAACCGGGAGGCCGAGCGGCTGCTCACATCCGGGACGGCCGACGTCGTAGCTGACGGCGAGACCCAGCGGATCTTCCGGTCGAACGGCCTCGAGCTGGCCGGCTTCATCCAGGCGTCGCTGTTGGCCCCGCGCCCGCGAAGGCAGGCCCGCCTCACGTTGGTCGATCCAGGTGGCAGCAGGCTGGCGGTGCGGGCGGTGAGCACCCGGGTCCCCGACCGGAACGACGAAGGTGCCACGCTGGTCACGGTCCTCCACGACCTCACGCCGCGCCTCGAGAACAGGAAGCTCGCGCAGAAGCTGAGGCGCCTGAACGTCGACCTGGAGGAGCGCATCGCCGAAGCGACCCGTGAGCTCGCCTCCAGGAACACCGAGCTCGTGAAGCAGCGGGCGGAGCTGCTGCAGGCGTCGCGGATGAAGACCGAGTTCCTGGCGACGATGAGCCACGAGCTGCGCACGCCGATCAACGCCATCCTCGGGTACAACTCGCTCCTCCGCGAGGGCCTCTTCGGAGATCTCACGGACCGCCAGCAGGACAGCCTCCAGCGCATGAGGGGCGCCGCGGAGCACCTGCTGTCCATCATCAACGACATCCTGGACCTGTCCCGGGTGGAGGCGGGGAAGGTCCAGCTGACGGACACGGACGTCGACCTCGTGACGCTCCTGCCGAGGTTCTGCAACTCGATGCAGCCGCTGGCCGAGCGCAAGGGCATTACGTACGTCACGGACATCGACCCCGATCTCCCGGTCGTCCGGACGGACTGGACCCGTCTCGGGCAGGTGATGCTGAACCTGCTCTCGAATGCCGTGAAGTTCACCGAACGCGGATCCGTTACCCTGCGCGCCCAAAGAGCCGGCGCAGAGGGCGTCCGCATCGACGTCGTCGATACCGGCATCGGCATCCCCGCCGAGCACCTCGACAGCATCTTCGAGGAGTTCACGCAGGTGGACCGCCTTTGGAGGCGTGAGCAGGGCGGCACCGGCCTCGGTCTCCCGATCAGCCGCAAGCTGGTGGCGCTCCTGGGTGGGCGGCTCATGGTCTCGAGCGAGGCCGGCTCCGGCACGACGTTCACCGTCGAGCTGCCGCTGGTGCCGCCCGAGCGGGAGGCGGGCGACCGGATTGGGCCGGACGCGCCGCACCAGCCCCGCGCCTGACGGCCGGAGCGGACCCGCCGGCTCGCGGTGCTGGCGGCGTGACGTGAGCGGGTCGCCGGCATGCCCGCGGAGCCTTCGTGCTCCCCACGGCCGCGTCCGTACCCGTCGCCCGGATCCCGCCGTTGACGCCACGACCCGGGACCACGGGACCGGGCTTTCGGAAGCGGCGCCGGTTTCGATAGCTTCCGGAAGCCGCCAGGGGCATCCCGACAGACAGCGGGATTGAGACCGACCCTTGGAACCTGATCCGGTTCAAACCGGCGTAGGGAGCGCGGCACAGAGGGCCCGGTGCGGGGCCCCCTCCGGCGGCCGATCCGTGTTCCGTCACGGCGGCCGCTTCGTGTTCGCGCCCTCCGCGCCCTGCCGTGGAGTCACAGATGACCGAGCGCAACACCGCCGACGCCGGCACCGATTACCCTGGAGCCTTCCCCAACTCGCGTAAGGTTCATGTCGAAGGCGGCAGCGGGGTGCGCGTGCCGATGCGCGAGATCACGCTGAGCGGCGGGGAGCCGCCCTTCCGGGTCTACGACACGAGCGGGCCGCGCGAGATCGACGTGCGGCGGGGGCTGCCGGAGCTGCGCGCCGCATGGATCAGCGAGCGCGGGATACGGGAGACGGGGCGTACGCGCGAGCTCGGGGACGCCGTCGAGATGCCGTCCGCGCTCCGCCGCCGGACCGTGCGCGGGACAGGCTCCGTCACCCAGATGACCTACGCACGTCGGGGCGAGATCACGCCGGAGATGGAGTTCGTGGCGCTGCGAGAGGGATTTTCCGCGGATTACGTGCGGGACGAGGTCGCGCGCGGCCGGGCCATCATCCCGGCGAATGTGAACCATCCCGAGCTCGAGCCGATGATCATCGGGCGCAACTTCAAGGTGAAGATCAACGCCAATATCGGGAACTCCGCGGTGAGCTCGTCGATCGAGGAGGAGGTCGAGAAGCTGCGCTGGGCGACGCTCTGGGGCGCGGATACGGTGATGGACCTCTCGACGGGAAAAAACATCCACGAGACCCGCGAGTGGATCCTCCGGAACTCACCCGTGCCGATCGGGACCGTGCCGATCTACCAGGCGCTCGAGAAGGTGGGCGGGGTGCCCGAGGACCTCACGTGGGAGATCTACCGGGACACCATCATCGAGCAGTGCGAGCAGGGCGTCGACTATTTCACCGTGCACGCGGGCGTGCTGCTCCGGTTCATCCCGCTCACGGCGAACCGGCTGACGGGGATCGTGTCGCGCGGCGGCTCGATCCTGGCGAAGTGGTGCATGGCCCACCACCGGGAGAACTTCACCTATACGCACTTCCGCGAGCTGTGCGAGATCATGGCCGAGTACGACGTGTCGTTCTCGCTCGGTGACGGTCTCAGGCCCGGCTCCATCCGCGACGCGAACGACGAGGCGCAGTTCGCGGAGCTGAAGGTGCAGGGAGAGCTTACCCGCATCGCGTGGGAGTACGGCGTTCAGGTCATGAACGAGGGGCCGGGCCACGTGCCCATGCATCTCATCGAGGAGAACATGAAGAAGCAGCTCGAGTGGTGCGACGAGGCGCCGTTCTACACGCTCGGGCCGCTCACGACCGATATCGCGCCGGCCTACGACCATATCACGAGCGCGATCGGGGCCGCGCAGATCGGTTGGTACGGGACCGCCATGCTCTGCTACGTCACGCCCAAGGAGCACCTGGGGCTGCCGAATCGCGACGACGTGAAGCAGGGGGTGATCACGTACAAGATCGCGGCGCACGCCGCGGACCTCGCGAAGGGGCATCCGCGGGCGCAGGAATGGGACGATGCGCTGTCCAAGGCGCGGTTCGAGTTCCGTTGGCGCGACCAGTTCAACCTCTCGCTCGACCCCGTGACCGCCCTCGAGTATCACGACGAGACCCTGCCGGCCGAGGGCGCCAAGGTCGCGCATTTCTGCTCCATGTGCGGGCCGAAGTTCTGCTCGATGCGCATCACGGACGACATCCGACGCTTCGCGGAGGAGCAGGACATGGAGACGGTGGAGGCGGTCGAGGCGGGGATGCGAGGGAAGGCGGAGGAGTTCAGGGAGAAGGGGGGCGAGCTCTACGTGACGGAGGCTCGGAGCTCCTGACCGGCGGGTGATCTCCTCGAGTCCCCCTTTCCTCGGCCGCCGACGGATCCACGCGCGCGGGAATGACCAAGAAGAACGTGGGCGCCAACGCCGCTCCGTTGACCCTCACGTAGCGTGAGTGCTTACCGTGGTCACAGGAGCTTCAATCGGGGAGGCGCTCGTGGCACGGGAATGGACGGTGGGCGAGGTGGCGCGGCTGGCGCACGTGAGCGTGCGCACGCTGCATCATTACGACGAGATCGGTCTGCTTCGGCCTACGGCACGCTCGGTCAAGGGCTATCGGCTCTACGCACCGGCCGACCTCGAGCGCCTTCACCAGATCCTGCTGTATCGGGAGCTGGACTTCACGCTCGAAGCCATCGGAAACCTGCTCGACGGGCCGCCGACCGACCGGCGAGGCATGCTGAAGGCCCAGCGGGAGCTCCTGCTCGTGAGGCGCCGGCGGACGGATGCGGTCATCCGGGCCGTGGATCGGGCGCTCGAATCCATGGATAAGGGGACGACGATGGGCACGGAAGAGATGTTCGAAGGCTTCGAGGAGCTCGGGGATGCGCCGGACGACGTGCGCGCCCACCACGCGGCGCATGCCCGCGAGACCCACCAGCAGTGGGGAGACACCGACGCCTACAAGGAGTCGATGAAGAGGGCCAGGGGCTACGCGAAGAAGGATTGGGAAGCGATGAAGGCGGAGGTGGCCGAGGCGGAGGCCCGCATGGCGCGTCTGCTCGCCGGGGGCGCGGATCCCGAGGGGTTCGAGGCGATGGACGGGGCGGAGGACCTGCGGCAGCAGATCATCCGGTGGTTCTATCCCTGCAGCCGCGAGATGCACTCGGGCCTCGCGGACATGTACGAGGCGGATCCGCGCTTCGCCGCGCACTACGAGGAGCGCGCGAAGGGGCTGTCGACGTTCGTGGCGCGGGCGATCCGCGCGAACGCGAAGCGGTCGTGACCACCTGGGCGGGACGAGCAAGGGGCGGGGCCCTCGGGCCCCGCCCCTCATGACTGCCCCCGAGCGTCCCGGTCCCGGTTCACGCTCAGCGCCCGGCCCGCCTTCCCCGCGGCCGACTCACCCGCCCGAGCGCCCTCCGCCCCCACCGCCCCCGCCGCGCACCGAGCCGCGGCCGCCGAACGAATACGACAGGCTGATCCGGACGCTGCGCGTGCTCTCGTCGCTCCGCCCGATCTGGACGTGCGTCGGGTCGCGCGTCTCGAAGGACGAGCCCTGGAGCCCCAGCGGATCCTCGAAGGACATCCGGAGGGACGCCCGCCGATCGAAGATCTGGTAACGCAGGCCGAAGTCCGTGGACACGCGCGCATCGGAGCGTCCCTGCGGCATGTTCACGGCCGGGGAGTAGGAGAACCGACCTTCGACCGCCAGCTGCTCCGTGACCACCGTCTCGAGATTGACCCGCGTGCGCCACCGGAACGAGCTGCTGGCGAAGTCCTCGGACAGGTTGGTCGCGTCCTGGACCTCCCGGGCCCCCTCCACGCTGACGAACCCGCTGATCGCCTGACCACGGCGCATCCTCGCGGTGACGCTCGCGCCGTAGCGCTTCTCCGACGTCACGTTCTCCCACGTGCGGGTGGAGACGCCGTCGGTGTCCACGTGCGTGATCTGCGCCCATCCGCCGTCGGACCGACGCCAGTACGGTGAGATCTGGAGCCGCCCGATCGGGGTCGACCAGCTGACGTTCATGCTGACGGAGTGCGTGTATTCGGGGCTGACGTACGGGTTGCCCACCCTGCGGTTGAGCGGGTCCGTGGACCGGTCGATCGGGTTCAGCACCGAGCTCGACGGACGTCCGATCCGGCGCGAGTACGAGAGCCGGATCTGCCGGTTCTGGTCGATGCGCGCCGACAGGCTCGCGCTCGGGAAGAGGCTGTTGTAGTCGTTGACGAAGACCTCGCCCGTCGGGATCTCGAAGCGCGTATCCGCCCGCTCGCCCCGGAGTCCGACCTGCACGCCGAACAGCCCGAGCTGGCGCTGGAGCGTCAGGTACAGGGAGTTGAACGTCTGCGCGTGGTCGAAGCCCAGCTGCGATTCGATGGGATCCGCGCCGGGCGCGTCGCCCGTGAGGCGGAGGAGCCGATCGCTGTCGGTGTCCCCGGCCTCGAGCCGGTACCCGATCTCGAAGCGCCCGTCCTCCGTCCATGGCCGCACGTAATCCGCCTGCAGGTTGATCTCGGCCTCGCGCTCCTCCTCGTCCTCGAACGTCAGGTCGGCGGGAAGCGCGAGTGGATCCGAGGCGTCGAAGGCGCCGAGCTCTTCACTCGTCTCCTCCGAATTGCGCCCCTTGTCGAGGTCGAGCTCGATCTCGAGCTCGTGACGCCGAGGCTCCCACTCGTACGTGAGACCGGTCTGGAAGCGCCCGGACGCGCCTCCGGCGTCCTGAGCCGAAAAGCGCTCGTAGATCGACGTCGGGGTCCGCGTTTCGTCCATCTGTCTCGTCGTGGTCAGCCCCTCGGATCCGTCGTCACGGGCATCCACGCGGCCCCCGACCCACAGACGGAGCCGCTCCGTCGGCTCGAAGCGCACCTCCAGGTCGAGGTTCGCGGAGCGGCCGGCCCGATCGGCCCAGGAATCCTGCTCGAGGAAGGTGGTCGGGTCGGAGATGAGATTCTGGCGAAGATCGTAGCCCGACGTCTCACGATTCGAGCGGTTCAGGCTCAGGCCCCCGTTCAACGTCCACGGACCGCGCTGCAGGGTGCCGCGCGTGCCCGCTCCGAGCTGACCCCTCGTGCCGCCGTTCAGGAAGGCGACGCCGGTCAGGCCGAGCTCCACACCCTCGCGGAGCACGATGTTCACGATGCCTCCCGCCCCTTCGGCGCTGAACCGGGCGGACGGATTGTCGATCACCTCCACGCTCTCGATGTTGTCCGCCGGGAACTGCTCGAGGAAGGCGATCAGCGATTGACCGTTCATGGGCGCCGGTCGGCCATCGATATAGATCTGCGTCTGGGCGCCGCGCATCGACACCTGGCCGTCCAGATCGATCTCGAGCTCGGGCATGCTGCGGAAGAGCTCGGAAACCGAGGCGCCCTGAGACGCTTGCATCTGGGCGACGTCGTAGGTGGTCCGGTCCGCCTCGAAGGTCACGGCGGGACCCTCCGTGGTGACGTCGATCGCCTCCAGCTCGAGCGCTTCGATGGCGAGCGAGAGCTCACCGAGGTTGTGGGTCACCCCCGGCTCGAGCGCGATCAGGTCCGTCACGAGCGTCCCGTATGCGAGGCTCGAGACCTTCACGAGGTAGTCGTTCGCCTCGATCCCCGTGAAAAGCAGGCGCCCCGAGGCGTTCGTCACGCCCGTCCGCACCACGGACGAGTCGCTGGCCAGCAGGAGCGCGACGTCGGCGCCGACGAGCGGCTGCCCCGAGCTCGCGTCCCGGACCATGCCCGTGACCTGGCCCGAGGCCGCCTGGCCCGCTGCGCCGCCCGGCAGGACGAGCAGGAGGAGCAGGAGCACCGACACGACGGCTGCTGCAGCGGCCCGCGGCCGTCGGATTGCGATCTCGCGCATGGGGTTCTCGTTCAGCGTATGGCGGCTTCGTGGTCCGATCGACGGCCGTGTCAGCTCGGTGGCGGTCGCCCGGAGGGGCATCTACACCCGATAGGACGCCCGACCCGCGGGAAGCGTTAGGGAGCCGCACGTAAGGAATGGGTAAGGCCGGGCGGCCGCGGGTGCCGCCGCAGCGTCGCTAGCGAGGACCGACGCACGGTGCCGCGCGTCCTCCACTTTCGCGGGGGCCGGAGGGGCCCTTATGGTGCGCCGCTTCGCCGGGCAGGGGCAACGCCGAGGACCCGGCACACCGATCCCGTGTGAGGAGGACCCGCGTGACCGACGAGAAGAGCCCCGATGCATCCGAGAGCCGAGGCCCGCTGCTCCACCTCCTGGCGGGTCCGGCCGTGTTCGCGGCGATCGTCGCCCTTCCGCTCGGAGGACTGCCGTTCGAAGCTCGCGGGGCTATGGGACTGCTCGTGTGGATGGCGTGGTGGTGGATCGCGCGGCCCGTCCATCTCGCGGTCACGGGGTTGCTCCCGCTCGGAGCCGCCGCCGTCTTCGGCCTCGCGCCCATGGAGCGCGTGGTCACGTCGTATGCGCAGGACACCATCATCCTGCTCCTGGGCGCCAACATCCTGACCAGCGTCTGGGTCCGCTGGGGCCTCGACCGCAGGGTCGGTCTGGCCTCGCTCCTCGGCGTCGGCACGGACACGACGCGTCAGATCCTGGTGTGGTTCCTGGTGAGCGCGGTACTGTCGGGTATCCTGCCGAACACCATCGTGGCCGCGACACTCATCCCGATCGTCATCGCGATGCTGCGCTCCATCGGCATCGAGGACCTCTGGAACAGCCGGATCGGCACGGCGCTGGTGCTCGCGGTCGCCTGGGGGACGAGCGCCGGCGGGGCCGCGACGCCGCTCGGGGGCGCACCCAACCTGCTGACGGTCGGCTTCATCGAGGAGTCGATCACCGGTCAGGAGTTCCTGTTCCTGACGTGGGTCACGCGGATGCTCCCGCTGACCATCGCGATCATCCTGGTGATGTTCCTGTTCCTGCGCTTCGCGATGCGACCCGGGGTGGACGCGCTCCCGGGCACGGAAGACTACTTCCGGGAACAGCTGCGCGAGATGGGGCCCATGAAGGCGGAGGAGAAGTGGGGACTGGCGCTCTTCCTGGGCGCCACCGCGCTCGCGTTCGGCCGCCCGCTGTTCGACCAGCACGTGCCCGGCCTCACCCCGGCCTACGCCTTCATCACCATGGGGGTGATCAGCTTCGCCGTCCGGACGCGTCGCGGGCCGCTCATCACGTGGCCGTTCGCGCAGGCGAACATGTATTGGGGGCTCTTCTATCTCTTCGCGGGGGGTATCGCGCTCGGCCGGATCCTCGGCGACTCGGGCGCCGCCGACGCGTTCGCGGGCGTGCTCGTCCCGTTCGCGGGCTCGGGCGGCCTCGCGGCCGTGGTCGTGTTCTCGCTGCTGACCATGGTGCTCACCCAGGTGACCAGCAACACCGCGGCGATCGCGATCGTGGTCCCGGTCACCATCAGCACCTTCCAGACCCTCGGCCTCAACCCCGTGCCCTTCGTCTACATCGTGACGGCGATCGGGAACTGCGGCTTCATCCTGCCGTCTTCGGCCGGCGGTCCGGCCGTGGCCGCGGGTTACGGCGTGAACCTGAAGACGATGGCCGGGATGGGGCTGCTCGTATCGCTCCTGGTGGTTTCGGTGGTGACCGCGCTCGGATTCGCGCTCGCCCGTTGGTGGCCGGCCTTCGGCGTGGCCTGATGGACCCGTACCACACGAAGATTGTTGACGTCCGGGGATGGCGCGCCGTATTCTCGGCTCAACCGTAGATGCTCCGGTCCGCGAGTCAAGGCTTGTCAGCGGCCAAGGTTCCGCGCCCGACGAACAGTTCAGGAGACGCGCCCGAGGAAGATCCACATCTTCTCCGACCCACGCCAGGCGGATGTCGCAGGGATCGTCGACAAGCCGGTC
>Ga0079224_100008166_pt1 | contig 14147 bp, 11 predicted proteins | sample Stecom2015_FD_80414 | JGI IMG/M metagenome (GOLD analysis project Ga0079224, IMG submission 80414) | Agricultural soil microbial communities from Utah to study Nitrogen management - Steer compost 2015 | ecosystem: Environmental > Terrestrial > Soil > Agricultural land | place: USA: Utah...
CACCAGGAAGTGCTGGACAATTGGCAGGGCATAGCAAAACAAGCCGGCCAGGACCCAGCCGTTCAGGGTGCTGCTCCGTTTGTGGCGGCCCAGGGCATGATCGCCCGCGGCCAGGCCCTCCAAGGCGTGCAGTTGCGGGGGATCGACCCGGCAGAGGAAGACGAAGTTTCCGAGCTTTCGGGTCAATTCGTGGTGGGCAGCAGCGAAAGCCTGACTCCGGGAAGCTTCGGCATTGCCCTGGGACTGCAATTGGCGCGTGCCTTGCGCGTTAACGAAGGCGATACCGTCATGGTGCTCGCCCCCCAGGGCTCGATTTCCCCGGCCGGCTTCACGCCGCGCATGCGCCAGTTCACGGTAACGGGCGTGTTCTCCACCGGCCATTATGAATATGACGCGGCCCTGGCTTTCCTGAATGTGGAAGACGCGGCCCGCGTGTTCCGAGACAGTGGCAATAGTGGCGTGCGCCTGCGACTTGCCGACATGCAGGCGGCACCGCAAGTGGCGCGGCGCTTGCAAGCCCAGTTGCCCGGTGGCTTCCAAGCGCAGGACTGGACGCAAAACAACCGTACCTGGTTTGCAGCAGTGCAGACGGAAAAGCGCATGATGTTCATCATTTTGACGCTCATCGTGGCAGTTGCTGCCTTTAACCTGCTTTCTTCTCTGGTGATGGCGGTCAAGGACAAGCGATCCGATATTGCGATTTTGCGCAGCATTGGCGCAACGCCGCGGGAGATCGCACGCATCTTTCTGGTACAGGGCTGTCTGATCGGGTTGGTGGGAACGGCGTTGGGTGTCGCTCTGGGCTGTCTGGTGGCCTTTAACGTCGATGTCATCGTTCCCTTCATCGAGAACCTGCTGGGCATTGAATTCCTGCCCCAGCAAATCTATTTCATCAGCCAGTTGCCGTCGGAACCCCAGGCGCAGGATATTGCCGTGGTCGGCGTGACTTCGCTTGGTCTATCTTTGCTGGCTACCCTTTACCCAAGTTGGCGGGCGTCTGGTCTGCAGCCTGCCCAGGTGTTGCGTCATGATTGAGAATCCATCCATTCCACACGTATTACGCGCTCAGAACCTCGTCAAACGGTACAGCGAGGGCGGCTCCACCGTGGAGGTTCTGCGCGATGTCAGCCTGCATATCGCAGCGGGCGAGATGGTGGCCATCGTCGGAGCCTCCGGCTCCGGAAAAAGTACGTTACTGCACCTGCTGGGGCTGCTGGACACACCGAGCGACGGCTATGTTGAAGTGGATGGTCAGCGCGTGGACAGCCTGAACGAAACAGCGCGCAGCCGCCTGCGTAACCAGCGCATGGGCTTCGTCTACCAATTCCATCACCTCCTGCCAGAGTTTTCGGCGGTCGACAATGTCGCCATGCCGCTCATCGTGCGCCGCGAAAAAAGGGGGCTGGCCCGCGAGCAGGCGCGTGAAGTACTCGTGCAGGTGGGGCTTGAACACCGAATGGATCACTTTCCCGGTCAGCTCTCCGGTGGCGAGCGCCAGCGGGTCGCCCTGGCACGTGCCCTTGTTACGCGACCGGGTTGCGTGCTGGCTGATGAGCCCACCGGAAACCTGGACCGTTACACCGCTGAAAGCATGTTCGAACTGTTGCTCAAGGTGAATCGAGAATTCGGCACCGCCCTTGCCATTGTTACCCATGACCCGGCGCTGGCCGCCCTGGCAAATCGGCAGCTCTATATTGAGAAAGGCAAGCTGGTTGAGACCTGATCAGGGCGACGCAGACCCATGGCTCTGCCGGGTAAAACATGTGGGAGATCTAGCCACGGTGTTCGGCGCCGATGTTTGAAGCACTTAAACCGGGAGGAAAGCTGTGTTGATTGACACTCACTGTCATCTCGATGCCGCGGAGTTCGATGCCGATCGCGAGGATGTAATCAAGCGTGGCGAGGCGGCAGGGGTGCAGGCGATTGTGATTCCGGCAGTGAGTCGCGCCAATTTCGATGTGGTCGAGACTCTCGCGCACAGCTTTCCCGGCGGCCGATACGCCCTGGGCATTCACCCCATTGCTGTTCCCCACGCACAGGAAGAAGATCTTGCACTTCTCGCGGAGCGGGCCGAAGCTGCCCTGTCAGATGGACGCTTCGTCGGTATTGGCGAGATCGGCCTGGACTTCTTCATACCCGCACTGAAGGAACCGGCCATGCGCGACAAGCAGTCGCGCTTCTTCGACGCACAACTGAAGCTCGCACAGAAGTTGGCATTGCCAGTCATTGTGCATGTCCGCCGTTCCCAGGACGAGGTATTGAAGTTTTTACGCCGGCGAGAAGGGCTGCAAGGCATTGCCCATGCCTTCAACGGCAGTTTCCAGCAGGCCGAGCAATTTATTCAGCAGGGATTCGTGCTGGGATTTGGCGGAGCCATGACCTTTGAACGCGCATTGCAGATCCGGCGTCTGGCCGAGTGCCTGCCGTTGGACTCATTGGTGCTCGAAACCGACGCGCCCGATATCCCGCCCGCCTGGCTGGGCAAGCCGGGTGGGGCGCGACCGCGTAATGAACCGGGAGAAGTCGCCCGAATAGGGCAGGAAATGGCGAAATTGCGCGGGCTCGCCCTGGACGACATCATCGACGTCACTGCTGAAAATGCGTTCAGGGCGTTGCCTCGATTGTCGTTGGCTGGTGTTTAGTTAATCTTAAACCCGGTCTTTTTCACTACACCCGACCAAATCTTCTGCTCCTCGACCATCAGGTCAGCCAGCTGCTGGCGGCTGGAGCCGACAATGCCGAATCCGGCATTTTCCAAGGTGTTGCGTACGTTTTCGTCTTTCAGCGCTGCTACAACTTTCGTGTTGAGCGTTTCCAGAACGTCGTCTGGTGTCCCCTTAGGAGCGAAGAAAGCAAACCAGGCGCCGAATTTCACATCCTGCAGACCCTCTTCGGCGAAAGTCGGAATCTCGGGCAGCATCTTGTTGCGCTGGGCGCCGGTAATCGCCAGACCCTTCATCTTGCCGCCGGAAATTTGGGTAGTGGCCATGGCGGTGGTAATGAACGCCCCGTGCACCTGGCCGCTGACAATCGCCGTGACGGCATCGCCGGTGGAGCGGTAATGTACCGGTTCAATCTTGAATTTTCCGGCTTCGGCCAGCAGTTCCGCACCGAAGTGGCCCGGCGTTCCTGCCCCGAAAGTGGCAAAGTTGAAAGAATCGCTATGGCCGGCAGCGGCCTGTATAAAGGACTTCAAGTCGGAATAGGGGGAATCGGTCGGTGTCACCAGGACAAAGTCTGCGCGGACGGCTTCTGTAATGGGGGCGAGGTCGCGCAAAGGCTTATAGGAAAGCTCTGAAGTGGTTTCAGGTGAAATACTGATGGACCCGACTTCGCCCAACAGAATGTTGTAGCCGTTGGGGGCTGCATTGGCTACTGAATGGGCTGCGATCTGGCCACCTGCACCGGCCTTGTTCTCGACCACCACGGGTTGACCCAGTTCCTTGGACAGGGCTTCGCCCACGGTGCGGGCGACGATGTCGGGTCCGGTACCAGCGGGGAAGCCCACAGTCAGGCGGACAGGCTGCTCCGGCCAGGCCGCAGCGGCAGTGGCGGAAGCGGCCAGCATGCAGGCCGCGGCAATGATCTTGAGGGTGAAAATCGGTTTCATATGTCTTCTCCAAGGTCTCTCGGGATGCCGGGGGCGGGCAGAGTGCTGCCCTTATTGTTGGTCTGCTTTCAGTGAATGAGATAAAAGTCGAGCTCCACCCTGTCGGGGAAGCGTGCGCCCGTGCCCACGAACAGGCGCTCGTTCAGCCACGTCCATTTTTGGGAAGCCGTTTCGAAACGCGGAAAGGTGCGGAAATAAACGCGTGCCGGGTCTACGGCTTCGCCCCTAACCAAGGCGGCGATGTCTTCGGGTGCGGCGACACGTATGCCCGTGTTTTCGACGTAGATGCGGTCACCTTCTTGCGTCTCGATGACGTAGCGCGCGTGAATGTCTGTATAAGTGGGCGACCGCACGGACTGGAAATCTGCACCCCCAGGAAGAATGGTGCCTTTGAGGGCCGGGCCCTCTACGGTGCCGCCCAACAAAGGTATGACGCGGCGACGGCCGGAAGGGGTATCGCCCACTTCCATGGGCGCTGTTACGTGGACTTCAAGGCGGGCAAGAAATTCCAGAAGGGGGGGCGTCGGGGCGGCGGTCATGGCTGCTTCCTGAGCATGGAGGGGTCGAACCCCGCAATGCGTTTGTAGCGGATCGATATAGCTTCCAACTCGTCCTGCGGAATCACATCGTGAATGTGGGTAAAACCATCAGGCGCGCGCTCGTGTGCGATTTGCATGACTTGCTCGGGCCCGTTCAAGCGGTTGCGCAGCACAATACCGGAGGTGGCCGGCAGCCGTTCAGCTTCATATTCAAGCAGGGCGTGCCCCATGCTTTCACGGCTGCCGGGGCGAACTTCCTGCAGGCGATCGGCCAGATACCGTGCATCGCGTATCGCCTGGGCTGCACCGTTGGAACCAATTGGGTACATAGGGTGAGCGGCGTCGCCCATCAGGGTGACGCGCCCAAAGGTCCAGCGCGGAAGCGGGTCTTTGTCCACCAGCGGAAATTCGTAGATGGCTTTGGCTCCGCGTATGACTGCGGGAATGTCGATCCAGTCCCAGCGCCAGCTGTCAAAGTGCTCGGCAAAGGTGCTGGCCGGCACTTCGCGGTTCCAGTCGGTTTTGGGAAGCTCCGCCTGCGGCACACGCAGTTCTGCAATCCAGTTAATCAAAGAACGGCCTTGCTTGCGCAGGGGTTCGGATATGGGATAGCAGACGAATTTTTGATCCTGATGGCCGGCCATGAACATGCTGCGCCCGTCGAGGTAAGGCTCGCCTTCCGTGACGGCACGCCAAAGCATGCGACCGGAGTAACGCAACTGGTCGATATCCTTATGGAAATGACGTCTCACGGCCGAATGAATACCGTCAGCGGCGATAAGAATATCTGCCTTGCGCGATTTGGTCTCGCCCGTGAGTCGGTCGACGAAATAGGCGGTTACGCCGCTGTCATCCTGCTCCAGGGATTCAAAAGTCATGCCCGTATGCAGGCACCCGCTGCCCAACCGCTCTTGTACTGCGGCAGCCAGGATCATCTGCATTGTGCCGCGATGAATGGAGTATTGCGGTACCGGGTAGCCGGCCGCCAGGCCGCGAGGCTCATTCCAGATCTGTTGCCCGAAGCGGTTGTAGTAATGCAGTGACGACGTTTCGATGGCTTGCTCGGCCACCTGGGGCAGCAAGCCCAGCGCGTCGATTTCAATGGCAGCGTGTGGCAGAAGGTTGATTCCCACGCCCAAAGGCCGCAATTCGCGCGCGCTTTCATAGATTTCACAAGCGATGCCACGCTGCTTCAGCATGAGGGCCAGGCTCAGGCCGCCTATGCCCGCGCCAACTATCAGGACATTCACGGTTGTCTCCTATTATTGTTATGGATCATAACAATCTGGCGCGTGGGGCAATGGTTCACACCTATAGGGATTTACCCGCGCTGCCTTGCGGAACCATGTGTTGGGCGCGAAAACCTGCCCGGATCGGGAGCGATAAGCTATCGTTGCGCCTTGAATCCAAGGGCCGTGTAGAGGAAGACAGCGTTGAGAAGCATCGAAGAAAGCATGAAGCCGGCAACCATCCCGCCAGATTTGGCGCCAGATATGGATTATGGCGTGCTGACCGAGCTGGTAGGCTATTGCCTGCGCCGTGCTCAAATCCGTATTTATCAGGATTTCCAGGAGGTCATGGAATCGTGGTCGATTACGCCGCCCAGGTTCTCAGCCATGATTCTTATTCGCAGAAATTCGCGAATGAAGCTGACGGAATTGGCGTGCGCCATGGGCATCGCGCGGTCGGGGGCAGTGGAAGTGGTCAATTCACTTGCCAAACTGGGATATGTACGCCGGTGCCATTCAGAAACTGATCGTCGCGCCTATGCCCTGGAGCTTACGGATGAGGGTAGCGACGTGCTGGATAAGGCAAGCGCCGTAGTACAACAGCACGACGCACGCATCAGCGCGCGCCTGAGTGAGGATGAACACGTGCAGCTGCGAGAGCTGTTGAACAAATTAGGGTAAAGAATGGACGCCGCTGCACATGGATTGATTATTTCTCAGTTGGATGACCTGGCGGATGAGGTCGCATCTACCATTGTGCGGTTCGAACAGACCGGCATGACTTCCTTGATGAAAGACGATTACGTCGCCCTGCATGAGCTGGAGCACCGAATCCTTACCATGCGGCACGAGTACGTTCTGGCAGCGGCGGAGCTGAACGGCATACAGCGGTAAACCACGATGGTCATAACGTTTCTCTTCTGACCTCGGCTCGCGTACTCTGACCTAAGCTGACCCTCTTCATACTGGCACGTGTGAGGGGCAGCGTGGCTATAGGCCGCTTAAGTCTTTTGGCGTTTTCTGCTGCAGTTGCGGCGGTGCACTTTCGGGCTGAACCGCCGTCTGTGGTGGTAGTTGCCGTGGTGGCGATAGGGGCGGCGTTCTGTGCATGGCTGATATCGAGCCGTGGTAAGGGCCGGACTGCCTGCAATCGCTCTTTATTCTTACGTGGCATAGCCCGCACTTTATGGCTAAGCAGCTGCGCCGCCGCGGGTCTGGCCTATGGTTCTGTCTGGGTCCAGCACCGCCTAGCCGATGCACTTGATCCTTCCAATGAAGACAAAGTCACACGCGTAGTACTGCGCATTGCAGAATTACCGCGTCTTGAGCCAGAAAGTCGCATCTTCGTTGCCGAAGTGCTTTCCTCCATTCCAGAGGGCGTTCCCACTCGCATACAAGTTCGTTGGAATTCGGGGAAATTTTCTGGGCCATACGGAAGGCGACAGGGCAGCGCTAACGATACGTTTCCGGAGCTGGTTCCCGGCCAAGTGTGGCGCATGGCGCTGATATTGCGTGAGCCGCACGGTTCACGAAACCCACACGGCTTTGACTACGAAGGCCATGTTTTTGCGCAAGGGGTTAGGGCGACAGGCACCGTACGGGGTGAGCCGGTACTGCTGCGAGACGACGGATGGGCGTCTATATCCGTGGGGGCACATCGCGCGCGACATTATGTGCGCGATGCCATGCTCCCCTATATTGAAGATCTGCGCTGGGGGGGCGTGTTGCTGGCGCTCGCAATTGGGGACCAGGCGAGTGTGGCTGCCTCTGACTGGCTTACGTTCAACCGTTCAGGCCTGACCCACCTGGTGTCGATCAGTGGCTCACACGTCACCCTTGTTGCCGTACTGGCCGCCTTTGTCATGAACGCATCATGGCGGCGGTTGAAACTTGCCGGCCGCCCGCTTGCCGAATTGCTGCCGGCGCAGCTGGCATCTGCCTGGACCGCCTTGCTCGTTGCCTGGCTCTATTGTCTATTGGCGGGTTGGGGTGTGCCGGCACGCAGAACCTTCATCATGCTGGCTGTGGTCGCGGGTTCACTCGCCTTGCGTCTGCCGTTGGGGCCAACCCATGTATTATCTGCCGCCGCTTTTGTGGTGGTGGTGCTGGACCCCTGGTCGCCCTTGTCAGCAGGTTTTTGGCTTTCTTTCCTGGCGGTTTATGTCCTGATGGCGAGCTCAGGTTGGTGGGGCCGGTCGGCATTTATGGGTGGAGGGCGTTTAGCGGGTTGGATGCAAGGGCTGCGCGAAGCGACGCGCTTGCAGTTGCTGGTCACGCTCGCGCTTATGCCGCCATTGGCCATGCTCTTTAATGAAATCTCGGTGGTATCCCCGCTGGCCAATGCATACGCCATTCCAGTGATCGGTGCGCTCGTCACGCCTTTGTCCCTATTGCTGGCAGGCCTGGCCCTGCTTGATGGTCTGGATGTAGTCACCGAACTGGTGGCCAGGCTGGCGCACGCCTTGTTGCAGGTGTGCATGTGGCCAACGGAATGGCTCGCAGCGTTACCTGGGGCCAGCGTGCCGACAGCCGCAGTACCAGCGTGGGCGACCTTGTGTGCCATGGTGGGCGTTGGCTTGGCCCTGTTGCCCAAAGGTTTCCCTTATAGGTCACTTGGCTGGGCCTTCATGTTGCCGGTGTTGGTGGCTGTTCCCGCCCGCCCGGAATTTGGTGATTGGGAACTGTATGCGCTGGATGTCGGTCAGGGCAGCGCTTTGGTGCTGCGTACCGCCAGACATGCCTTGGTTTACGACACCGGCGTGCGTTATTCGCCAGATGCCGATGCAGCGCAACGAAATATCGTGCCTTTTCTTCGTGCAATGGGCGTGCGAAAGATTGATGTGCTGGTTGTGTCGCATGCCGACCTTGATCACGTTGGAGGGCTGCGCAGCACACTCGAGGCATTTCCTGTCGAACAGTCTTTTGCCAACTTTGACGTTATTGCCTGGTTGAAACGGGAAAGCCGCCTGCTTGGCGTACGTGAGCTGCCGCCCTTGCCACACGCGGTCGGGTTATGCAGGCATGGGATGGTTTGGGAAACCGATGGTGTGCGTTTTAGTTTTCTTTGGCCCTTGGGCGAGGGCAATATAGACCTGGAAGCGGGTACCCGGGAGCGTAATCGCAACGCCTGCGTACTGCGTATCGAGGGTGCTCACCATTCAATCATCCTGCCGGGCGATATTGGGGCCGACGAGGAGCGGTCCCTGGTGAAAAGGGGAATGGAACCCGCAGATATCGCGCTTGCGGCTCATCATGGTTCCCGCTACTCATCTGCTGCAGAGTTTGTTGAGGCTGCGCAGGCGCACCATGTCATTGCCCAGGCAGCGCGCTGGAACCGTTACGGGCACCCCGCGCCAGCGGTGGAAAGGCGTTGGCAGGCCAATGGGGCCATGTTCTGGAACACCGGGTTGGATGGCGCGGTGATTGCTTCTTCCAGAGCTGGAAAGCTGTGGGTGGAGTCAGAAAGAGCGCGGCGGCCTAGGGTTTGGGGGCGGAGCAGCGCGGGTCAGAACTAGGCGCCGAACGCTGCCGACTGGAGAGTCCGTCTGCTGAATTTGTCAGCTCGATTATGCGGTTGTTCATAGTTTGCAAGGGTGTTTTCCAAAGTTGCGCGGCGTATCGGGATGCGCGATGATAGCCCCAGCTTCCACAAGAAGCAGTGCAAAAAGAAGTGGCCCACAACAGGGCTTCCACCAAGGCTGTACGAAAACTCCACAAGATTTTCCGAGGCATTATGAGACAAACACCCCCATTGCGGCTGCACGTGCCGGAACCTTCCGGGCGTCCAGGCCACGCAACCGACTTTTCCTATTTGCCCCTTTCAGCTGCTGGCGAGGTGCGCAAGCCCCCTCTGGACATCAGCTACCGGGAAAATACAGACCTCGCTTTTTCCCTCATACGCGTGTTGGATGACGACGGCAACGCGGTGGGCCCGTGGGCGGAGCCGTCCGTTGACCCGCAGCTGCTGCGTAAGGGCATGCAAGTGATGATCAAGACGCGCCAGTTCGATGCGCGCATGATGATCGCCCAGCGCCAGCGCAAAATCTCCTTCTACATGCAGAGTCTGGGCGAGGAAGCCGTGGGCACTGGCCAAGCCTTGGCGCTGGAACAGGGCGATATGTGCTTTCCTTCTTACCGGCAGCAGAACCTGCTCCTGGCGAAGGATGTCCCGCTGTCCCAAATGATGTGTCAGCTGTACTCCAACGAATGTGACCCCCTCAAGGGTCGGCAGTTGCCGGTCATGTATTCCATGCGGGACAAAGGCTTTTTCTCGATTTCGGGAAATCTGGCCACCCAGTTTGTTCAAGCAGTGGGCTGGGCCATGGCTTCGGCCATCAAGGGCGACACCCGCATCGCCTCTGCCTGGATTGGCGATGGTGCCACTGCCGCAGCCGATTTCCAGACAGCGCTTACGTTTGCCCATGTCTATCAGGCACCGGTTGTGCTCAATGTAATCAACAACCAGTGGGCGATTTCCACCTTCCAGGCCATTGCCGGGGGTGAGCGCACCACTTTTGCGGCTCGCGGCCTGGGCAGTGGAATTGTTTCAGTGCGCGCCGATGGGAACGACCTTCTGGCGGTCATCGCCGTATCGCGCTGGGCCATAGACCGCGCCCGAAATAACCTGGGGCCCACGCTGATCGAATGGGTAAGTTATCGCGCGGGGCCGCATTCCACGTCAGACGACCCCTCCAAATACCGGCCGGCTGACGATTGGTCCCGCTTCCCCCTGGGCGACCCGATCGATCGCTTGAAAAAACACCTGATCCGCATCGGACACTGGTCAGAGGAAGAGCATAAGTCCACCCAAAAGCAGTATGAAGCGGAAGTCATCGCTGCGCAGAAAGAGGCTGAAAGCCACGGTTCGCTGCTGACGGGCCAGACCTCCAGTGTCGCCACTATGTTCGAAGACGTCTACGCAGACATGCCGTGGCACCTGCGTCGTCAGCGTCAGATCCTGGGGGTGTAGATATGGCGGATATACATAAAGTCGGTCAGGGCACCCAGTCCATGACCATGATTCAGGCATTGCGCTCGGCCATGGACATCATGCTTGAGCGAGACGAGAACGTAGTGGTGTTCGGGCAAGACGTCGGCTACTTCGGTGGCGTGTTTCGGTGCACGGAAGGCCTTCAAGCAAAGTACGGAAAGCACCGCGTGTTCGACGCCCCCATATCCGAGGGCGGCATTGTTGGTGCGGCAGTTGGCATGGGGGCATACGGCCTTCGCCCAGTCGTGGAAATCCAGTTTGCAGACTACTTCTACCCGGCCACCGACCAAATCGTCTCGGAAGCGTCGCGGCTGCGGTATCGCAGTGCCGGCGACTTCACCGCGCCCCTCACCATCCGCATGCCCTCCGGCGGGGGCATCTATGGGGGCCAAACCCATAGCCAGAGCCCGGAGGCGCTCTTCACTCACGTTGCCGGCCTGCGCACCGTCATACCTTCCAACCCCTACGATGCCAAGGGTCTGCTCATCGCTTCCATTGAATGCGATGACCCGGTCATCTTTCTGGAACCTAAGCGCTTGTACAACGGGCCATTCGACGGGCACCACGACAAGCCCGTTGTGCCATGGTCGCGCCACCCCATGGGCAACGTACCTACTGGTTATTACACCGTACCTCTGGGTTCAGCCCGGCTGCACCGCGAGGGCTCACAGCTCACACTACTTACCTACGGCACCATGGTTTATGTGGCGGAGGCGGCCGTGGCGGAGTCGGGTTTCGACGTAGAAATCATTGATCTTCGTACGCTCTGGCCCCTGGATATCGAGTCGATCATCCGCTCCGTCCGTAAAACAGGGCGCTGCCTGGTGTTGCATGAAGCCACGCTCACCAGCGGTTTTGGCGCAGAACTCGCCGCGCTGGTGCAGGAGCACTGTTTCTTCCATCTGGAAGCGCCGATTGAGCGTGTGACCGGGTGGGACACACCTTATCCCCATGCCCACGAATGGGCCTATTTCCCCAGTCCGCGCAGGGTGGCGCAAGCCATCCGCCGTGTCATAACGGGCGAACCGGCCTTGCCGCCGTTATTACCGGAAGACGAGACTGGCACAGAAGGAGGGGAATGATATGGCCGTCTACACAATCAAGATGCCGGACATTGGCGAAGGCATTGCTGAAGTCGAACTGGTGGAGTGGCATGTCCGGGAAGGCGATACCGTCGTCGAAGACCAAGTGCTTGCCGATGTCATGACGGAAAAGGCGACGGTGCAGGTGCCTTCGCCGGTCAATGGCAAAGTGCTGGCCTTGGGGGGCAAGGTAGGTGAAGTCATGGCGGTGGGTTCGGACCTCGTTCGCCTCGAGATAGATGGCGCAACACCGGCTGCGTCGCCTGAGGATGAGAATTCTCTCGAGGCGGAAGGCAAACCTGAACTGGCCGAAAGCGGGCAGCCGGGCACCGAGTCCGTGCAGGGTAGGCAAGCCATCGAGCCCGCGGAAAATAGCCGAGGTACCCAGCGCACGGAGGGTAGGCAAGGGAGCGAGTCTGTGCAGGACAGGCAAGGTGCCCGGCCCTCCCACGACAGTGTGGGCGCATCGTCTCCTAGTGCTCCAGGAATTGGAGCTGAACCCGGCCGCGGCTTGCAGAACCACGCAGTGCAATCCGCCCCGCAACGCCGAGCATCTGGGAGCAGGCCCTTGGCTTCTCCTGCTGTGCGGCGTCGGGCCCTCCAAGAGGGTGTCGATCTCCGATTGGTGCCCGCCACAGGTCCAGTCGGTCAAGTCATCCACGACGACCTAGAGCGCTGGTTGCAACACCGTGGCGCAGCACCGGCACACGCGGCCGGGGGCGGAAGTGGAAGCGTTTCCGCAAGGCTGAATCGTCGCGAGGGGGTGGAAGAAATACCGGTTGTTGGGCTACGCCGGAAAATCGCCCAGAAAATGCAGGCTTCCAAGCGGCATATTCCCCATTTCACCTATGTGGAGGAGGTGGATGTCACGGAACTCGAAGCCCTGCGAAGCAAGCTCAATGAGCGGTGGGCCGAAGAGCGCGGCAAGCTGACCTTGTTACCGTTCCTGGCGCGCTCAATCGTGCTTGCTGTCCGTGAATTCCCGCAAATGAATGCCCGGTACGACGATGAGCAAGGCGTGGTCCAGCGCTATGCCCCGGTCCATCTCGGTATGGCAACACAAACGGAAAACGGCTTGATGGTGCCGGTGATGCGGCACGCGGAAGCGCATGACCTTTGGTCCTTCGCTGCCGAAGTTAAGCGGTTGGCCGAGGCCGCACGAGCCGGCACTGCCCAACGCGATGAGTTATCGGGTTCCACCATCACGCTGACCAGCCTGGGTGCGTTGGGGGGCATCGTTTCGACGCCCGTCATCAATCATCCAGAGGTTGCGATTGTGGGGGTGAATCGTGTCGTGGAGCGGCCGGTCGTGGTTAGCGGCGCTGTCGTGGTGCGCAAGATGATGAATCTGTCTTCTTCTTTTGATCACCGTGTGGTGGACGGCATGCATGCAGCACAGTTCATTCAATGCATACGCGGCTATCTCGAGTGCCCCTCGCTGCTCTTTGTGGAGTAATAGAACATGCAGTCGACCAATGTATTGATACTGGGTGGAGGCCCGGCGGGTTATGTGGCGGCTCTGCGCACGGCGCAGGCAGGCATTGCCACAGTCCTGGTAGAAAGCAGCCAAGCTGGCGGAACTTGCCTGAATATTGGGTGCATTCCCTCCAAGGCGCTCATCCACGCGGCCGAGGAATTCCACAAATTGGGGGGCTCCGGGGCGGTTTCCAGGTTGGGCATTCGCGTGGATGCTCCTTCACTGGATCTGGGCCGTCTGAATGAGTGGAAGGGCGGCGTTATCGGGCGGTTAACGGCGGGTGTTCAGGCCTTGCTCAAACAAGCGGGCGTGAAAGTCATCCATGGTGAGGGCCGGGTGCTGGATGGAAAGACGGTAGAAGTCGTCCCGGCAGATTCGGATGGCAAACCCACAAGAATCGTTTGCCAGAACCTGGTGCTTGCCACGGGGTCCGAACCGGCCGCCTTGCCCATGTTGCCATTTGGCGGACGGGTTGTGTCGTCCACCGAGGCGCTATTTCCCGATAAACTGCCCAATTCGCTCGCTGTGGTGGGTGGCGGTTATATCGGGCTTGAGCTCGGAATGGCTTATGCGAAGTTAGGCAGCCGGGTAACGCTCATTGAAGCGCAGGGTAGTGTGCTGCCGAATTGGGATGTCGCCCTAAGCCGTCCCGTAGAAAAACGTCTGCGCGACCTTGGCGTGGAATTGTTGCTGGATACGCGAGTTCACGAAGGCGATGTCGAACAGGGGCGTTTGCGCTTGGCTTCCGCGCAAGGTGACAGTCAAGACCGCCAGTTCGACCGTATTCTTGTTGCAGTAGGCCGCAGGCCTCGGTCCCGCGAGGCCGGCATTGAGAGCCTTATGCTTGATATGGACGGCCCCTTCATTCGGGTGGACGAGCAAGGACGCACGTCGATGCGACAGGTCTGGGCCATTGGCGATATCACGGGCGAGCCTATGTTGGCGCACCGGGCAATGGCGCAGGCTGAAGTCGTCGCCGCTGCCATCGCCGGCCAGCGCCGCCGCTTTGATCCGTCTGCGATTCCTGCTGTGTGCTATGCCGACCCGGAAGTTGTTGTCAGTGGTCTTCTGCCGGAAGAGGCTCGCACCCATTATGGTGACGTTCTGACAGCCTCCTTTCCCTTTGCCAATAACGGGCGGGCACTTACGCTGGATGCAGCGGAAGGCTTTGTCAGGGTGGTAGCCCGGCGCGAAGATCATCGGATTCTCGGGTGGCAGGC
>Ga0079224_100008167_pt1 | contig 14146 bp, 8 predicted proteins | sample Stecom2015_FD_80414 | JGI IMG/M metagenome (GOLD analysis project Ga0079224, IMG submission 80414) | Agricultural soil microbial communities from Utah to study Nitrogen management - Steer compost 2015 | ecosystem: Environmental > Terrestrial > Soil > Agricultural land | place: USA: Utah...
GCGCAACATCGCTCTCCCCACCTCCGGCCGGCGAGACGCCGGCGGTCCCAGGGGGCGCTCCCAAGCGCGTCACCGTCTCTCCTTCTTCCCCTGCGTCCTCTGCGGTGCGCTCTTCTTCTGAGTTCTGCCGGGGAGGACGCCCGCGCTAGTTCATGCCCGTCACTCGACGGCGCCGAAGCGCGGCCCCCACTCCGCCGCGAGCTTCTCGCCGTGCGCGCGCAGCGCATCGCGCTCATCGTCCGAGAGCGGCACCGCGTGAAGGACGTAGCGGATGTTCTGGCGAAGCTCCTCCGCTTTCTTCACTCCGATGACGATTCCCGTCACGCCTTCGAGGCTCAAGCTATAGCGAACGGCGTTCTGGTAGAAGATCGGATCCATCTGCGATGGAGTGACGCGGCGCGTGAAGCGGAAGCCGCCCTTGAGCCCACCGAAGGTCTTCATCGCCATGACGCCGACGCCGAGCTCGCGCGCTTTCGGGAGCACCTTCTCCTCGAATCCGTAGACGTGCCGGTCGACGAAGTTCATCGCGACCATCATCACGTCCACCTCCCCGGTCTCGAGCATGCGCAGGAACTTCGCCGGACGGTTGTGTCCCGTGATGCCGATGAAGCGCGCCTTGCCCTCCTTCTTCATGCGGCGGATATAGCTCCACGCGCCGTTCTCGCCGAGCGCGACGTGGAGATCGCGATCGCCGGTCGAGTGGAGATGGAGGACGTCGACCGCGTCGACCTTGAGCAGGCGAAGCGACTCCTCGAACGACTTCTGCGCGTCGGCCGCGCTGTCCGTCATGCACTTCGTGACGAGGAAGACCTTGTCCCTCTGCGCGGGAACGATGCGCCCGAGGGCCTCCTCCGCGTTGCCGTAGATCCGCGCCGTGTCGATGTAGTTGATGCCGCGCTCGATCGCCTCGGCGAAAACGGACGCGCACTCATCGACGGTCGATGGATTCTCGCCCATGGTCGCGGTGCCGAGCCCGAGGATCGACACGTCGACGCCCGTCTTTCCGAGACGGCGACGCGGAATCGTCCCAAGCTCATCGCGAAGGATGCCCTTCGAGTCGCGCGCGCTCGCCTCCTCGTCGGCGCGAAGGCCGGAACCTCCAGCGCGAGACGCTCCGAGCCCCAATCCGACGGCCGCCGCTCCGGCGAGGAGATGCCTTCGGCTGAGCGATGGCGCTTCGCCGGAACTCCTGCTCGCCGAGTTCATCGCGTTCGATGGGACGCCGTCGATCCGTCGTTCATCACCGCTCATGAGCGCTCTCTCCATCGCGTTGGAATCGCCTCGAGTCCCCGCCATGGTAAACGCATCCGTCCGAGTCGACACGTCCCGAAGGCGTCGCGCCCGTCCGCTCCCCTGGCTCAAGCGTTCTCGAGCGCGCGGACGACCCGTGCCTCGAGCGCGCGGAAGGTGGCGTCGAGCGCGCGAATCGAGGCGACGCGCAGGACGGACGACCGGATGACGCGGGCGACCTCGGTTCGGCTGATCTTGATCCGCTGATCCGGCGCGCAAGGATCGCGAGCGAGCGCGAGGAGCTCGAGGGTGCGAAGGCCGATCCAAAGGGGCCACACGCACGCGAGCCGAAGCCGGGGCGCGCGCCTCGGGAGCGACAACGTGTACGCCCACCCGGCACGGTAATGATCGAGCGTGAGCCGGAGGAGGTCGTGAACGATGGGGCGAAGGGCGCTCCGATCGCTCGCACGAGGAAGTTCGCGCCACTCGATCCCGCGCGCCTCGAGACGCACGCGCGGGAGATAGACCCGCCCGATCGCGAAGTCTCGGTCGGCATCGCGGAGGATGTTCGTCATCTGGAGCGCCTTGCCGAAGCGCACGCCCTCTGGACGCCATCGTTCGACGTCCCATCCCGAGAGCGCACGAACGCGCGCGTGCTGGAGGTCGCTCCAGAACTCGCCGACGCAGCCCGCGACGTGATAGCAGTATCGATCGAGGTCCTCGTCGGTCTCGAGCGCGCCGACCTCGCCCGACGACTCATCCGGAAAACGCTCGAGGTCCATCTCCATGCCGCGCGTGAGCGTGAGGACGAGCCGCTCGAGAAGCGCGCGATCGTTCGCGTCGAAGCGCCGATAGACCGCGAAGACATCGGGGAGGCGCGAGAGGAGCTCATGCTCGCGAGCGACGTCGCTCGTCCCGACGATGCCGCGCGCGATCGTCTCGAGCGCGCTCGCGTTCGCGCGGTCGTCGTCGCAGGTGAAGCGCGCGCGAAAAAGCTCGAGCATCTCGAGCCGCCGCGCCGGCGCGAGGAGACGCGTGTCGGCGATGGTGTCCGCGGCCCTGCAGAAGAGATAGCCCACGCAGAGCTGCTCTCGCATCGCTCGCGGCACGACGCGAAGCGAAAGGAAGAAGCTCCGGCTCACGCCTTCGAGAATCGCATCGAGCTCCTTCCCGCGAGCAGCGCTCGACGCCTTCGAGTCTCGGTGCGAACGAAGGGCGGGCTCGACGCGTTTCATGGCCGTTCGAGTGGAAGCGAAAAAAGGAGAGCGCGACGCTTGCGAGAGCGAGCCCGACGATCGTTGGGGGACGAAGCGGCCGCGCCGCGGCAGCGCAAGCGCGGGGCGGCCTTGTCTCGCACGTCGAGGGAATCTATCATGTCGCGACGCCGCGGGACAGCCTACGGGCGCCGCTCTCCTCTCGAGTCGTGAAGAATTGCGACGTTTCTACGAAGACTTCCCCGCGACTTCCCTCCTCATTCTCCTGATCGTGGGGTTCTTCATCCTCGAGATCCTCGCGATCTCGAAGCTCGTCGAGCCCGAGTCGCTTCCCAGGGGCTTCCCACTGTTCTTTGGAGGCGCGGGGACGCAGGCGATCCATCCCCTCGGCATCCTCGACACCGACGCGGTCGTCTCGAGGCACGAGTACTGGCGCCTTCTCACTGCCGTCGTCCTTCACGGGGGCGTCGTCCATCTTCTCTTCAACCTGTGGGTCCTCATCGACCTCGGGCGATTCTGCGAAGCGCACTTCTCGTCGACGAAGTACTTCACGTTCTTCGTCCTTTCAGGGCTCGGAGGGTCGCTGGCGCGTTGGGGATGGTCGCAGGCGTCGGGCGATCCCGCGTGGTCGCTCGGCGCGTCGGGCGCGCTCCTCGGGCTGATCGGCGCGTGCTTGAGCTACGCCGTCAAGGAGCGCCAGGTCGAGATGCGCCAGGAGTTCACGCGTTGGATCATCCAGATCGGGCTCCTGAGCGTCCTCTTGAGCAACGTCGTCGACCACGCGGCGCACATCGGCGGTTTCATCGTCGGCGGCGCGCTCGGTCTCTCGGTCGATCGCTACACGACGAGCGCGACCGCCGAGCGCTGGCGCCTCCCCGCATGGATCGCGGGCGCGGCGCTCGGGACGAGCCTTCTCTTCGGCCTCTTCAACTACTTCTCCTTGCTCGCGCGCATCGCGGGCTGAGCGCGACGGCCCCGAAAAGCGATGACGGGGAGTGGAGCGGAACGCCGCAGAGGGCGCGCCCCCACGGCATTTTCTCGGCCCTCTCGCAGACGAGGCCGGCGACTTTTTCTTTTCGGCCCGCTCGAGGGGACGCGTAGGATCGCCGGATCGACGAGCTCCACCTCGGGCCAACTTGTCCCGGCCCGGCTCGTCATTCCTCGCGGCGGGGTACTGGATCAGGACGAGAGGCGATGCGGATTCGGATGCGAGCTCTCCTGGGCGCGGCGGTCGTTTGCGTGCCCTTCCTCCTCGGAGCCGTTCGGGGCGGGGAAGGCGTGGAAGTCGCAAACCGCCCGGACGGGAATCCCGGGCCGAACATCCGCCCCGGCCGCGACGAAGGCGCCGCTATCCGGCCCGCGTGGATCCTCGATCCTCGACGCCGTCAGCTCTCCGAGGACTATCGCGGCCCCGCCGTCCCCTTCGAGGACCCCGCCATCGTGCGCAGGCTCGAGCTCGCCTCGAGCCACATGGAGCGGAACGATTTCGCCGCCGCGCTCGCTGTCATCGACGAGGTGCTCGGAGAGGCGACATCGCCCATCGAGGCTCGCCGGCGCCGCGACCGCGCCATCCTCCTCCAGAAGGAGTTCGAGGAGTCGTCCGAGGAGGGCGACGGCGAGGCGGTCGGGCAGGTCCTGGCGATCGAGGATGGCGCGATGCTCCTTCCCCGTGGCGGCGGCGGCGCGGCGGGACCCGCGGAGGCCCGCGTCTCCGACGACCCGATCAGCCCCACCGTGAGCGTCTTCTCGCGCGACGGAATCCGCTTTCTGCCGGTCGTCGATGCGCTTCGCGAGTGGCTCCTCGATCTACCGGAGAGCGCGCGCGCCCTCTACGTGCGGACCTACGAGGGACCGGCGAGCCGTGGTCTCGATGAGGCTCGCTCGCTCGGCGGCGAGGCGCGCATCGAAGCCCTCGCGCGCGTCGCGAACCGCTACGCCCTGACCGGCCCGGGACAGGAGGCGCGGCGCGAGCTCGCGGTGAGGCTCGCGGACTCGGGCGCGATCGCGCGTGCGGCTCGCGAGCTCGAGATCCTCCTCGAGATGGGGATGAACGCCGGCGCGGCGGTCGAGGCCGCGACCACCGCCCAGGCCGCGTACTATCATCTCCTCGCCGGCGAGATCGATGCCGCGGAGCGTGCGCTTTCGCGGGTCGCGACGCGGCATTCCGAAGCGGCGGTCCGCGTACGCGGGGTCGCCACGCTCGGCAACGACCTGCCGTCCCACGAGCTCTTCACGGAGTTGCGGGCGACGGCCGAGGCGATCGCGAGGCCGCCGTCGCCGTGGCCCGCGCCGCAGGGGAGCTACGACCGCATCTTCCCCGCGCTCGCGACGGAGACGCCGCCCCGTGCCGGCGCCGAGCTCCGCTGGTATCACCCGCTTCACGACCTTCCGGTCGAAGGCGAACAACGTACGGCCTCACGGCCCGAGAACACGGGCCCGGTGCAGGTCGTCCGCGCGGGAGATCTCCTCCTTGTAAGACGCCCCGGCGAGATTCGCGCGATCCGCTCGGAGAACGGCGAGCTCGTCTGGGAAAGCGCGTTCGATCCACCCGACATCACCGGACGCCAGTACTCGTCCGTGTCGCCTCTCGCCACCGTGGGGCTCGAGCTCACGGTGTTTCGGCCGAGCGGTGTCGATCCCGGCTCGGACACGGCGCACGTCGCCTTCGTCGATCATGCGCCCATGATCACGTTCGACCAGAAGAAGGGTTTCCAGTACACGCCGAACACGCTCGTCGGCATCGACGCGGCAACCGGAAAGCTCGTCTGGCGATTGAGCGGCGACACGGGCGATCGTCGCACCGCGCTGACCGGGCTGAGCTTCACGGGCGCGCCGGTTCCCGCCGGCGGCGTCCTCGTCGCGCCGGCCTATCGCCAGGGCGGGCTCTATCTCGTCGGCATCGACGCGGGCCCCAGCGGCGCCACGCTGCTCTGGATGACGCGGCTCTATTCCTTCGACATCAACTACTACCGCCAGCACAGCTTCAACACGACGGGAGGCACCCAAGTCTCCTCGCGCGATGGCACCATCTACACGGCCGCTTCCGACGGCCTGATCGGCGCCTTGCGCGCAAACGATGGCGCGCTCCTCTGGCTCACTCGCTATCGCTCGCCCGGTCAACAGTCGAGAGTGCCCATGCGTCCGGCGATCGTCGGCGACAACGAGCGCCCTCTTCTGATCGCGGCGCCGGGCGATACGGATCGCGTCATCACCGTCGACGGAACGAACGGGCGCGTGATTCGCGAGGAGGCGCTCGGCGTCCCCATCGGAACGGACGGCTCGTCCCTCTTCGTCCATCGCAACGGCGGAATCGATGCGTTGGACGTCAAGAGCGGCGAGACGCGATGGCGGAGCGAGAACGTGTCGAGGCCCGCGAGCTCCGGATTCGCCACAGCCGGAGGGCTCTATCTCTCCGGCACGAGCGCGGGAATCGAGATCCTCTCTCTCGACTCCGGCAAGAAGCTCGCGAGCTACCGCGTCATCGATCGGCGCATCCCCGCGCGCCTCAGCTTCGCGCTCGTGCCCGTCGACGACAGCTTGTGCATCGCGACGCCCTTCGGGATCGGAATCCTCCTGCCGCAGGAGGAAGCGTGGAGCGAGCTCGCCCAGGATCCCGGCGAGGCCGAAACGGAGGATTCGTTCCGACGCGTGCGCCTCCTGCGTGGCGCCGGGCGTCATGCGGAGGCTCTCGACATCCTCTACGAGCTCGAGAAGCGCTACCGAGAGCGGGAGATCCTCCACACGGCGATCGCGGAACGGCTCGTCACGACGATCGAGGAGGCGGTGTCGGAGACCGAAGATCCGGCGTTCATCCGCCGCGCCCTCGACGAGGCGCCCGCTCTCCTCGGCGAGAAGGAGCTCGCCTGGCGCGTGCGCGAGGCTTTCCTCGCCTCGAAGCGCGACCTCGCAAGCGCGATGCCGCTCTGGATCGAGCTCCTCAAGAGCCGAGGCAAGGAATCCCCCACGCCCGAAGGGCACACCGTCGACGTCGGCATCTACGCAGCGGAGACCATCCGCGACATCTTGCAAGGCCGGTGGCTCTCGCGGCCGCGCCATACGCAGTACCGCGATGCAGGCGAGGAGCTCGCCAGTAGCTCCACGCATGATGAAGACGCCCACGCCGACGCCGAGATCGCAGCGGAAAGCGATGCCCCCGACGCGACCGAGTCGGAGGAGGAGACGGAGACGGAGACCGAGATCGCGAGCTCCGCGGATGCGCCACCGAAGGATGACGCGCCGAAGCCGCTCGTCTCTTCGCTCGAGGAGGCGCTCGAGCGGTGGCCGGCGCTCGCCGAGGAGGAGGCTTCCGCCCGGCGTCAGCTCGAGGGCACGCCGAGCGACCGTGATCTCTTGCGGCTCTCGACCTGGCGCGTGCACACGCCTGCAGGCGCGGAGGCCGCCGCGATCCTCGTCGCGCGAGCGATCGAGTCGGAGAGACCCGACGTCGCTGCGAACCATCTCGCTCGGCTCCTCGACGATTACCCGATGCTTCGCGACGATGCCGAGCTCACCGCGCTCCTCGCCAAGCTCGAGGCAGAAGCGAACGCGGCGAAGCCAGCTCCGCAAGTCTGGCGCGAGCTCGATCCATCCGATGGCGAGTGGGTCGAGGCGTTTTGGAAAGAGGAGGAAGGGATCGGATTCGAGAGCGCTCCCGGCTCCGAGCCGCTCCCCGCCGTGCTCGTCCTCGCCGGCACCCGGCTGCGCGTGCTCGACGCGACGGGAAGCGTGGTCCTCGAACGCGAGCTTCCCGAGTTCCCCGACCTCGAGGAGGTCAAGCTGCGCCTGAGCGCCGACATCGAGGAGCCGGTGATCGCCGATTACCGCGAAGGGCTGCTCGTGGTCGGCACGGCCGCCGGCTGCTACGCGTTCCGGCTGGCCGACCCCGAGCCGGAGAGCGCGGCGCTCGACGGCAACGCGCGTCCCGCGCCGCTCGACCCGACGCGGTTCCGGCTCGAGTGGCACGTCACCTATCCGCATCCGCTCGAGCAGTACCGGGCCTCCACCCGAAACTTGTGGGGATCTCTGAACCTTTCGGCGAACGGCAATGCGTTCCCGTGGTTCGGGTTCGCGAGCGATGGCGATCCGATCGTCCTCGCGCCGGAAGGTGAGCTCTCGCGCAGCGACCGGCGCACGGGAAAGATCATCTATCGTTTCGATCCAGGCTCGTACAACGTCATCGGCGCGCCGCGGATCACGTCCCGATTCTGGGAGATCGGAACGGCGAGCCCGCAGGGAATCCTCCGCTATCCGATCCAAGGCGAGGAGGCGCGCAAACGGGATGAGGTCGTGTTCCTTCCCGCGACTCAGAACGCCCGCGGCGGCTGGGCCATCGATGGCGTCGCGACCGTCTTCGGGCCGCAGGGGAGCGACGTTCGTTTCGACGTCGGAGGTCGCCAGCTCTGGCAACGACAGACGAGCTCGATGCCGATTCACGCGACGGCGACCGAGGTCTGGACGACGAGCTACGGCAACCTGAAGGCGCGCACGCTGCGCACCGGCCGGATACGCTGGTCGCTCGAGCTGCCGCATTCGACGCGGGTCGTCGCGATGTTCGAGAACCGCGGCGATTTCTCCGCGGAGACCGACTTCGTCCTCATGACGGCCGCCTCCCCTTACGGAGCGACGGGCTACACGCGCGCGCTCGCGAGCTCCGGCACGGCGACGGGATCGCATCTCCACCTCGTCGGCCTCTCTCGAGATCGCCGCATCGTGTGGGCGCGGAGCCTCACCTCGAATCGCATCGCGTACGACGGCCGTCGATACGTGCTTCGCGATGGCGACTGGATCCTCGCGTTCAACGAGCAGCTCGAAGGACAGGAGAAGTGGGTGTCGCGCGTCGTGCGATTCTCGCCGAGGACGCTCGAATCGAAGACCGTCGCGCGCGCCGATCTCTCCTCGAAGGGAACGACGCAGATGCCGCGCATCTCGCCGGCTGCCGGCGGCCTTGCGATCGCGAACGCGGACGGCTTCGGCTGGTTCGTTCCACCGCCGAGCGTCGATGACGAATCGGGCGGCGACGCGGCGGCTCACGATGCCGGGCCGGCCGCCGTTCGGAGCGGTCCCGGCGCGGAAGCTCGCGGAGACGCAGCCGCCGAGAGACCCGTCGGGCGCGCCAGAATCGGAGATCGATGACGCTCGCGCCCCCCACCATCCGGCGTCCCTCGAGAGGCGCCCTTGCGGTGCCGAAAATGCGCCCGTACTCTCGTGGCTGGCCACGAGCGCCGGAGGATGCCCGAGTGGCGCGTCGAAGGACGTCCAGGCGTCACGCGCGACCCGTCTTCGCTTCCGCGACGAGCGGGATGCAGACAACGATGGACGGGAACGCGATCGCACGGGCCGATGAGCGCCCGGGAGAGAAGCGAACCGGGGCGATTTTCTTGAAACTTCGATCGAGCTCGAGCGGTCTATCCGTCAAGGCGACCGGCACACCGTCCGAGCCTTTCGCCGCGAAAGCCTCATCCCTGGGGAGGAGTCGACGAACGATGTTTGGGTCCACGCCTTCCGTATCCCTGAGCGATTCATTCCGAAGCATGGCGATGGCCCTTTCCGCGTGCTTCGCGTTGTCGATCCTCTCCGCGATCGGCTCCCCCGCGCTCCTCGCGCAAGAGGCCGAAGCCGGCGGGGTGATCGAGCTCCTCCAAGAGAAAGAGAAGGCGAAGGAGGGCGAGGCTGCGGAGGCGGGAACCGCGCCAGCACCCGCCGAGGCCGAGGCTGAAAAGCCGAAAGACGAAGGCGAGAAGCCGAAGGACGAAGGCGACGAGGAGAAGGCGAAGGACGGGGACGCCAAGGAGGCGGCAGCCAAAGACAAGGACGCTCTAGCCGACGAGAAGAAGAAGGCCGCTGCTGCCGAGGCCGCGGCGAAGGAGGCCGCTGAGAAGGAGGCGGCGGTCCGCGCCGCTCTCGTCGAGCGGCGAGCCGCTGCGGTCCAGGTGCGCGCCCGCGCTGCCGCTGCCGCGCCGGCCGCCGCGGAAAGAGTGCTGGTCCTCACCGAGGAGACCGCGCCGGACGCAGCGGTGAAGGACGAGGGCGAGGCCGGCGAGGAGGTCGCCCCGACGCCACGACCGACCCCGAGCGCACCGATGTTCTGGATGCGCGACGGGACGCGGCTCGCGGGCAAGCCGCGCGTCACCGAGCTCCACGTCGCGACGGCGTACGGCGAGCTCGTCATTCCCGTGAGCGAGATCACTCGCGTGCGATTCGCCGAGGCGAAGGACACGAGCTTCGTCGACAGGCTGCAGGGATTGATCGAGCAGCTCGGCCACGAGGAGTTCGATCTTCGCGAAGAGGCGATGGAGGAGATTCGCAAGATCGGCTCGGTCGCGGTCGAGACCCTCAACGCTCGTCGCGAGACGACCGAAGACGAGGAGATCAAGAGCCGCCTCGAGAAGCTCATCGAGGAGCTCTACGAGGAAGAGGAGGAGCCCGACGAGGAGGAGATCCATCGCGTGCCGCTCAAGGGAGACGAGGATGAGATCGTCACCTTCGAGTTCACGGTGCGCGGCAAGATCGCCGAGCAGGACTTCCTCGTCGAGACTCGATACGGCGAGCTCACCTTCAACCGCGGCGACATCATCAGCGTCGTCTTCCAGGAGCCGCGCGTCACCGAGAAGACCTTCGTCGTCGCCCAGGCGAACGTGGCCGGCGCCAACGCATGGCTCGACACAGGCATCGCTCTCGAGAAGGACGCCCCCTTCGAGGTCTCGGCGAGCGGCCAGGTGACGCTCCGCTTCGCGGGCAACGAGGCCTGTGGCCCCGAAGGGACTGGGAACGCGCCGGTGCGCTTCGAGCAGTTCCCCGCCGGAGCGCTCGTCGGCCGCATCGGTTCGAGCGGCCCTGCGTTCCTCCTCGGCGCAGCGTACGAAGGCACGGCGGGCCAGGCAGGCACGCTCCAGCTCGCGGTCGCGGTCCGGCAGAACGATCTATCAGGCGGCCAGTTCGACGTCGTCGTGCGGAAGCCGAACGAGTAGCCGAGAACGGGCCCTCGCGAGAGTCGAAGGCCTCGAGAAGCGAAAGAGGGATCTCTCTCCATGAAGCGAGTGAAGGCTGAGGTCGTTCTCATCGCGATCGTCCTCGTCGCAGCCGAGACAGGATCGACGTACGCCCAGTCGCGGCGCCCCGAGGGGGTCACGCCCGAGATCGAGGCGATGATCCGAAACGGGGTGGAGTATCTCGTTCGCACGCAGAATCCGGATGGCTCCTGGAACAACAACGGCGGCTACGGCAGCTATCCCGTCGCGATGACGGCGCTCGCGGGAACGGCGCTTCTCATGACGGGGAGCACGCCGACGCGCGGGCCGTACGCGCGCTCGATCTCCCGCGCGACGGAGTTCCTCCTCCGGGCCGCGCGCCCCGATGGCTTGATCGCCAGTCCGGCCGAATCCGGCAACTCGATGCATGGCCACGGCTTCGCGCTTCTCTTTCTCGGCCAGGTCTACGGCATGACCGACGACGAGGAGCTCCAGCGGCGCCTCCGCGATGCGTTGCGTCGCGGCTGCCGCCTCACCGAGCGGAGCCAGAGCCGGGCGGGCGGCTGGCTCTACTCGCCGGACTCGAACGGCGACGAAGGATCGGTGACGGTGACGCAGATCCAAGGGCTTCGAAGCGCACGGAACGCAGGCATCCAGGTGAACGCGAACACCGTGCGCCGCGCGGTGCGATATATCGAGCGCTCCCAGAATCCGGACGGCGGCATCCGTTACACGATGGGCTCCGGAGGCGCCTCGCGCCCGCCCATCTCCGCCGCAGCGGTCGCGACACTCTATAACGCCGGCGAGTACGACAGCCCCATGGTGGACAAGTGCATGCGCTACTGCGCGCACGCGATCTCGGTCCACGGCGGCGGCGGATACGGCCACTACTACTACATGCACCTCTACTACGCGCAGGCGAAGTACCAGCGCGGCGGCCGCGAATGGGCCACCTACTACCGAGATATCGCCGCCCAGCTACGCAGCCACCAGGTCGGCGATGGATCCTGGAACGGCGACGGCGTCGGAACGACCTACGGCACGGCCATCGCGCTCACGATCCTTCAGCTTCCGTATGGATACGTGCCGATCTACCAGCGATGAGACGAACTTGCGCGCTCCGCGGTTTCAGAGGCGACGGAGACGCGAGGAGACCGGTCGGAGCGTGCGCGTCCCCGCGTTCCGAGCGGAATGAGGTACAATCGCGGTCGTCGAGCCGCCAGCAGGTCCCCCGGCATGCTCGTCACGAACGCGGCGAAACGTGACCGGCGAGCGGCGCAAACGTTGATCGCAACCGTGCGGCTACCGTGCGCGCGCGTTGGTCTCGGCGCGGCGATGACTTCGAGCTTTTCGACAAAGAGAGCCCTCCCATGACGGATTCCACGAGCGGACTTCAAGATGTTGCGCGGTTCACCGAGGGCTTCGGGCGCCTTCGCACCGAGATTGCCAAGGTGATCGTCGGACAGGACGAGGTCGTCGAGGAGCTCCTCCTCGCGATCTTCTCGAAGGGTCACTGCATCCTCGAAGGCGTGCCGGGGCTCGCGAAGACGCTCCTCATCCGAACGCTCGCGTCGTGCCTCGACATGAGCTTCAACCGCATCCAGTTCACGCCGGACCTCATGCCCGCGGACATCACCGGGACGGAGGTCATGCATGCGGATCCCGCGACCGGCGAGCGGACCTTCCGCTTCCTGCCCGGCCCGATCTTCGCGAACGTCATCCTCGCGGACGAGATCAACCGCACGCCGCCGAAGACGCAGGCGGCGCTCCTCGAAGCGATGCAGGAGCGGCAGGTCACGGTCGGCGGCCGTCGCCACGAGCTTCCCGATCCGTTCTTCGTGCTCGCGACGCAGAACCCGATCGAGCAAGAAGGGACCTACCCGCTTCCCGAGGCGCAGCAAGACCGATTCCTCTTCAAGATCCGCGTCAAGTACCCGCAGTGGGACGAGGAGTACTCGATCATCCGCCGGACGACGGAGGAGCACGAGACGACGATCGGATCCATCTTCAACGCGCAAGAGATCCGCGAGATCCAGCGTATCGTGCGCCGCGTCCCCGTCGCGGAGCCCGTCGTCCACTATGCGATGCGGCTCGTTCGCAGCACGCGGAAGGACGGCGAGGAGAGCGAGGCGACGCCCGATTTCGTCCGCGACTACGTGGCGTGGGGCGCCGGACCTCGCGCCTGCCAGTGCCTCATCATCGCTGCCAAGGCGAAGGCCCTCCTCCACGGGAAGGACCACGTCTCGATCCAGGACATCAAGGCCGTCGCCCATCTGGTGCTTCGCCATCGCATCCTGACGAACTTCCACGCGGAAGGCCGTGGATTCACCGTCGACCGCATCATCGAACGACTGCTCGAGACCACCCCGTCGGAGGAGCCCTCGGCCCTAAGCCATGGCGAAGTACGAAAGGTTCTACGACCCTGAGGTCCTCGCGCGGATCAGCCGACTCGAGCTGCGGGCGCGGATGGTCGTCGAGGGCGTCATCACGGGCATGCATAAGAGCCCGTACCACGGCCAGTCCGTGGAGTTCGCGGATCACCGCGCCTACGTGCCCGGCGACGATCCGCGCCACATCGACTGGAAGGTCTACGGGCGCGCCGATCGCTTCGTCATCAAGAAATTCGAGGAGGAGACGAACCTCCGCGCTCACCTGGTCCTCGACTGCTCGGAGTCGATGGCCTACGGAGCGAGCAGCGACGGTCGACTGACGAAATTCGACTACGCGGCGACCCTTGCCGCGTCGCTCGCCTACATCCTCCACCGCCAGCACGACAGCGTCAGCCTCACGCTCTTCGACACCGAGATCCGCGACCGCGTGCCGCTCAGCTCGAACGCGTCGGTCCTCCACTGGATCGGCAACGCTTTCGCCGAGCGCGTTCCGACCGCGAAGACGGAGATCAGCAGCGTGTTTCGGCGGATCGCCGATGACATCCCCCGGCGAGGTGTCGTCTTCGTGGTCTCGGACCTCTTCTGCCCGCGCGATGAGATCCGCTCCGCGCTCGAGGAGTTCGTCGTGCGCGGCCACGATCTCGTCGTCTTCCATGTGCTCGACGAGACGGAGCTCACCTTCCCCTTCGAAGGCAACACGCTCTTCCACGGGCTCGAGGGCTATCCCGAGGTGACCGCCGACCCGCGAAGCCTGCGCGAAGCCTACATCGAGGCCGTGTCGGCCTACGTCGATGAGGTCGAGCGCATCGCGTCTAGCCTCGGCATCGACTACCGCCGCACACACACGGGCGAGCCGCTCGAAGCAATACTCATTCCGGTGATCGCCGGGCGGCTTCGCGCGAGGAGGAATCGATGAGCCCTTTTCTCAATCCGCTCATCGCCTGGTCCGCGTTCGGCCTGGCATCGATTCCGATCATCATCCACCTCCTCAATCGGAGGCGGCTTCGAAGAATCGACTGGGCGGCGATGGAGTTCCTTCTCGCCGCCTTGAAGAAGAACAAGCGGCGCGTCCGGCTCGAGCAGTTGATCCTTCTTCTCGTGCGGATCGCGCTGATGATCCTGCTCGCGCTCTTCATCTCGCGCCCCATCTTCGACAGCCGCGGCCTCGGCTGGCTCGCGGGCGCGCTCTCGAGCGAGGAGAAGATCTTCGTCCTCGACGACTCGCTCTCGATGAGCCAGCGCGCCGCCGATCGCCCGATCTTCGCGCGTGCTCTAGGCGCGCTCGCCGACTCGGTCGGGCGGCTCGCGGAGCTCAACAGCCGCGACAAGCTGACGATTCTTCGCA
>Ga0079224_100008168_pt1 | contig 14146 bp, 16 predicted proteins | sample Stecom2015_FD_80414 | JGI IMG/M metagenome (GOLD analysis project Ga0079224, IMG submission 80414) | Agricultural soil microbial communities from Utah to study Nitrogen management - Steer compost 2015 | ecosystem: Environmental > Terrestrial > Soil > Agricultural land | place: USA: Utah...
AACATTCCGTACAGCGCCCTGGGCGTGGAAGCGTGGACAAGCATGCCACGGCTTCCCGGCTTGCCCGGAAAGCGGGACTCGATCTCCAAGCGCTAGGCGTTATGCACCTCGGCCGTCATCAAATGTCCGTTAGGCGTCGCCAGGCTCACGAGCTTGCCATCACGGACAATAAAGGGGCTTGAGACGGCAGGATCGTCGTCCATGGCAGGCACGTCGGCATGCCAGCCTGCTAGGTCTTTGCCGTTAAACAGGCTTCGGGATTGGGCGTTCGCGTACGCAATGGTGCAGATAAACGATACGAAAAAGGTGATGGATTTGATCATAAGCGGTTATAAATGGGATGTGTTTTAACGGGAGCGTACGAACGCCCCTCCCGCAAACCTACCGAAATGGACGCGCAATTGCAAGGGGGCAGCGCGTAGAAACGTATGCGGCACGAAGTCCCTTATCTTCTTGCGTCCTGTGAAGAATCGCGTTAGGGCGCGCTCATCGCTCCCTCCATATACCCCAGCACCGCATGGATTAGATCCATCTCCGCCCCAGGTTTGAACGGCGTAACGGTTGTTTCGTATCCGCCGAAGGGGATTTCCTCGTCAGTCATCAGATAACCGAGCCAACCGTTGGTATAGCCGTAATAAAACGTGTAGGGAAAGGGCGAACGATCGCGAATCTCGATCGATATCTCGCAGAACAACTCAAGGGGCGCACTCCAAATCGCCACATCGCTATTGATCCTGAGAAAGCGCACGGGTAGTTTGACAATCTCGTTTCCGGCCAAATCGGTTTCGGTATAATCAGCCAAGTACACCGGCCAGGGCAGGCCTTCGCGTTGGGGCGTTATCACGGTAGTCCCGCCCGCATCTAACTCTACCTCCTGGGTTCCTTCCGGCATGCGGTCATTGGCTTCGAGAATTCGGTCGCCCAGCAGCGCCTCGAATTCGGGGAGGCGGAACGGGTCGGGCTGCGTACTGTATATCGGCGCCACATTGCCCGCCGCCCCGTTGATGAACAGCATGGTTGCCCCTGTCTTCCGTTCCACATAGGCCGATACCACGCCAGGCCCGTCGCCACTGATCAAGGTACATTCACCGCCGATTACTGTACCATGCATCGCGTAGTTGGCAATAATAGCTAGCGGTGAGCCGTCTGCCCGGTCAATTCGCAGGATGCCGATACGCCGGTCCACCGGCAAGTCGGGGTTCAGTCCTAAGTAGGTCGTACCATCCACCCGTCTTGCACGTCGGTTTATGTTGGCGTTCGCGTGCCCCCACCCCACCGAGAGACGCGCGGGCTCTAAGTCAGCTATGGCATCCGCAACTGCATCCAACAGCTTCCGGTTGGTACGCTCGGTATAAGTTCGGTCATATTCGTGGTGATATCGCTCGCCCAGGAAGGCTTCAGCGATACCCGGAGGCCCTACTTCCGGAGCCGAATGCGTATGCGTCACCGACCACCAAAAATGTTCCGGAGCCACCCCCAACTCCGCCTGCAGCTGTGCTGCGACGCGATCATATTCCGAAGGAGAGACCAGACAGATATCCGAAGACACCAACACGAAGCGTGTTCGACCATCGTCCATCACGGTCACGCGGTGATAAATACTGTCATGCACGCCGGTAGATTTTCGCGCTCCGTAGCCCAGCAACTGTTGGGAATCATGCGGCGTGATGTTCACTTTACTCGTAGCGGCCTTAAAGCCCTGCCCCTGCACAGGTAGGACCGAGGCGCCTAACAAAAGAATGGCTAGGCAAAGTGACGCTACACCGTGTTGTAGCACCGATTGATATCGATTGATCATTTTCATTAATTCAGTTTCTTGACAAAGGTTAGCAAATCGTTCATCTCTTGTGGGGTGATTTGGTGTTCCAACCCTGCGGGCATCAGGGACATAGCCATGGAGGTGAGCGACACGATGTCTTGCCGCGAAATCACTTCGTCCGCCTGGTTGTAGACGCTTAGCGTAATGGAGGTCGGCGTCTCCGAGGCAATGATTCCACGCTTAACCGCACCATCCGTCATCGTTATTTCCCAGAGGTCATATCCGTCTGCAATGGACGCATTAGGTTCCAGAATATCCTTCAGGACCGTCTCGGGCTTGCGGTTGCGTATGGCCGCCAAGTCCGGACCGTAGGCCACTCCATATCCGCCTCCAATCTGGTGGCAGGCCGAACAGTGCGCCTCGTACAAGAGAGCGCCCTTTTTGGTATCTCCCGATTCGTCAAGCGCACTACGGTAAGTTTCCAGGGTAGCTGTTTTTTCCGCATCACCGCTTTCTACGGCGAAAATTTGCCGCGCGCGACGGCGCAGTTCGTCGTTTCGTTGGGCCATCAGGCCTACCTGGCGCCCCCACACCACCGCAGAAGGATCGATGATCCCCGCTTCAAGCGCCTCGATTAATTGGCGCACGCGGTCTTCACCGGCAAACAGGATCTCGATCGTTTCCTCACGCACCGCCGGCCCTAGGGATGCCCACCGACCAATGAGCCAATCGGTTATCTCCGTACCTCCGTGACGCCCAAGTATCCGAACGGCTGCCCGCTGCACGTTCGGGTTTTCCCCAGGCGCGAGCAACGGAGGCAATTTATCTGACACGACTTCGGGTGAAGCCAGAGCCACGAACTCCATCGCGCGAATGCGCAGCGGAGGCTCCACGTTTCCATCACCCATAAGCGCAACTGAACGTTGGAGCACGGGCTGGATCGATTCGTCGCTTGGTAGCCCGATGCGTTGCAACGTCACGAGGCTTGCCGCGCGCACCGACTCATGAGGGTGTTCATACAACGCCTGCACCAACTGCTTCCTTTCGGTTTCCAGGCTGGATGATGTAACGTATTCGCCGTCCTGCTGACTCAGGCCGCGAAGCAAGGCAGCCTGCCAGGCACCGTTGGATCCGCCACCCGGATTCAATGCCCGACCCAATAGTGCTTTAATATCCTCCAGACTGGCAGAGGCCACTGACATGGCCGCCACCCGCTCGATCAAGCCCGCATAAGCGGGATTATTGGTATCAAACTTGCTGATCGCCGTATTCAGGAGCCCGCCGTAGTCGGGGAAGCGGGCCGAAAGCGCCGCATACTGCATCCAAGAATCATTCAAGCCGGCAAAGAGCAACGCTTGCCTTGCCTGGCGCGCCTCGGGAGAATCCACCTCACCGAGCGTGCACAGCAGTTGAAAACGAACCCTACCGTTGTCATCCTCCTGCAGCCCAAACAGGGCAGCAAGCACGGCTTCGGAGTCCAAATAGTCCTCCGCGAGGAGGATTCCATTTTCGCGGACTCCGGCGACGGAATCTTCCAACAGGCGGACCACATCCCCTTCTTCCAACGCGCCAAGCCCTTCAAGTGTCCAGGCCGCATGCAGGCGTGCTACTTCGTTTGCGCTGCGGAGCGCTTCCCGCAGTAGAGGGACACTGTTTTTATCGTTCCGGTCGACCAGCAGACGCTGCGCGTTTCGCCGGTGCCAGCTGTTTTCGTGACCGAGTTTCCCGACCAACTCGCTGACGGACGCATCGCCGAAAGCGAAGTCTTTGGTCCAGTCCGCCGCTGGCGTGCCGACCGGCGTCACCCGATATATCCGTCCCTTGTCAATGCCTTCGTACAAGTCCTGGGATTCGGCCGCGCCCTCCGCCATCCATTCGGGATGTTCCACCACCCTGCGGTAATAATCCACCACATAAACCGCGCCGTCAGGCCCGGTATAATGGTTGACTGGCCTGAACCAGGGGTCGCGCGACGCTAAAAACTCCTTCTGCTCATACACCCGCGACGCGGTGAACGTTGCGCCGCTTTCCCGCACAAAGTCGGCGTGCACTAGGTTGGCAACGGGCTCCGCAACGAAGACCACGCTGTCAAACGGTGCGGGGAAAAGACCACCTTCGTAGGCCATGATGCCGCAGGCCGCCGTGAAAACGCCCAGATCGGTCAGCATCTGATGCTCGGGGTTGACCGTGATGGGGTACACTTCGGCCAACGTCGATACCGCCAAGCTGATTTGGAACGCCTATTCAAAGAACTATGGGGTTATCCCAAGGGTGGTTTTAAGCGTTAAAACCGGTTTAACCCACCATGTCCACTAAAGGACATCCGGTGGACATCGGGCGGACATCCTTCGTTTTGATGTATTCCTCAGGGCTACGTTTGCCCAAAACAAAAGGAGTATATCATGACAACAACAACACTAACCCAATGGGCGGTCGCCAAGCCGCCCACTTGGGCTCACCCCGGAACATCAAGGCACGCTTCGGTGTTAGGCACCTAATTTACAACCCAGCGAGTATACCATGGCGGCTAATCGGCACCGTCGTCGCCTTATTTATTCTCTTTGAAAAAGCAGCGCCAATGCTTAGGCTTATCGACCCCACAGCAGCAGTGCTGGATATTGGAAGTTTTAGCCTCGTCCTATTCGGCGCACTGGCCTTAGTTACCTTCCTGAGCGTGGCTCACTGGCTTATCGGGCTATTGTGGCCCGTAATCCGGCAGTACCAAAAGCATCATTTCCATAACAACTTCAAATCATTACAACCATGGCAAAAAATCATGTTTTACCTCATCATCTTCTTCGGACTATTGTATGCCTTTGTCTGCTGCTTTGCAGCGGTTTTCTAGGCCCGAAAATCGAAACTGCAACACCCTCCCAAAAGCCGGTAATGGCGCTACCGCATCAACCCGTCAACCCGCGCGAGGTGCTGCGAACCATCTATATGGCTGAAATTGGCATCCGGGAAGCGACCGGCCGGAATGACGGCGAACGTATTGCCGAGTACCTGCGGTACTGCGACCTTAGCCCGGGTTATGCCTGGTGTGCTGCCTTCGTTAGCTGGTGCTTCGGAGAAGCGGGGTATAACGAGCCACGCAATCCGTGGAGTCCGGCATTATTGCCGGCAAGCCGTACCATCTGGGACAGTAACGGCGCAATGCGTAGCAGTGCCAAAACACCCCTTCAAGGCGATGTTTTCGGCATCTATTACCGCAACTTAAGACGCATCGGCCACGCTGGATTCGTCGACCGGTGGGAAGACAAGCATTGCATAACCGTGGAGGGGAATACGGAACCCGATTTAGCTATCGATGATGAAAGCGGTCCGGCCAACCCCATCCGTGCGGGTCCCACCGAAGGCGTGTACCGCAAGCGGCGGCCCATTCGGACTATCCATGCCGTCGCCAATTGGATTGACAATCCATCGTAAAGGCACGAAAGATAGTGCCTCCATCAATATAACAGAAAATCAGGATATATAAATATGACAAACAGCGAATTCGCGAACAAGCAAATCCGCGAATAAGCAAAACAACAAAGAAAATGATTACACCAAAATTAATAACCAATTACAACCCGCTGAGCGACTCTGATCTCGCGTCGCTTGCAGCCCGTACAGCTGATGCACTGCGTACGAACGACAATTTTCCGGACTTGAACCCGTCATTTGACGATTATGAGCCGCTAGCACTGGATTATATCGCTAAGCAAGCCATCACATCGAACGGAAGGGCCAGCGGGCAACAGAAAAAGGAGAAAGACGAAGCGCGTGACGCCTTAATCATTGCCATGCGGGCGGTGACCAGTTACATCAATAACTTCACCACGGTGAGTTCGGTCCAGCTCAGCTCGGGCTTTTCTCCCGTGTCTGACCGCAAAACTACCCAGTCGCCACGTTCATCAACATGGGTCCGTCTGGCGGATTCAACCCGTCCAGCTGAAATTCTCTTGCAGTTTGAGGCTGTCGTAGAAGCCTACCTGTATGAAATGCAGATCGCTTGGGAGTTGGACGCCGATGGGAACCCCCTGTGGCAAGATTTGCCGCCTACGAGTCGATCTACCGGCAATTTCTATGCACCAGTGGAAGACGGTGTAACCTATTATTTCCGCGTGCGATCACGCAACAAACGAGGGGTAAGCCACTGGAGCCCAGTCGCCGCACTCCGTGCGCGGGTAAACGCTTAATTGGTATCCCATGAAAGGATATTGGATACTTTGGACAGGCTTCGTGATATGCGGGGCCTGTTCGCTTTCGCGGCAGCGAAACAACGAAACGCACTACGCGACGCAGTCAGATACCCGGGAAATCGGATACCAACACATCGTCCGACAGGATACCGCGGTCGGCCAAACATGGCATTCGACCCGCCAACTGCACGAACTCTCGATTTTCAAACCCTATGGTATGGTGAGTTACCATCCCGATTCGGGCCTACGAGGGCAAATGGAAGAAGTGTGGGTTTACCGGTCGCGAACCGAAATCGCTGACTCGACATCCAACCGGCATGGCAGCGTAACCAAACAAGAAGCCATGCAGGAACAGGAGACCCACCATTCGAAGACCACCTCCCACACGGAGGAGATGACGGCCGACCGACGCACCCGCCCACTCCCCGGGTGGGTATGGGCTGTCGCACTCATCGCCGGCAGCCTCGTGTTCCTTTACCGCATGGTACGGCGATAAATGGATAATAGCCGATTTCTAATTAATCGTTACCAAACATTCTTCTTCCTTACCATAACCGTATTGTCCTGCACCGTGACAATACGGTTTTTGTTCATCCCCAACCAGTGCCAAGCCAGCACTAACCAACACCGGACGAAAACATGACTATCATGTACCATAACAAACTAGTGTTCAGCGCTCACTGTATTGTGATGAAGCTAAACAATATAGTGACGAGCTGCAATAGGCTTAGGGTCATCGGCACCAATATACATATGGACCAGCACAAAAGCGTTATAGACTGGAACCGTATTAAGACAGGCCGCCCCTACCTTATCTCGGACAAGAACAACATTGGTCCTATACGAAACAAGTTTGTTATGATTCGCGACAACACTGTTTCTAGTCCATATTAAACCATGTCCAATCATCATAAACCAGTGAGGAACCTCGACAAGGCAGTCGCGAACCACAACAAGTTAGTGACGCTAAGGAACAAGACAGTTATGAGTCATAACAAGACAGGGATGGTAAGGGACAAACTTGTTTGATATCGTTTTCCTAACGTGAGGAGGCTTGAGGCTGTATCAACTTCCTAAAACGAATAAACTTTGTCATTTCGACGGCAGGAGAAATCTCTAATTGTCAATGATTGAGATTTCTCACTTCACTTTGTTGCGTTCGATCAGGTCATTTCCTCCTGGCGATATCCGTAGATTTCGATAAGGTCAAAACATTCCTGATAAGGTTTTACACCGTCCGAACATGTTACATTCGACAGACTAGCAGCAGCGGCACAGACTCCCAAACGCAGTGAGGTTTTCATGTCCCAACCCTCATGTATCCCGAATAGTACACCCGCTGCCAATGCGTCGCCTGCTCCATTAGCTCCAACGACATAATCATCCGGTAACGCCAAGCTAGGCTGAAATATATGCTGTCCTTCGCGATGAGCAGCCCACACCCCGTCAGGATGGTGAATAATTACCCACTCACGCACACCCATTTCAAACAACCTTTCAAATGCTCGTGGACTTTGCTCAGTTATTGCCAGAACATCAGCAAGCTGCGTGAGGTCAACATCCGTTACGCGACTCGCTTCATATTCATTTAAAAATAAAAAATCAACGAAAGGTAACGAACATGGAATGATGTTTTTAAACCGGTTTGAGTCCTCACTGACGAGATCCACCGACGTAACAAATCCTCGTTCTTTAGCTTGACGCAACAACTGCATTGCCTTGGTGGTACCATCGGGTTGGACTTCATCCAGCTTATCCAACAAGAGCAGGTAGCCCAAATGGAAGACTCGCGCATTGGATATACTAAAGTCAAAGTGCGCATCATCCAAGAGGGAATTCGCACCGCGATGATGGAAGAATGTTCGTTTACCCGTATCCTTTACTGAGGCCACCATTGTATACGAAGTGGGCACATTGGGAGTCATTTGCAGTTGCCGCACATCTATACCTTCTCGCTTGCATTGGTCAATGATTTGATTACCGTTGTAATCACTACCTACTAAGCCGATGGCCTCCAAGGGAAACGGTGCCTTTAGCCGTACTAAATCCAATAAAATATTATAGGCAGACCCACCGTTACTGGTATATTCATGAAGGATGTTAACCAGAGATTGCTCCATCGGAAATTTATCGATGAGCTTGACCTCATCGACAATCCAATTGCCTGCTACTAAAATCCCCGATCGATTATCTTCTACTTTTGACATCGTGTTTTAATTGGCTTTGTCTTATTAACTGTCGCTCAACAGGCGAACAAGTGCGGGCTCATCTTCGTGGACCTCAGGAAAGCGTCCAATCTCGGCATCCCAGAAATAATTATCATTTACATCGTCGTTAGCCGTCGACACTTCGCCGATGATACAGGCGGAGGATAACGGGTAAAACTCGTGCCACAGTCCCGGCGTAATCGTAATACGCTCGCCAGCTTGAAGGACTACCTCCTCACCACTATCGACGACCTTGAACTCTCCATTAACCTTGACATTCAAATCACCCCTACCTGATACGCTGGGATCTTGAGCCCATAGTCTTACAGCTAGGGTCCCATTGCGGCATATAATGTCCTCTTTTTTTTGCTTATGGTAGTGTGCGGGGGTCGTTTGTCCCTTACAAGCGAACATCAGCTTCTCACAATATTCTACTTCTGCAGCAAGATTAATTAAAACAAGCCCCTTGTTTTTAAAGTGGCCCAGCCCAAAATCCGTGACGTCCCAAGCAGGGTTGGGTGGTAACACCCAACCATTCTCTTCAAAAAACACCTTCGCTGCCCGCACAGCATAATTTATCTCTGATCTATTCATGCTATCTCCGGTAAATTGTACGCTACTTCGACAAATCCTCCGGTTTCTTGCGACCGCAGCGCCGCTTGAAAGACGCGATGCGTGTCTACTGCTTCCTCGGGCGTAGCGCACCCAAACCTACTATTTAAAAACCCTTCGCGCTCAGCCACGTATGCGGCCAACATCTGCATGAAGCAATCGGGAAAGCCAGCTTCAAATATTCCTCCAGTAATGGCTTCAAAGGGCATTTGAAAGCCCAAATCGGTGCGTTTCCACCATTGTTCGGCACCATTTGTAAACTGCCAGAACGCTTTAGTATCTTTCGTGCTATAACGTACTCCGCCCTCCGTACCATATATTTCAATGTACCAGGTATTGGTCTCTCCAGGAGCTAATCTCTTCATTTCCAAACTCATTGGAACGCTTTCACCATTAATCTCTATTTCAGTACTTAACATAGCATTATTCCACGTATCACAAACTGCCATCCCACCTTTGCCATCGGGACGTTTAGTAATGATCTTTTGCAGTTGTGCGAATACTTTCTTAGGCCTCCACCCCAATCGTAAAGGAACGTGTAGCACGTGCATCCCCAAGTCGCCCATGACACCAATTTCGCCGCAAAACTTGGCTTGCCTTTTCCAATTAATGGGTTTCTGGGCGTTCATATCGCTGGCGTGTAAGAAGCCGGCTTTAACTTCAAATATCCGACCTAACCTACCGGACCTGACTTCGTTGACAACGCGCTGGGGCCCTGGCAAAAAGGGCATCTCCGAACTGCAGCGCACAAAACGACCTAGTTTTGCAGCTTCCGCAACGATAGCTTCCGACGATGCCAAATCAATACCAAAAGGTTTCTCCCCAAGAAGATCTTTGCCAGCTCGTAAGATATCAATGTACATGTCATGATGAAGGTTGTGAGGCACCGCAATATAGACCACGTCTACGTCCTCACTATTAATCAGCTCATGGTAGTTTGTCGTTAATAACGAAACCGTATCGATCTGTTTATACCACGACAGCACCTCCTCATTGAGGTCGCAAACTGCCGTGAGCTCAACACGCGCTGGAAAGTCCTTTAACGCGAACCACCGCCCAAAAGCACTGGCTGCTTCACGCCCCATCAGACCACCTCCAATTATGCCGATTTTTACTGTTTTCATGCTCATTCTACTTTAACAAATTAACTACGTCTGCCGGTTTAGCACCTTCATGTACGATCGCCATCAGGGCCCGAGTCATACCACTTGGGTTAGGATGTTGAATGACATTCCGACCATAAACAATACCTCTTACACCTTGCTGCATAAGCCCATAAGTCCGCTGTAAAATTTCCTCATCGGTAGCTTTTCCACCACCCCGAACAAGCACAGGGATGTCGCCGGCAATTTCAACAACACGGTAATATTGGTCAACATCGTCCGTCGGGTCGGCTTTAATAATATCCGCGCCTAACTCGACTCCTTGCCGTACGAGAGGAATTATTTTTTCTGGATCCCCATTTACCATATACCCACCGGCCTCGCTGTTCGGACGGAATACTAGAGGCTCAACCATTAATGGTATGCCATAGCGCTCCGTTTGGGGCTTGATTTTCAAAATATTTTGGATGCATTGATCCATCACTTCGGGTTCGTCTGGAATACTGAACAAATTAACAACTACGCACACCGCATCTAACCGAATGGCCTGCTCTACAGGGTCTTCGATCATACGACTAAATAACGTCCTAGGCAATTGTTTGCCGTATACGTTAGCTACATCCGTACGAAGCACTAACGACGGTTTATGCCTACCCGGTTTCGATTGTAAGTAGTGAGCCTGTCCTACGGTCAATTGGATGGCATCGGGTGCCGCGTCTACCAGCACATCTACGGCACTTTTGACGCTCTCAATACCTTGTAAAAATGGATATTCGTTAAAGAACCCGTGGTCGATAGCAACATCAAAACAGTTGCCCGACTTTTCATTGAAGAGTCTGTTTAATCTAAAGTTTTTCATAAAACAAAGATAAGTTTTTTTTACTTAACTTGTATATACAAGATGAGAATTTCTTTTAAAATATCATGCCTGACTCTAGAATGATTACCGATCATTCGCAACTACCTAATCATGCTAATGACACTCAAGCTTATTAATCAGATTTTCGAAAAGCTCTTAACTAATGTTGTACAAAAAAGGCTCTCCCGGCTGCACACCGTTTCTCAGCCTAACATCCAACTAGCGATGAGCAACTGGCCGATACCAATTGGGTACCCCGTACTAGCCTGAAGAATGCAGGCCGTACCAAGTGTCCTTATGGGACCCCACACGGTACTTTTTATATCAGATTAATCATGATTTATGTCGTACTTTTAATTAAACCCCTTGATCTGCCATCCTTTTCGATAGGTACGGCGCAGGTACTTTTCGGCAACGGGATAGTTTGGAAATTTCATATTAGTGGCATCCCATTCCAATACTTTTCCCGGCACCCGTATGGCGACGGTCCCTAAAAGTATAGCTTCCGTCATTGGTCCCGTTTGGGCGAAATTCGACTCTGTTTTTGCCTTGCCTAGACAAGCGTCTACAAAATGATGGTAATGGTTACGTTCTTCCAGCTCGGGGTACTTATAATCCGTGAATTTACTTTCGGGGAGCAGTACCGGCGTCCCACCATGCGGGATAAGCAACGCTCCTTCAGTACCGATCAGCATGGCTGCCTCTTCGGGGTACTTCCCTCCTGTATATAGTGCCCGTACTTCTTCTGGTGGGAAAAACTCGCCATCGAACCATTCCAGTGGCAGCGTCGCTGATGCTGTTTGCTCATTGCCAGGGAACATCCAAGTGATGTGGTTGCCTTGTGGCCACGTATCGCCCCTTCGTTCAGGTGAGTCTTTCCAAGATTTCTGCACCTCTGCAATGACGGATGTCGGTGATTTCAAATCTAGTCCTTTCCAGACCGCATCAAAGATATGACAACCAATATCTCCCGACCATCCGGTTCCGAAATCCTGCCAGGCACGCCATATTGCCGGATGGTAAATGCCCGCTGCGAAAGGTCGCATGGGCGCGGTGCCAATCCAGTTGTCCCAATGCAAACCGGCGGGGGCTTCCTGGCCTTGTTCGGGCCGTGGGCCAGTGAGTCGGTATCCTTCAATACCCGATCGGTTGGAACAGAGGTAAGCATGTTTCACTTTCCCGATGATGCCTTCCTTGATCCATTGGACCGCTGTCCGGTCACCAATTGAAGAGGCGATCTGCGTGCCCAGTTGCGTAACCACCCCTGCTTTCGTCGCTGCCTGTGTCAGGACACGCACTTCTGCAACATCGTGGCACATAGGTTTTTGGCAGTACACGTGCTTGCCTGTCTGAATGGCGTTCATGGCAATGATAAAATGGTTATGATCGGGTACCGTGACATTCACTGCGTCGATTTCGTTTTTCTCCTTTTTAAGAAGTTCACGCCAATCCGTATAGAGGCGCGCGCCTGGAATGATCTCAGCAGCTTTTGCTAGGATATTTTCATCCACATCGCACAAGGCTACGATTTCCACATCGGGATGAGATTTGAAATTTTGAAGATCATGAGCACCCATGCCTCCGACGCCGATGCAAGCATGCCGGAGCTTTCCATTCGGCGATGCGGCTAATGCATTAGCCGACGCTTCAAAAATAAACGGTGCACCGATGGCAGCTGTGGCAGCTGTGAGCAGAAATTTCCTGCGTGATGTTGAATATCTTTTGTTCATACGTAAAAAAGGTTTGTTATCGGTAAACCATTCAGCTCGTGATGATATACCGCTGCATACTTGTATTTACAGGTTATAAAAAAATTGGTCGTCTTCTACCTTGAACAAAGATATATATTAAACTTGTATATACAAGAAAAATAATAAATCCAGTCAGTCCAATGAAAGGATATACATGACCATCTTTTTGGCATCTTCTTCCGAAACCGTGGGATGCGGCGGCATCACGACATTGCCCCACGAACCCTTGGCACCCAAAATGACGCGTTTGGCAAGTATTCGAATATAGGCGCTGTTCATCGGGTAACGGGCGGCGATATCTTTAAAGGCAGGGCCCCGCTTGCGATCGGTTTCTTTATGGCAGGTATAACAATCGGAATAGGACATCAATACGCTACCTTTATCTAACGCTTCGGCTGTGGGTATTACATCGATATCTCCGGCAAGCTTTGCTATGCGTTTGTCGCTATTTTTTGGCGTTAGGCTACTCTTTTTATGGTTTGCACCGGACGTACATCCGGCAACCAGCATAACGAACGCAAAAGAAACAACGGAAGTAAAAGTGCTCATGATCATTGGGTTTCGGTTAAAAAACCAAGAGCGTGCTTTATATTCATCAATCCGGAAGAACCTTCACACGAATGTTGCGAAACAACACCTTGCTTTCCGGGTCATGTCCTTGTAACGCGAAAGTCCCGCTTGAAACCACACGCCCTGTACCGGGCTGAGTAACTGTTTTCGGTTCGTTATACTCCAAAATAAGCTTCCCATTGATCAGTATCCTAACCTGATTATCCTTGACGATGATATGTTGCGTATACCATTGGTTGTCCTTCACAGGCACCGTATCAACGTGGACTACGCCATAGATACTGCCCGATCGCCGCCAATCGGTATGTGAGACATTTACCTGCACTTCGTGACCAATACCGGGGAAGCCCGTCTCCTGAAATTGCGTGTGGAAATATATTCCGGAATTCGACCCTGGAAATGTCATCACACCCAGCTTCAATTCGAAGTTTTTGAAATCATGGTCACTAACTTCGCCCGCATAAAAGAGGTGCGATGTGGGGCCATGTACCACAATCGCGCCGCCTTCTACGTTGAATGTCTCGGCGTGCTCGTTGGCTTTCCAGCCATTCAACGTCTTGCCGTCAAAAAGGGAAATCCACCCGTCATCCTGTACCGGTATATTCGAATGGTCACCGACAACGTACCCGGCTCTGGCAACAAACCCTACACTCAACAGCACGAGTAATGCCGTCGAAAAAAAACTAAACTTATACATAACTTATTAAATCCCCAATAACCTTTGTTGAATGTTTTATCACTGCCCTCATTTTCGAAATCGTAAAATGCCTTTTCGGTGACCCTTTTATTGTCTTCACTGCTCTCTGGTTTTCACTGTTTTTATCCCCTTCATCATTGCTGTCCCATTAAAATCTGAAATTGTTCTTTGAAATACCTGAAATATAGTTAGTTGCAGAGGTTTTTAGACCGAACGGACTTGAAAACATAGTTTTGCCTCAGATGAATCTGACAGCCTATGTTTCAAGATAAATATGTTTTCGCCCAGTTGTCCTCGTTCCTCAACCGCAGTAAGTTCAATCGTATCGTAGCCAAGTATAATGGCGACAAGTATGTGAAGCACTTCACCTGCTGGAACCAGTTGCTTGCTTTGATGTTCGGACA
>Ga0079224_100008170_pt1 | contig 14145 bp, 10 predicted proteins | sample Stecom2015_FD_80414 | JGI IMG/M metagenome (GOLD analysis project Ga0079224, IMG submission 80414) | Agricultural soil microbial communities from Utah to study Nitrogen management - Steer compost 2015 | ecosystem: Environmental > Terrestrial > Soil > Agricultural land | place: USA: Utah...
ACGACCGCGGACGAGACGCCGAGCCGGGCGGCCTCGGCGAGTATCGCTTCCTCGTCCGCGGGCTCCTCGCCGCGGCCCACGAGATACAGTTTCACGTCCGGCATCTCACGGCGGACGATCGCGAGCACTCGGACGAGGAAATCGAGACGGCGCACGCGCACGAGCGTGCCGAGGTAAACCAAGCAGCGCTCGCCCTCCGGTATCGCGCTGCGCCCGCGTGAGGCGGCACGCGGTTTCGCCAGTTTCACGCCCATCGGCACCGCGGTCATCTTCGCGGGCGTCACCCCGAGCGCGGCGATATCGCTGCGCATCTGCTCGCTCTGGACGAACACGCGATCCGCGCCGGGCAGCAGGACTTTGTAGAGCAACAGCTTGAAGGCCGTGCCGCGGAGCCAGTAGAGCCGCGGATAGGGCGCGTCGCCCGTCTTGGACCTATAGAGATAGTGCTCGGGGAACGGATAAGAAAGCCAATAAACGAACTTCGCACCGAAGATTCGCGCGGCGACGAGCGCGAATACCCCGGAGACGAACTTGTCCTTGACCTCGACGACGTCGTACCGATTCGTGCGCAAGAGACCGAAGACCTTGAGGTCATGCGCGATGCCGAGCACGTGCTTACGCACGCGTCTCGCCAACGATGAACCGGTATCGGTAGGGCCCACGAACGCTACGCCGCCTGCGTACCGCTTCACGTAGGCGCGGGGGCAATGCGCCTCGCTCTGCATCAGCCAGTCGATGCGGTGTCCGCGTTTGGAAAGCTCTTCCCCGTAGAGGACGGTGACGTCCACTCGCTTCGGCGGGAAGGGATCGCCCGCGAGCAGAAGGACGCGAACGCCGCCGGCGCCCGCGTGGTTCTCCGCGCGCGGCAAGCGGCCGCGGGCGACGTCGTTCGTTGCCATCGATTCACTATTCGCCCCGGTGCTTCGTATCGGTTGCAAGCCCCATGCCACGGATATACTGGGTTCGAACGCCGATGCGCGAAGTGCCCGTCGATCTCCATGCAGGCGAGACGGCAGGTCGACGAACGCGCGAAATCGGGTCCGGGTTGCACGAGCCGCGGGCGAATTCCGGTGTCGCAATCGTTGCTGCAATTCTCGAAAGCGAGACGGTTGTCGACGCTCGCCGATTGTCGCGACAAGGCGACGGTCGGCCGCCTTGACACCCCGATACCCGGCCGGCATCCTGCCCGCCGTAGGGGTCGTCGGTCGGAAACGACTGCAAATCTGCAGCCGAAAGTCATTCGGCACCAAAGCATCAGCGTGAACCAAGTGAGTTCGCGCGTGAGGGACCACCAGTGATGCGAGGGCGCGAATTCTTGCGAGGCTCATTCTCACTCTTATGGTTGCTCGCAATAGCCTCGGTGGCTAGTGCGGAAACCTACTACGTCCGCAACGGCGGGAATGACAACGCGGACGGTCGATCGCACGAAACCGCCTGGGCGACGATCGGCAAGGTCAACAGCCGCGCCTTGAAGCCCGGAGACCACGTGCTGTTCCATGCCGGGGATGTGTTCAAGGACGGCGTGCTGACGATCAAGTCGAGCGGCACGCGTTCCGATCGCATCGTCATCGGTGCGTACTACGTCGAGAACGGAGAGGCGAAACGGGGGCTGCGCGGCGACGTGCGTCCCGTGCTGGACGGCGAAAACAAGCGTCCGGCCTCGATGTACGAGAGCCTCGTCAAGGTCACCGGGGACTACGTCCGAGTTGAGAATCTCGAGATCGTCAATTCGGGCGGCCGCGGCGTGGTGTTCGAGCGCGCCGATTTCGGCGAAGCCGTCAACCTGCGCATCGACCGGATGTACAACTCGGCGATTCGGTTCATCGGCTCGAACGACGGTTTGGCGGAGGGCAACTACATCACCAATGCCGGGGTGGGCTGGTATCTGGATCGCGCGAAATGGGGCGCGACGATCGTCGCTCAGGACCGGTCGGCGAGGACGGTCATTCGGGACAACGTCATCCTGCGGACCTTCGGAGAAGGTATCAATGCCCATCATGGGGCCACCGATACGCTGATCGAAGGGAATTTCGTGTTCTCGGCGAGAGCGCTCGGCATCTACAGCGACGCGGCGCCGGGCACGATCATCCGCCGCAACATCGTTCTCGGAACCGCGGATCCCGACTATTGGCGCGACGGCTCGAGCACGGGCGGCGGGATCATCGTCAACAACGAGGGATACCACTACGAAGGCGGGAACGCGCTCTCGGCCGGCGTGCAGAGCAAGAACGTCCAGATCTACGGGAACCTCGTCGCCTCGACGGCCCACGGCATCGGCTTCTGGGGGCAGTTCAGCGGCACGAGCTTCGACAACATTCTGATCTACAACAACACGCTCGTAGACAACGACATCCAGTTCTTCACTCGCGATAAGCCGATGCCCGGCTCGATCTTCGCGAACAACATCCTCTACAGCGGAAGCCCGGGCACGGTCGACGTGAAAGGGCCGGCGAAAGGTCTCACGGCGCGCAACAACTATTTCAGTCAGGGCGATCCGGGCAAACCGTTCTCCCACTCCGGGAACGTCTACGAAGGGCTCGAGCTGTCCCGCATGACCGGATGGCGGAGCATCACCGAAGGAGACGAGGTGTCCTGGCGCGACTTCGAGCCGACCGCCGCCTCGGCGACGAACGGTGCCGGCACCAAGGCCGATCTGATTCCCGCGCCGCTCAAGGATCATGTCTTGAGCGACTTCAACGGCAAGCCTCACAACGATCCGATGGATCTCGGCGCGCTGCGCGCGAAGACCGGGTCGGGCAAAGTGCCGAAGAGCCCGAAGGCGCTCACGGCGACGGCTCGCTGATCGCCTCGGGGAAAAGTCGTCTCCCCGGCAGAAGAGGGGGCGGCCGAGTCATTCTCGGCCGCCCGCCGTGAGGGCCGCGTTCAATCGCCGTGGCCGTGAGGCCGCGTTCACTCCGTTAGCTCCCCGCCGCTGACTCGCCGGGCACGGTCCTTGCACCCGGCTTCTCGAGCGCGCCGCGGCACCGACGAGAGCCGCGGGCGTGCGATGACCGAAGCGCGCAGCTTCGTGCAAATCCACATCCGAGCGGCTCGATCGGCCGGACGACGACCGATGAGGATCCTGATCGCGAACAAATTCTTCTTTCGCAATGGGGGGTCCGAGTCGGTCATGTTCGCCGAGCGAAGATATTTGCAAGAGGCGGGCGTGAGCGTCATCGATTTCTCGATGCACGACGAGCGTAACCTCCCGAGCGACTACGCGAGCTACTTCGTCGCGCATCGGTCTTATGCCGCCGAGCCGCAGGGGCTGCTTCGGCGTGCGCATGCTGCGCTGAGTCTGATCCACTCACGCGAGGCCGTGGACCGGATCGTCGAGCTCATCGACACCGCTCGGCCGGATCTCCTCCATTGTCATAACGTCTACCACCAGCTCACGCCGTCGATCATCGGCGCGGCCCGCGATCGGGGCGTTCCGGTGGTCCTCACGCTGCACGACTACAAGCCGATTTGTCCGATCTATACCCGCCTCAGACGCGGCCGGCCGTGCTCCGACTGTCTCGATCAACGTTTCCTCAATGTGCTTCGCCATCGTTGCGCGGACGGCTCGCTCGCGAGAAGTGCCTTGCTGTATGCGGAAGCGGCGGCGCACAAGCTGATGCGGAGCTACGAGAAAGTCGACGCTGCGATAGCGCCGAGCCGGTTCATGTATCGGGCGGCGACCCGCTCGCGCTTCCCGCCCGAGCGCGTGCACGTCATTCCCAACGGGATCGAGACGAGTTGCATTGCGCCTTCGTTCTCCGACGACGGCTATGCGCTCTTTCTCGGCCGGCTCTCCTCGGAGAAGGGAATCGTCACGCTGCTCGAAGCCCATGCGGCCATCCGCGATCGCGTGCCTCTGCGCGTCGCGGGGACCGGGCCGCTCGAGCACCAGATACGCGAGCGCTACCCGCACGCGGAGCTCGTCGGTCACGTCTCGGGAACGGCGCTCGATGAGACGATACGCCGCGCCGCGTTTCTCGTCGTCCCTTCGGAGTGGTACGAGAACTGCCCGCTCGTCGTCCTCGAGGCCATGGCGCACGGCAAGGCCGTCGTCGCGAGCGACATCGGCGGCATCCCGGAGCTGGTCGTGCACGGCGAGACCGGCCTGCTGTTCTCCCCCGGCAATCGAGACGCGCTGGCGCGGTGCCTCGAGACGCTGATGCAAGACGCGGGGCTGAGACGGCGCTACGGCGCCGCCGCCCGCCGGCGTGCCGAGCGGCAGTTCTCGATGGAGCGGCATATCGACTCGCTGCTCGAGCTTTATCGCGCCGTGCTCGAGCGAGCGAACGAGGCGCGGCCGCGGAAGCGTGCCGCCCGACCGGTCGTCACTGTAGGAGTCGAGTGAATGGACCTGACGGTGATCTCGACTTATCGGTGCAACTCGCGGTGCCAGATGTGCTACATCTGGCAAAACCCCACGGTCCAGAAAGAAGAGGTCTCGATCGAGACCCTGGCGAAGCTGCCGAGCGGCTTCGACAACCTGAATATCTCGGGAGGGGAGCCGACGTTGCGCCGGGATCTCGGCGAGATCGTCGACGTTCTCTATCCGAAAGCCCGAGTTACCGAGATCAGCTCGAACGGGCTGCATCCGGAGCGGCTCGTGCCGATCATCAAACGCTACCCGGACATCAAGGTTCGCTTCAGCCTCGAGGGTCTCGAGGCGACGAACAACGCGATCCGCGGCGAGAAGAACGGCTTCCAAACGAAGCTGCGCGGAATACGCATGCTCAAGGAAGCCGGAGGCACCGATCTGGGTTTTGCGATCGTGATCCAGGACGAGAACGCGGAGCAGCTCGTTTCCGTTTACGAGATCGCGAAGGCGGAGAACCTGGAGCTCTCCACGTCGACGCTGCACAACGCATGGCAGTTCTACAAGAACGACAACTACTTCTACGACCGACGCAAGGTCGCTCGCGAGGTCGAGAAGCTGATCACCGCGATGCTGCGTACCGGGAAGGTCAAGAATTGGTTCCGCGCGTACCTGAACCTCGGTCTCATCGAGAAGATTCTGGGGCACGACCGGCTGATCCCCTGCACGGCGGGGCGCGATTTCGTGTTCATCGATCCTTGGGCGGACGTGTGGGCCTGTAACGTGCGCTCGGATCTGCTGCTCGGCAATCTCGCGCGGCAAAGCTGGGAAGAGATCATGAGCGGGGAACCGGCACACCGCGCGGCGGCGAAGGTCGCCCTATGCCGTCAGAACTGCTGGATGGTGACGACGGCGCGCACGGCGATGCGGTCAAGCCTTCACCCGAGCCTGCCGAAGCTCTCGCCGCTGGCATGGGTCGTCTGGAACAAGCTCAAGGTTTCGCTGGGCGGCCGTATCGACTTCGCGCGCTACATCGACTACGACAACGTGCGGCCGAGCCCGTTGATTCCGCGCAAGTCCTTCCTGGGCGAGAACGTCAAGGCATACGTCAAAGTGCAGAAGGGCCTCGAGACCCCTGCGGAGCACTATCCGCTCGAAGAATTCTTCAATCGGTGAGTGCGTCGCGGCTTACTGCAGGCGAGCCGCGGGCGCCGCTCGGCGCAAGTAGCCGCCGACGAACGCGAGCGTCGAATCTCTGAGGGCGCCGAGCACGACGAGATAGAGCGCGCCGCCGAGACCCAACGACAACGCCCCGCTCGCAATCTCCGAAAGGCCGAGAGCGTCGGCGCTCGATTTCGCTCCGACGAAGCAGAGCCCGGCGATCGCCGTGTAACGGAGGAGGCGGCCGACGGATTTGCCGGTCCGGAAGGCCGGCACCTGGCGTCTCAAGAGCACGACCATGACGAAGAAGATCGCCGCCGAGGCGAGGCTCTCTCCGGCGGTCAGCCCGAGAACGCCGTAACGTGCGGAAAGATACGGCGCGACGGCAAGGTACAGGACCGTTCCGATCGGCATCACGATCGCGGGGACGGCGATCCGGTCCATCGCGTAGAACGCGTTGGACATGATCGCGTTGATGCCGACGAAGGCAATGCCGGGCACCGTTCCGAGCAGCGCGAGCGACACGAGCGCGGCCATCTCCCGGTCGAACTCGCCGCGAACGAAGACGACCTCGACGATGACGCCGCTGTAGAGCCCGATCCACCACAAGAGCGGAGCGAGCAACAGGAAGCTCGAGGCGAGGCCGAGATCGTACAGGCGTGCGATCTGCCTCGAGTTTCCGTCCGCCGCGTAACGGGCCGTCCGGCTGAACATGATCATTCTGACGGCGGTGAAGATCGTCCGGCCGAGCGGCTCGGTGAGTCTCGACGAGAGGGCGATGGCCGCGATCGCGCCGCTCCCCAGGAGCGACGCGAAGTAATTCATGATCACCGGGCGGATTCTCGCGAGCAGCCCGCTTCCGGCGACGATCGCGGAGTTCGAGAATATTCTTCCCTCCCACTCCCTGCGAACCGTGACGCGCCAGATGTGGCGGTATTCGGCCTCCCGCGCCATCAGCAGGAATACGACGAGATGGCCGAGCAGATGGCCTACCGGCAGCGCGTACTCGCCGATCAGCGGGCTCGCGACGACGATCGCGGCCAGGTTCGCGAGCGGAAGCGCCGAGCGAATCGCGGTGATTTGCACGTAGCGCTCGTTGTATTGACAGACGTGCTGGTTGAAGACCGTCGCCGCCATCAGCACGAACGAAGGGGCCATGATCCAGAAGTAGCGGGTCACGAGCTCGACGTCCTCGGAGGAGAATCCGGGCAGCAGCAGACCGAAGAGGTACGGGCTCGACAGCGCCAACAAGACGGCGATGCCGGCGGCCGCGATCGACATGATCGTGACGATCGAGGACGTGAGCTCCGACGCGAACCGGTCGCCTTCCTTCTTCGCGCGCGCAAAGGCCGGCATGAAGTTCTTGCCGAGGTAGTCCAGGCAAAGAACCATGAAGAGGTTCGGCAGCATCAGCGCGGCATAGAACGCATCGACGCGGCGCGTCAGCCCGAAGATCGCCGCAATCGCGACGTTGTTCACGAGGCCGACGACCAGCATCGCGGTCGTCAGCGCATTGCTCGAAAGCAGGGCTCGGGAGCTGGATCTCATGGAAGCTCCATGGAGCTCTTCCGCGCACGCGGGCGAGCGCGAGTCTCAAAGGTCGCCATCGAGCACTCGCCGGTAGACGGAGCGCGTCAATTGCGCCGCGCGCCTCCAGCTGTACTTCTCTCTTATAACATCCCGCAGTTGCTGGGGACGGCGTTCGTCGGCGGCGACCGACTCGAGAAGGCTCGCGAGCTTGTCAATGTCGCCGACGGGGAAATAGCAGTCGTCAGAGAGCGGCAGCGCGCGGGTCTCCGGCAGGTCGCTGACGAGCACGCGAACCCCGTACGCGAGCGCCTCGAGCAGCGCGATCGGATGACCTTCGAGAGACGACGGCAGAACGAACACGCCGCAATACGAGAAGAGCTCGCCGAGCGCCCTGCCCTGCTGGAATCCGGCCAAGACGATGAGCGGATGGGCCGCGCAGCGGCGCACGATGCGCCTTGCGTACTCGTTGCGCTCGTCGATCGCGCCGACCAGGACGAGCTTCCAGCCCGGCATCCGCGCCCGCTCGAAGGCCTCGACGAGATCGAGCTGGCGCTTGACTCTGTCCAGCCTCGCGACGCACATCACGTAACGGTTCGCCGCGAGGCCGAGCGCCTCGAGCGTTTCGGTCGTCCGGACCCTCGCGAAACGCGGCACACCGTTGGGGATCAAGCTCGCCTGCACGCCGTACTCGCTGCGAACGGCATCCCGCAGCACCTCCGAGACGACAATCGGGTGATGCGCGAATCGCATGCCGAATCGCTCGCCGGCCTTCAGCAGCAGCTTCGCGATTGCGCCCCACTTCTCTCGCCGATAATCCGCCGCGTGGTGTGTGACCACGACACGCAACCCGAGCAGCCGCGCAAGCGGCGCGAGCAGCGCGGGCCCGACGGCGTGCAAATGCAGAATATCGGGGCGCTTCAACGCCGCGTAGAGCACGCCGAGCAGCGAATGCACGGCCGTTTCGAGGCCGCTGATTCGCGGCGACCACAAGTACGTCAGCGCGACGCCGTGCCAGGTCGAGCGTCGCGGCCGGCGATAATACGGCGTGCGTTGGATGACCTCGACGGTGCAGTCCAGGCGGGCGAGCAGCGGATACAGCTTGCGGCAATGCATCTCGATGCCACCCTGCACGTCGACGATGCCCCGCAGGCCGAGCACGAGCACCTTGATCGATGGAACGGTGCTGGCTTCTTTCCCGCCTCTTTCGATCGAGATCGCCACGTCAGTTCCACTGCAGGCGTAGCTTCGCGCGCGCTTCGACGGGTTGCCGACCCTCGCGCGCCGAATCGTGCAAGTATCGGCGGCGGCGAACCTCGCGAGATCGGCGCACGGCACGCTCGAGATAGGCATTGCGGGCGATCAGCCCCGAGAAGTACCAGAACAAATACGCGATCTCGTTCATGTTGAGCACGCTCTTGTACATCAGGGCGATGCCCATCAGGATGACGATGCTTCCCCACACCTGACCGTAGATCGCGAAGGGTCCGTTCGTTCTCGCGAGCAAGCGGGCGTCCCGAAAAACGAACCAATAGAGCAGGAGATGCGCGAATAGCCCCACGACGCCGATCTCCCACAGGAAATTGGCGACCTGGGTGACCGTGACGCCCTTCGATTGGAAATAGACGGCGTACTGCCCGCCGAATCCGGGCAGCGAAGAAGGGGAGACGTTGCCCGCACCGAAGCCGAACGCGAGCTTGAACGGATCGTCGGAAATCATTCGCGCCGCGATGAGGACGCTGTCGACCCGCCCGACGTAGCGGTCAGCGCCGTCGGCGGCTCCCGTATAGACGTAGTCCGCGACGTCGCCTTCCGTGAAGAACTCCGCGATCGGCCGCTCGTCTCCGTATCGAAGCATCAAGTTGTACGCGGCCGCGAACGCGGCTAGCGCGACGCAACCGATCACGAGGACCGGAACGAGCCGCCGCATGGTCCGCGAGCCGGGCGGCATGAACAACGCCGGAGCGAGCAGCGCGACGGGAAGCATGACGACGGTTCCTTTCGTCTCGTTGAGCATCGTCGGAACCATGAATGCCGCGATTCCGGCGAGCAGGAGCCGCAGCTTGATCCTCCGACGCAGATACAGCGATACGAGCAGCGCGATCGTCGAGATCATCAGCAGGCTGAGCGCGCTCGAGGACGTGGCCATGCCGCGGATCGGGTCTCCCGTGTGCATCCGATCCGCGAACTGCACGAAGCGCTGGAAAACGGCGAGCGGGATCTGGAAGAGAAGAATGGCGATCAACACGGTCAGCTGCGCCCTGAGCTGCCGATCAGTGAACGAGAAGAGAGCCGCCAGAAGAAAGAACGGCACGTACTTCACGTAATTGCGCAGTCCCGAGACGATCACGCCCGGCGCCACCGACTGGGCGGCGAACCCGACGGCGAGCGTGAAAAAGAGCAGCGCGAGGAACGCGACGTAGCGCCGATCCAGTCCGACGCCGTGGCCTCCGATCAAGCGCAACAAGACCGCAAGCGCGGCGATCCCTGACAGGAGCTCGGGGATCAGCACCGCGTATCCCGGAACGACCTGCAGCTGCTGCGCAAGGTAGCCGCTCGAGAACGCGGAAACGAACATCAAGATGACGAGCGCGTTCATGGTCGTAAGGCTCGAGAGGTGCTGCGGCGTGCGGTCATGTCGGCGGCCGAAGGCTACGCGTAGCCGAGCATCCGATTCAGCGCGCCCGCATGCGAATCGAAGTAGCCGAGATCTCTCGGCGACAACCGTTTGCGCCAGGCGAAATCGGGGCGAATCTCTGCGACCGAAGACAGCCTCATGTCATTACCGTTCAGCACGTGATGGAGCTTCGAGCGAAAGTCCAGCATCTCCGCCGTGTATTCGAGGCCGAGGAAAGCGCATAGACGGGCCAGCTGCCGCTTCGGAGCGAGCACGAGGTCCTCGTACTTGACCTCGGTCAAGTGATCGGGGCGGACGTGCTTGCGCAGGACCGGAATCGCTCGGGCGTAAGTCCTGCGCCATTCGAGCGCGGCCGACTTCTTCGAGTAGCCTCGCTTCAGCGCCGAGGAATAGACCGCTCGTCCGTCCCGCATCAAGAGAATGACCCTCACGTTCGAGGGGGCCGTCTTGTACAGCGCGACCGCCTCGAGGTAGTGCTTCGAGGAGTCGACGAGCACGTCCGCGCCGAGCACCTCGGAGACGATGCGAAACAACGCCAGCTTATTTCTGCTTCCGCGGTACAGCGGGGCCGCGAACGGCGCGAGCGGACCGAGGCCCCAGCGGAAATGCGCGAAGGCGGCTCCGTAGAGGATTTTTCGGTACAGCAATCTCGTGCGTGTCTGGTGCCGCTCGTCGATGACCTTGCCGGCTTTGATCATGCCGAGATCCAGGACGTAGGGGTCGTTGTCTATCTCTCGCCATTGCGGGAAGGCTTTGATTCGCGCTAGAACTCGACGCCAGACCGGGCAGCGGCGCGCCGACGCGCCGCAGGAGCAGGGCGTATCCAACGCGAGGTTCTTCGGCAGGTGCGTGATCTCGCCGAGCGCGGCGGCATCCGGATGCGTGCCGAGGAGAAGGTTGAGCAACGTCGAGCCCGAGTATTGGGCCGAGCAAATGAACACGACGCGCAAGCGAGGTCCCTGTCCCAATGGTCCGCTTCGAGCGCGATCTGCCGCGCCTCGCCGCGCTCCGAATCCGCCGGAGCGCCTTCGGCAACTTGTCGTCTCAGAACGCGCGGTCTTCTCGAGAATCAGATGGCCGCGAATGCGAGGGAGCAAGATCTATGCCATACGAAGGATCGTTTCCGGCAGGCTTCACGCACCGAAGAGTGTGCGAGCCCGAACGCTGACAGCGTGCAGTTTGTTTTCGATGATCGTCGGATCGGCTTCCTCGACGAGTCGTCCGAACGACGAATGAGATTCGACGCGCGCGGTCGATGGGTTGCGGGCACGACTTGACCCGTCGATTCCGTGCAAGACAGACTCGAGTCGGATGTCCGCAAGTGCGCCGCTGCTCGACGGCAGCATCGCACTGCCCGCGACGAAGCTTCGGAGCCGTCAGGATCATGCAGAGCCTCGCCGATATCGCCGCTGCTCGACGGCCGCTCCGACGAGCGTCAATGGATGCCGCGAGGCTCCCGACCTTCTTGGTCATCGGTGCGGCGAGATCGGGCAGCACGTGGATATCCAGGAATCTCGCCCGGCATCCGGACGTGTTCATCCCCAAGGAGAAAGAGCTGCATTTCTTCGATCAGCGGTACGAGGAGGGGATCGAAGCGTACCGAGCCTACTTTCGGGCCGCGACCGCGGAGAAAGCGATCGGGGAAGCGACCCCCGCGTATCTCCACACGCCCGCGGCCGCAGCGCGAATCCGCGCGCATCTGCCGGACGTCAAGCTGATCGCTTGCCTGCGCGACCCGATCGACCGGCTCTACTCGCGGTACTGGAACGCTCGAGGACGCTTCGAGCACAACAAGGAGGTATCGTTCGAGCGCAAGATCGAGGAGAAACCCGAGCTCATCAGGGAGGGGTATTACGCCGAGCACCTCGCGCGCTTCTACGAGCTGTTCCCCCGCGAGCAGCTCCTGATCTTGCTGTACGACGATCTGGTATCCGATCCTCGAGCATTCTTGAAACGGATCTACCGCTTCATCGGCGTCGACGAGAGCTTCAGCTCGGATCTCGCCGATCACAGGATCAATGCCGGCGCGTCGCAGAAGCTTACCGTGAAGAGCCAGTCCGTCTACTGGCTCGGCAAGGCGCTTCGCCGCCTCGGCAGGCACCGGCTCGCGATGCACATCGAACGGGTGAACTCCGGTCGGTTGCCGCGGCTACCGTCGTCGATCCGGGCCATGCTGCTCGAGAAGCACTATCGCGAGCGCAACGAGCAGCTCGCCGCACTGCTCGGCGTGGACCTGAGTCATTGGAACCGCGTTTGAGCGCTTCGCGCGCCGGCCCTCTCATCGCGGCATCGTGCGCTCGAGCGCAGAGGCTTCCGATCTCGCCGGATATTCCGCTCCCGGTGCGATTCCCTCGGTGCCGGACGTGATCAGACGAGCGAGCGTCTCGAGGTGACTCTTGTCCGCGTAAGTCGCTGCGGCATGTAGGCGAGCGGCTTCGCCCATGCGCTCGCGCAGGGGCTCGTCCCGGATCAAGCGAGCGAGCTCGTTCACGAGCTTCGCGTAGGAGCCGGCGCAGATGCCGATGCGCCGCTCGTCGAGGAGGCCGTCCGGGTTCACCGAAAGGCTGAGCACCGGAACGTGCCGCAGCCACGCTTGAATGAAGGTGTTGGCGAAGCCCTCCTGCGTGCTCGTGTTGACGAAGACATGCGCCTCGCTCAGCACCTCGTTGACGCGGTCCTGCGGCTGCCCGCCGAGGTAGCGTACGTTCGGTAGCCCCTCGGCCTCGTGCCGGATTCTGCGGCACCATGCCGGATTGCCGCGCGGGGCGCCGATCATGACGAATTGCACGTCCTTCATGCCGGAGAGATCGCGGGCGAGCTGCAAGAACACCTCCGGGCGTTTCCAGGGCTTCAGGTTCGCGACCCAAGCGACGACGATCGGCCGGCGCTTCTTTGGCCGCGGCGGGGGCAACGGATGATAGTTCGGCACGATCGCGCTCGGGTCGCGTCCGTAATGGCGCCGCAATAGCTCCGCCTGATCCCTCGTCTGCGTCACGATCTCGGACGCATTGCGTATCCCGTACTCGAGTATCCGCTTGTCGACGTAGTCGAAATGCGCGTTGCGCGTGAGGTGCCACGCGAACGGCGTCACTTCCTGATCGTGCGCAACGTGCCAGACGCAGCGTATGTCGTGTTTCTTGCAGTAGTAGGCCGCCGCTCCCGTGTAGGCGCAGCCCACTCGCTGGTATACGGCGTCCGGGCCGATTCTCTCGAGATGCCGAACGAGATCGAAGACGTCGGTGAACTTGCCCCACCTCCTGATCCCGCGCACCGGCGCGATACGGATCACGCGGTGAGTCGCGCTGCGCAAGGCCTCCGGCACCTGTCGAGCGAGATAGTAGATCTCGTGCTCGCCTTTCGCGGCCAGGTGGTCGATCAGGAGCTTCGCCTGATACTGGGAGCCGCCCATCACGGCTTCCCAATGGGTCGGCACGATGACGCAGATCCTCACGGCTTCTCCGGGCGGCTTCCGAGGTTCACGCCGTGCCGCGCCTCACGGCGGCACGGCAAGCGCCTTGATGCGCTCGTAGACGGGACCGCAGAGCGCGCCGATCAGCCGCTTCTCCTTCGGCGCGAGGAGACTCGACTTCGCGACGCTGCGCTCGTGGATGCCGTCGGCGTACGACCGGGCGAACGGCAGCGCGATGAAGTCATAGATGCGCCGCAGCATGCGCAGCTTGTGGCGCACCAGGTCGTCGTAGTCGACGATCATCATTCGGTCCGGACCCAGGCCTATCGCGAGCGCCTCCGCCTGCAGCTGCTTCCCGACGTAGGAGAGACAGGCACGGCGGGTCTTGCCGACGGCCGCGCGTCCGATGGCGTCGTAAAGGCGTTTCTCGCGATCCTCGAGCAGCGGATAACCGCAGCCTCCGAAGAGCTCCTCGAAGGCGAACCTGTCCCAGTTGTATTTCATCGAATGCACCACGGAGTACGGGTTCCTGAGGACCCAGATCAGTCTGTAGTCGTAGCCCTCGCCGAAGTACTCGCGGTAGCTTTCGTTCAGATACGTGGTCTGGAAGCAGAATCTCGCGTCGGGCGGACACTCCGACGGCGACTCGACGCCGGCGAGAATCAGGGCCGCGTCGAGCTCGTCGTCGTCGCGGCGGCGATAGTTCGCCATTCCGGCGCTTTCCCGGACGATGCGGGACAGCATCGTCGTGCCCGAGCGCTGACATCCGGAGATCAGCACGGCGCCGGGAAATCGATCCAGGCAACACAGAAGACGGCCGCGCTCGACTCGAACCTCCCGATGGAATCGCGGCCAATCCCACCGGTCGGAATGCTCGTCCAGGCGTTCGCGGAGCTTGACCACGTCTCGTTTGAGCTGCCGCAGAGCGCTACGTGCGCGCAGGAAAGCCCGGTCGAGCCGCCTCCGCAGCGGCTGATCCAACGTCAGCGAAGGTTCCGGCGTGCTCATGACTCAGGCCAACGATCGGGGCCTGACGACCGGCAATATGCATGCCAACGGGAATCCTCGCCCGCGAGCGGCCGGCGAGCACTCGGAAGCGCG
>Ga0079224_100008171_pt1 | contig 14145 bp, 12 predicted proteins | sample Stecom2015_FD_80414 | JGI IMG/M metagenome (GOLD analysis project Ga0079224, IMG submission 80414) | Agricultural soil microbial communities from Utah to study Nitrogen management - Steer compost 2015 | ecosystem: Environmental > Terrestrial > Soil > Agricultural land | place: USA: Utah...
AGCCGGTGGCGTGATGCGCATCGCCTTCGTCCCCGCCGACCCGGGCATCCCCGTCTCCGGCACGAAGGGCGCCTCGGTGCACGTGCAGGCCGTCGTCACGGTGCTGCTCCGCCACGGCCACGAGGTCGAGCTCTTCTGCCGCCGCCCGGGCGACGCAGCATCCGCGCGCGGCCCGCTCGTCGAGGCGCTCCGCGACGAACGCCTGCGGATCCATGACGCCGGTCGCCCCGCGGCCTCGCGCCCCGAGGACCGCGAGCGGCTCCTCATCGACGGCGACGCCGACGTGCGGCGCGCGCTCGAAGCCGCCGACACCGAGCGACCGTTCGACGCCGTCTACGAGCGGTACGCGCTCTTCAGCCGGGCGGGCGCCGACTTCGCCCTCGCGCGCGCACTGCCTTTCGTGCTCGAGGTCAACGCCCCGCTGCCGATCGAGCAGGCCCGCCACCGCGGCCTCGTCCATGCGGCGGAGGCCGACGAGAACGCCCGCCGCGTGCTCGAGGGGGCGACCGTCGCCGTGTGCGTATCGGAGCCGGTCGCCGCCTGGGCCCGCGCAGTCGCCCCCGGCGCCCGGCTCGCGGTCGAGCCCAACGGTGTCGACCCCGAGCGGTTCTCGGCGCCCGCGGCGCGCGACGACGAGCCGTTCACGATCGGCTTCGTCGGCACGCTCAAGCCGTGGCACGGCACAGAGATCCTCATCGATGCGTTCGACCTCGTCGCGGCGGCCCGCCCCGACGCCCGCCTCGTGCTGGTCGGGGACGGCCCCGAGCGCGCCGAGCTCGAGCGCCGCGCGCGCCGCCTCGCGATCCGGGATCGCGTGGTCTTCACGGGCGCCGTGGAACCCGACGCCGTGCCGGCCCACCTCGCGGGTCTCCACGTGGCGGTCGCCCCGTACCCCGCGGGCGACGAGGAGGCGTACTTCTCGCCGCTCAAGGTCATCGAGTACATGGCCGCGGGCCTCGCGGTCGTCGCCTCGCGCGTCGGCCAGCTGCCCGCGCTCGTCGACGACGGGCGCACGGGCGTGCTCGTGCCGGGATCCGACGCCGTCCGCCTCGCCGAGGCGCTGCTCGCGCTCGCGGGCGACCCCGAGCGTCGCCGCGCGATGGGCCGGGCGGCGCGCGCCGAGGTCGAGGCGACGCGCACGTGGCGCCATATCGTGGAGCGCACGTTCGCAGCCGCGGGCCTCGCGCTCTCGCAGGCGGGGGTGCGCGCATGAGCGCCGATCGCACGACCGAGACGCGCTCGCTGCGGCGCCTCGGCCGGTTCCTCCGCCCCTTCCTCAGACCGCACCGCGGTCTCGTCGCGGGCGGCTTCGTCGCCATGTTCGCCGAGGTCGCCTTCCGGATCCTCGAGCCGTGGCCCCTGAAGTTCGTGATCGACGCCGTCGTGCTGCCGAACGCCGCGTCGGATCCGCAGATCCCGACGCTCCTCATCGCCTGCGCGATCGGCGTCGTCGGCGCGGCCGCGCTGCGGGCCCTCGCGTCGTACCTCATGACGCTGTGCTTCGCGCTCGCGGGCACGCGCACCATGACGGCCGTGCGCGCCGAGGTGTACGCGCACGCCCTGCGCCTCTCGCTGCGGTTCCACTCGACGAGCCGAGCGGGCGACCTCATCAGCAGGCTCGTGAGCGACATCGGACGGCTGCGCGACGTCGCCGTGACGGCGGCCATGCCGCTCATCGGCAACTGCGTCACGCTCGTGGCGATGTTCGCCGTCATGCTCGTGCTCGACTGGCGCCTCGGCCTCGTGATCGTCGCGGCCGTCCCGATCTTCCTCCTGCACACGCGGCGCGCATCGAAGCGGATCACGCGCGCGTCCCGCGTGCAGCGGGCCCGCGAGGGCGACATCGCGGGCGCGGCGGGCGAGTCGTTCGGCGCCATCAAGGTCGTGCAGGCCTACACGCTCGAGTCGAGCCTCGAGCGCAGCTTCGCCGACTCGAACGCGCGCGAGCTCGCGGAGGGCGTCAAGGCAACCCGCCTGTCGGCGGCGCTCGAGCGGTGGACCGACGTGCTCGTCGGCATCGCGACGGGCGCCGTGCTGCTCGTGGGCGGCTTCAGCGTGCTGAACGGCCACCTCACGCCGGGCGACCTCGTGATCTTCGTGCAGTACCTCAAGGGCGCATTCAAGCCCATGCGCGACCTCGCGAAGTACACGGGCCGCATCGCGAAGGCGGCCGCGTCGGGCGAGCGGATCCTCGACCTCATGGGCCGCGCGCACGACATCCGCGACGCCGACGGCGCCGTGCCCCTCGGCCGCGCGCGCGGCGCGATCGCCTACCGCGCCGTCTCGGCCTCGTACGCCGACGACTCGCAGCTCGCGCTGCGGGGCGTCGACCTCGAGATCGAGCCGGGGCAGACGGTCGCCTTCGTCGGCCACTCGGGCTCGGGCAAGTCGACGCTCGCCTCGCTGCTGCTGCGCCTGCAGGATCCCGTCGCGGGCCGCGTCGAGATCGACGGGCGTGACATCCGCGACTACACGGTCGCCTCGCTGCGCGGCAACGTCTCGATCGTGCTGCAGGAGTCGGTGCTGTTCGCGGGATCCATCCGCGAGAACATCCGCATGGGCCGCGAGACCGCGACGGACGAGCACGTCGAGTGGGCGGCCGACATCGCCAACGTCACGGAGTTCGCCTCGCGCCTGCCGGACGGGCTCGACACGATCGTCGGCGAGCGCGGCGACACGCTCTCGGGCGGCCAGCGCCAGCGGATCGCGATCGCCCGCGCGATCCTGCGCGACGCGCGCATCGTGATCCTCGACGAGGCGACGACGGGCCTCGACGCGTCGTCGTCCGGCGCCGTGCGCCAGGCGCTCGACCGCCTCACGGCGGGGCGCACGACGATCGTCATCACGCACGCGATCGAAGATGCGCTCGCAGCCGACCGCGTCGTGATCCTCGAGCGGGGCGAGATCGTCGAACAGGGCACGCCCGCCGAGCTCCTCGCCCGCCCCGGCTCGCGGCTGAGCATCCTGAACGGCGCCGAGACGGAGGCGCAGCATGCGTGACGACGATGCGCTCATCGAGGCGCACCGGGGAATCCCCGCGCTCGCCGCGGTGCTGGGGAAGCCCGACGCGCTCGTCGCGGGCGTCGCGGGCGCCGGCGCCGAGGCGCGGTACGTGCGCCTCAAGCCCGGCACCTCGGCGGTCTCGGCCGTGTGGACGGGCGACGGGCGCTGCTTCCGCGTCGTCGCCTACCCGCCGGGCGCGCACGGCAAGCTCGCGAAGGACGCGCGCGCGGCGTTCGACGCGGGCCTCGCGCACGCGGTCGACGAGGCGCGCGGCCTCGGGGTCTTCGCCGACGGCGCCGACAGAGCGCTGCCGGGCATCCGGGCCGCGCGCGAACGCCACCCCGAGATCCGGCCGCTCGTGTACAAGCCGGGCAGACGCTGGGTCGGACGGTGCGATGCGTGCGGCGTCATCGTCAAGGTGCACTCGCCGCAGATGGCTGCCGCCGCGCGCGCGGGGCACACGCTCGTCGCGCCGCACGTGCCGACGGCCGAGCTCCGGGCGCACGACGCGGGCCTCGGTGTGATCGAGACGCGGCTCATCGAGGGCGCGGCGCTCGACGCGCCCTCGCCGCGCGCGGCCGAGCACGAGCGCGCCGCCGGCGCCCTCCTCGCGGCGCTCCACGCCGCGCCCGTGCCGGCCGGGGCGTCCGAGGGCGCGGGCGACCGGGCCGAGCAGCTGCGCCAGGCGGCCGAGGCCGTCGCGGCCATCGCGCCGGGCGATGCCGAGCGCGCTCGCCGCATCGCGGACGCCGCCCGCGAGACGATCGCGCGCCGCGCCGATCGCGCGCTCGTGCATGGCGACTTCTCGGCCGATCAGGTGCTCGTCTCCGCCGCGGGCGAGCCGGCGCTCGTCGACCTGGATCGCGCGGGCGTCGGGGATCCGCTCGCCGACATCGCCTGCTGGGCCGCCGACCGCATCGCCCGTCGGGATCCGCGCGGCGAGGCGGCGCTCGTCGAGGGCTACCGCGCTGCGGGCGGCGCGGCGCCAGGACACGACCTCGACGGGCTCGTCGCGGCGGCGCTCCTGCAGCGCGCCGTCGAGCCGTTCCGCACGCGCGCCGAGGGGTGGCGCGCGCGGCTCTCGGCGATCCTCGACGAGGCCGAGGCGCGCGTCAACCGCGAGCCCCGCGCGATCGACGACCCCGAGCTGCCGGGCCTCGCCGTGGTGTGCGCCGAGCCCGGCGCCCGCCTCATCGCGCACCGCCCCGGGCGCCGCGCCGTCGTGCGCGTCGACGGGCCCGCCGGCACCGAGTTCGTCAAGGTCGTGCGGCCGCGCCGCTTCGAGTCCGTCGCGTCGCGCGCGCGGCGGGTCGAGGGGCTGCGCGAGGCCCGCGCGCCTCGCGTCGTGGCGGAGGACGCGGCCCTCGGCCTCCTGCGGCTCGAGAGCGTGGGGGAGCGCACCCTGCTCGAGCTCACGGCCGACGAAGCCTCCGGCACTGCGCTCGTCGCCGCGGCGTGGCACGCGACGGGCCGCGCGCTCGCGGAGCTGCACGCGCTCGATCCGCGGGGCCTCGAGGCGCACGGACCCGAGGAAGAGGTGTGCGCCACGCGGAAGGCGCTCGAGGCGGCCGCGGTGTCGGGCGCGATCGCCGATGAGGAGGCCGAGCGCCGGCTCGCCTCGGTCGCGCGCCGGCTGCGCGAGCTCGGCGGCCGCCCCGCCGCGACGATCCACCGCGACCTCCACGACAAGCAGGTGCTCCTCGCGCGCGGCGCCGACGCCGTGGATCCGCGTGTCGGCCTCATCGACGTCGACACGCTCGCGGCGGGCGACCCCGCGCTCGACATCGCGAATCTGCTCGTGCACATCCGGCTCCGCGCGGCGCAGGGTCTCGTGGCGCCGCGGCGCGCGGTGATCGCTCGCCGCGCACTCCTCACGGCGCTGCGCGAGGATCCGCGCGTGGATCCTGCGGCCTGGGACGTCGTTCCCGCGTACGCGGAGGCGACGCGCGCGCGCCTCGTCGGCGTGTACGCCGTGCGCGAGGGGGAGCACGCGGCCGTCGCGGCGCTCCGGCGCGACCTCGACGAGCGATCCGCGGCGCGGCACGTACGATTGTCGCGTGACTGACGCGTTCGACCCGCCGCGCCCCTGGACCCGCTCGTACGCCCCCGGCGTGCCCGACGACCTCCCCGAGATGACGGGATCCCTCATGGATCTCGTCGCCGACTCGGCGCGCGAGTTCCCAGACGCGCCCGCGCTCGAGTTCTTCGGCCGCGTCACGCGCTACGGCGAGCTCGCCGAGGCGATCGAGCGCGCGGCCGCGGGCCTGCGGGCGCAGGGCGTGCGCAAGGGGGACACCGTCGCGCTCGTGCTGCCGAACTGCTCGCAGCACATCATCGCGTTCTACGCCGTGCTGCGCCTCGGCGCGATCGTCGTCGAGCACAACCCGCTCTACACGGCGCGCGAGCTGCGCAAGCAGTTCGAGGACCACGGCGCGAAGCACGCGATCGTGTGGAGCAAGGTCGCCTCGACGATCCAGGACTTCCCGGCCGACCTCGCGGTCTCGACGCTCGTCTCGGTCGACGTCACGCAGGGCATGCCGCGCTACATGCGCGCGGCGCTCCGGCTGCCGATCCCGAAGCTGCGCGCTCAGCGCGCGCAGCTGACCGAGCGCGTCCGCGGCGCGATCTCGTGGGAGCAGGTCGTCGGCTACGCGCCGCTGTCGCCCGCGGTCCCCGGCCCCGACACCGACGACATCGCCGTGATCCAGTACACGAGCGGCACGACGGGCGACCCCAAGGGCGCCTCGCTCACGCACCGCAACCTCCTCGCCAACGCGGCGCAGGCGCGCGCGTGGATCCCCGAGGTGCACCGCGGCGAGGGCACGGTCGTCTACGCTGTGCTGCCCATGTTCCACGCGTACGGCCTCACGCTGTGCCTCACGTTCGCGATTTCGCAGGCGGCGCGCCTCGTGCTCTTCCCGAAGTTCGACCCCGACATGGTGCTGAAGGTCACGAAGCGGTACCCCGCGACCGTGCTGCCGGCCGTCCCGCCCATCGCCTCGCGGCTGCTGCAGCGGGCGAAGGAGAAGGGCGTCTCGCTCGAGGGCACGCGCATCGGCGTCTCGGGCGCCATGGCGCTCGACGCGGACGCGCTCGTCGAGCCGTGGGAGCGCGAGACGAAGGGCTACCTCGTCGAGGGGTACGGCCTCAGCGAGTGCTCGCCCGTGCTCATCGTGAACCCCGTCTCGGACAACCGGAAGGCGGGGTCGATCGGCCTGCCGCTGCCGGGCACGGAGGCCCGCGTCGTCGACCCCGACGACCCGACGCGCGACGTGCCGCAGGGCGAGGCGGGCGAGCTCGTCGTGCGCGGGCCGCAGGTCTTCGGCGGCTACTACGGCCGCCCCGAGGAGACCGAGCGCGTGTTCGTCGACGGCTGGTTCCGCACGGGCGACATCGTCGAGATGGACGAGGACGGCTTCTTCCGCGTCGTCGACCGCATCAAGGAGCTCATCATCACGGGCGGGTTCAACGTCGCGCCGACCGAGGTCGAGATCGCGCTGCGCCAGCACCCCTCGATCGCCGACGCGGCCGTCGTCGGGCTGCCCGGCGCGAACGGCGAGGAGGTCGTCGCGGCCGTGGTCCTCGACGGCGCGACCGAGATCGACGCCGACGAGGTGCGCGACTTCGTCAAGCGGATCCTGACGCCCTACAAGGCGCCCCGCCGCGTCGTCGTGGTTGACGCCCTGCCGACGTCGATGATCGGGAAGGTGCTTCGCCGCGAGGTCCGCGAGCAGCTGCTCGCCGCCGACGCGCGGTAGCTCGTTAGATCCGAGGGCCGCCCGCGAAGGGCGCGAGCGCGTCGCGGATCCGCGCGAGGTCGTCGGGATCCAGCCCCGTCGCGGCCATGACGCGGCCGGGCACCTCGAGCGCCTGCGCGCGCAGCTCGGCGCCCTCGTCGGTCAGCGTGATGTCGAGGCGGCGCTCGTCGCCCGGGTGGCGCTCCCGCCGCACGAGGCCCTGCGCCTCGAGCCGCTTGACGAGCGGCGACGCCGTCGCGGGCTCGAGCGCGAGCGCGTCGGCCAGCTCGCCGAGCGTGCGCGGCGAGCGCTCCCACAGCGCGAGCATCACGAGGTACTGCGGGTGCGTGAGCCCGAGCGGCTCGAGGATCGGCCGGTACAGCGACACGACGTTGCGCGCCGCCGTCACGATGGCGAAGCAGAGCTGGTTGTCGAGCAGGAGCAGGTCGTCGCGCGGATCCGTCACGATTCGAGTCTATCCGCACGAACATTTCGTACACTAAGAGATATGAGCGACCAGAAACCCCTCAGACAGCGGATCCGCGAGGCGGGCGGCTTCTACCGCTGGTTCAACTCGCGCCTCATCCGCTATGCGGGCCCCGCGCAGGTCGGGCCGTACGGCGAGCAGGCGCCGCCGCCGTGCGATCGGTGCGGCAGGCCCAAGGGCGAGCACATCGCGGGGGAGGACGGCGCGCTGCGCTGTCCCGAGCCGCGCGCTTCGGACGCGTAGACTGGTGGGGTGTCTGACATCACCCCCGATCTCGTGCGCCATCTCGGTGTGCTCGCCCGGATCCAGCTGTCCGACGAGGAGGTGACCAGCCTCACCGGCGAGCTCGACGCCATCGTCGCGAGCATCGCGCAGGTGAGCGAGGTCGCGACCTCGGACGTCCCGGCGACGAGCCACCCGATCCCTCTCGAGAATGTGTTCCGGGAGGACATCCCGGGCGACATGCTCACGACCGACGAGGCGCTGCGCAACGCGCCCGACAGCGACGGCACCCGCTTCCGCGTGACGGCGATCCTGGGGGAGGAGCAGTGATGTCCGATCTCACGAAGCTCACGGCGGCCGAGCTGGCCGCATCGCTCGCCTCGGGCGAGGTCTCGAGCGTCGAGGCGACCGAGGCGCACCTCGAGCGCATCCGCGCGGTCGACGGCGATGTGCACGCCTTCCTCCACGTTAACGACGCGGCGATCGACGTCGCGCGCGGCATCGACGAGCGCCGCGGTGCCGGCGAGCAGCTGCCCGAGCTCGCGGGCGTACCGCTCGCGATCAAGGACGTGCTCGTCACGACCGACATGCCGTCGACCTCGGGTTCGAAGATCCTCGAGGGCTACATGTCGCCCTACGACGCGACGGTCGTCCGGAAGGCGCGCGAGGCGGGCCTCGTCGCGCTCGGCAAGACGAACATGGACGAGTTCGCGATGGGCTCGTCGACCGAGCACTCGGCGTACGGCCCCACCCGCAACCCGTGGGACCTCGACCGCATCCCCGGCGGCTCGGGCGGCGGATCAGCCGCTGCCGTCGCCGCCTTCGAGGCGCCCCTCGCGCTCGGCAGCGACACGGGCGGATCCATCCGTCAGCCGGCGCACGTGACCGGCACGGTCGGCGTCAAGCCGACCTACGGCGCCGTGAGCCGCTACGGCTCGATCGCGCTGGCCTCGAGCCTCGACCAGATCGGCCCCGTCGCGCGCACCGTGCTCGATGCGGGCCTCCTGCACGACGTGATCGGCGGGCACGACCCGCACGACGCGACGAGCCTCGCGCACGACTGGCCGTCGTTCGCGGCGGCCGCACGCGAGGGCGCGACGGGCGAGGTCCTGAAGGGCCTGCGCGTCGGCGTCGTCCGTGAGCTCACGGGCACGGGCTTCCAGGCGAGCGTCGAAGAGTCGTTCCGCGCCTCCGTCGCGCTCCTCGAGGCGCACGGCGCCGAGGTCGTCGAGATCAGCGCGCCGCACTTCGAGTACGCGACGGCCGCGTACTACCTGATCCTCCCGGCGGAGGCATCGAGCAACCTCGCGAAGTTCGACTCCGTGCGCTTCGGCATGCGCGTCGAGGTGCCGGGCGGCACGGTTGAGGACGTCATGTCGGCGACGCGCGACGCGGGCTTCGGTCCCGAGGTCAAGCGCCGCATCATCCTCGGCACGTACGCGCTGTCCGCGGGCTACTACGACGCCTACTACGGCAGCGCGCAGAAGGTGCGCACGCTCATCCAGCGCGACTTCGCCGACGCGTTCGACAAGGTCGACGTCATCGCGACGCCGTCCGCGCCGACGACGGCCTTCCGCCTCGGCGAGAAGCTCGACGACCCGCTCGCGATGTACGCGAACGACCTCGCGACGATCCCCGCGAACCTCGCGGGCGTGCCCGGCATCTCGGTCCCGTCGGGCCTCGCGAGTGACGACGGGCTGCCCGTCGGGATCCAGTTCCTCGCGCCCGCGTACGAGGACGCGCGCCTGTATCGCGTGAGCGCGGCGCTCGAGGCGCTGCTCGTGGACGAATGGGGGGCGCCGCTGCTCGACCGCGCGCCCGTGCTGAACGGGGAGGCCCGCTGATGGCTGCGACGCTCATGGACTTCGACGCCGCGCTCGAGAAGTACGAGCCCGTCATCGGGCTCGAGGTGCACGTCGAGCTCAACACGCGCACGAAGATGTTCTCGGCCGCGGGCAACCCGGCCAACGAGGAGTTCCACGGCGCTGAGCCGAACACGCTCATCGCGCCCGTCGACCTCGGCCTGCCCGGATCGATGCCCGTGGTCAACCGCGAGGCCGTCCTGAGCTCGATCAGCCTGGGCCTCGCGCTCGGCTGCTCGATCGCGCCGTCGAGCCGCTTTGCGCGGAAGAACTACTTCTACCCCGACCTCGGCAAGAATTACCAGATCAGCCAGTACGACGAGCCGATCGCGTTCGAGGGCTCCGTCGAGGTCGAGCTTGCCGACGGCACGCGCTTCGACATCCCGATCGAGCGCGCGCACATGGAGGAGGACGCGGGCAAGCTCACGCACGTGGGCGGATCCGCCGGCCGCATCCAGGGCGCCTCGTCGTCGCTCGTCGACTACAACCGCGCGGGCGTGCCGCTCGTCGAGATCGTGACGAAGCCGATCTTCGGTGCCGAGCACCGCGCGCCTGAGCTCGCGAAGGCGTATCTCGGCACGATCCGCGACATCGCCCGCTCGCTCGGCATCAGCGAGGCGCGCATGGAGCGCGGCAACGTGCGCTGCGACGCGAACGTCTCGCTGCGCCCGCGCGGATCCGAGACGCTCGGCACGCGCACCGAGACGAAGAACGTCAACTCGATGCGCTCGGTCGAGCGCGCCGTGCGCTACGAGATCCGCCGCCAGGCCGCGATCCTCGAGCAGGGCGGCACGATCACGCAGGAGACGCGCCACTGGCACGAGGACACGGGCGAGACCTCGCCCGGTCGTCCGAAGTCCGACGCCGACGACTACCGCTACTTCCCGGAGCCCGATCTGCTGCCGGTCGCGCCGAGCGCCGAGCTGATCGAGGAGCTGCGGGCGAAGCTCCCCGAGGCGCCTGCCGCCAAGCGGCGCCGCCTCAAGCAGGAGTGGGGCTTCACCGACCTCGAGTTCCAGGACGTCGCGAACGGCGGCCTGACCGACGCGGTCGAGCAGACGGTCGCCGCGGGCGCGACGCCGGCCGCGGCGCGCAAGTGGTGGACGGGCGAGATCACCCGTATCGCGAACGCCGACTCGCGCGAGCCCGCCGACCTCGTGAGCCCCGCGCACGTCGCCGAGCTGCAGCAGCTCGTCGACGCGGGCACGCTCACCGACAAGCTCGCGCGCCAGGTGCTCGAGGGCGTCATCGCGGGCGAGGGATCCCCGCAGGAGGTCGTCGACGCCCGCGGGCTCGCGGTCGTGAGCGACGACGGCGCCCTCATCGCGGCGATCGACGAGGCGCTCGCAGCGCAGCCCGATGTGCTCGAGAAGATCCGCGGCGGCAAGGTCCAGGCCGCGGGCGCCATCATCGGCGCCGTCATGAAGGCCATGAAGGGCCAGGCCGACGCCGCTCGCGTGCGCGAGCTGATCCTCGAGCGGGCGCAGTCCTGACGGGTCGGGGGAGGGCGGCAGCCGCGGCGCTCGTCGCGGCGGCGCTCCTCACGGGCTGCGCCGACGCGGAGAGCGACCGCGACGCGCAGCCCGCGCCGACGGCATCGCCGTCCGCGCAGCCGACGCCGTCCCCCACCCCGACCCCCGAACCCACCCCTCCGTCGCCGCGCGAGCGGGCGGAGGAGATCGTCGCGGGCATGTCGCTCGAGGACCGCGCGGCGACCGTCGTCATGGGCACGGCGCCCGGCGCGGAGCCGGACGCCCTCGCCGACTACATCGCCTCTGGGCCGCGCGGGCTCATCCTCATGGGCGCGAACGTCCCGCCCGACGAGGCGGGCCTGCGCGCCGTGACCGACGCCGTCGGGGCAGCGGCGGATCCCGCGCCGCTCATCGGCATCGACCAGGAGGGCGGCGACGTCTCGCGCCTGCCGTGGGACGACCTGCCGTCGGCGCGCGACCTCAAGGGCGCGGACGCCTCGGCGATCGAGGACGCCTTCGCATCGCGCGGCGAGCTGCTCGCCGCGGCGGGCGTCACGGTCAACTTCGGCGTCGTCGCCGACGTGCCGCGCAGCGACGGATCCTTCATCTTCTCGCGCGCGTTCGGCACGGATCCCCGCGCGGTGGGCGACGCCGTCGCCGCGGCCGTGCGCGGCGAGGGCGACCGCGTGCACACGACGCTGAAGCATTTCCCGGGCCACGGCGCGGCCGAGGGCGACTCGCACCACGCGATCCCCGAGACCGACATCTCCTACGACGCATGGCGCGAGGCCGACGCCGTGCCGTTCGAAGCGGGAATCGACGCGGGCGCCGAGCTCGTCATGACGGGTCACCTGCGCTTCACGGCCGTCGACGACGCGCCGGCCTCGCTCTCGCCCGAGTGGTATCGCATCCTGCGAGAGGACCTCGGCTTCTCAGGCGTCGCCGTCACGGACGACCTCGGCATGCTGCTCTCGTCGGGGGATCCCGCCTACGGCGACACGGCCGCGAACGGCGTCGCCGCGCTCCGGGCCGGCGCCGACCTCCTGCTCGTCGTCGCGGGATCCGACGCAGGCACGGCGCCCGCCGTCATCGACGCGATCGCGGCCGCGGTCGAGGCCGGCGAGCTGCCGCAGGCGCGCCTCGACGAGGCCGCCGCGCGCGTGATCGCGCTCGGCCTCGACGACTGATCGCCGATCAGACGCGTCGGAACTCGGGCCGCCCGGATCCGGGGCGCTGGTGCGAGACGACGGCTCCCTTCGCCACCTCGAGCGTCGGATAGGCGCCGATCTCGCCGCGATCCGGGATCGCGACGCGGAACTCGTCGCCTACGTGGCGGATCATCCCCACGACGCCCGCGGGGCCGTAGGCCACCCACCGCATGTCGGTCTGCGTTGTCGTGCTCATCGTGATTCTCCTTCGAACCGATCGCGTGACTGCCGCGTAGCCATACGGTACGCCCGGGCGCGAGACAATGGAAGCGTGGGCAGACAGGACGGAACGGGGCGGCTCGTCTCGCGCGAGGGCGCGGACGACACGGGCGCGCACATCCTGCACGTCGACATGGACGCGTTCTATGTCGCGGTCGAGACGCTCGCCGACCCGTCGCTCGCGGGCAAGCCCGTCGTGATCGCGCATCGGGACGGCCGGTCTGTCGTCTCGAGCGCCTCGTATGAGGCGCGCCGCTACGGCGTGCGCAGCGCCATGCCGCTCGCCCTCGCGCTGCGCCGCTGCCCGCAGGCCATCGTCGTGCCGCCGACCTTCGAGCGCTACCGCGAGGTGTCGGCGCGCGTCATGGACGTCTTCCGCAGCATCACGCCGCTCGTCGAGCCGCTCTCGATCGACGAGGCGTTCCTCGACGTCGCGGGGGCGCGCCGCCTCTGGGGATCCCCGGGCGCGATCGCGACGCTCATCCGCAGGCGCGTGCGCGACGAGATCGGCATCACGTGCAGCGTGGGCGCCGCCGCGACGAAGCACGTTGCGAAGATGGCCTCGACGGCGTCCAAGCCCGACGGGCTGCTCATCGTCCCCGCCGCGCGGACGCAGGAGTTCCTGGATCCGCGACCGGCGGGATCCATGTGGGGCGTCGGCCCCAAGGCGGCCGACTCGCTCGCGGCGCGAGCGATCCACACGATCCGCGACGTGCGCGAGACGCCCGTCCCGGCGCTCGCGCGCATCGTCGGCGACGCGCAGGCGCGGCGGATCCACGAACTCGCGCACGGCCGCGACGCGCGGGCTGTCGAGACGCAGCGCGTCGAGAAGAGCGTCTCGCACGAGGAGACCTTCCACGAGGACGTCGCGGATCCCGACCTCCTGCGCGCCGAGATCCTGCGGCTCGCAGATCGCGTCGCCGTGCGGCTGCGGCGCGCGGGCGTCGAGGCATCCGGCGTCGCGATCAAACTGCGCTTCAGCGACTTCCAAACGATCACGCGGTCGCAGGCGCTGCCGGATCCGACGGCCGTGGGGCAGAGGATCGCGCAGGTCGCGCGCGAGCTGCTCAACGCCGTGGACCTGCGCGCGCCGGTGCGCCTCATCGGCGTGCGCGCGGAGCGGCTGGCGCCCGCCGGGTCGTCGGCCCTCGCGCTGTGGGACGACGACGCGGAGTGGAAGCAGGTCGAGGGCGCGGTCGACCAGCTGGCGGCGAAGTTCGGATCGGGCGCGATCACGCGCGCCGCGTTCCTCGCCTCCGAGCGCCGAGGCCGCCACGTGCCCGCGTACGACAGGCCGCCTGAGAACTCCGACTGACGCGGTACTGTGGACGCATGCCCAACATCGCGATTGAACTCGGCAAGATCAGCGGCAACCTCGGCGTGACGGCGGCCTATGGCGAGCAGCAGGATCTCGACGGCGTCAAGGTGCTGCCGGTCGCCGCGACGTGGTCCGGCTTCGGCGGCGGATCCGATGAGGCCGGCAACGGCGGCGGAGGCGGCGGCGGGTTCTCGCTTCCCGTCGGCGCGTACGTGCGTCGCGGCAGCGAGTTCCGCTTCGTGCCGAACCCCGTGACGCTCCTCGCGGTGCTCACGCCGTTCGTGTGCGTCGCGGGCCGCGCGCTCGGCTACGTCATCAAGTGCCTCAAGAAGAAGCGCTGACCCCACCGCGAACGGCCGCCCTCGACGACGTCGTCGAGGCGGCCGTTCGCGCTGTGCGGGCGGCGGGATCCGCCCCGCGCGTCGTCGTCGACGGCCGCAGCGGGGCGGGCAAGACGACGGCGGCCCGCGCGATCGCGGACCGGACGGGTGCGAGGCTCGTCTCGCTCGATGAGTTCTATCCCGGGTGGTCGGGGCTCGAGGAGGGCTCGCGCATCGCGGCCGAGCTCGTCGCCCGGCACGCGGCGGGCCTCACGGGCTCGTACCGGCGCTGGGACT
>Ga0079224_100008172_pt1 | contig 14143 bp, 15 predicted proteins | sample Stecom2015_FD_80414 | JGI IMG/M metagenome (GOLD analysis project Ga0079224, IMG submission 80414) | Agricultural soil microbial communities from Utah to study Nitrogen management - Steer compost 2015 | ecosystem: Environmental > Terrestrial > Soil > Agricultural land | place: USA: Utah...
ATCAAAACAGGTACAACAGCAAAGCTTTCTAAAAGTGCAAGTACGGGTGTAACTGCTCGTAAAATTAGGAGCACAAATAAGATTGGCCATCGTGAAATTGGGTTTAAAGTTTTCTCCTTAATATTTTCTTATACGTTTAGCTTGCGAAAGGGTGCGCAATGTCGGCTGAAATGGAATATATGCTCGACAAAATTTAAATTCTACCCGTTGAATGTAAGGTAGTTTTGTAGATGTTAATGGCATCCCATGTTGCTTGAACATCGTGTACACGGAGAATATTTGCGCCTTGTTGACATGCTATAAAATGAGCAATACTCGTTCCAATTAATGCGGTTTCAGCTGTTCCTCCTGTTGCTAGGTAAATCATTCTTTTGCGCGAAACTCCTATAAGAATTTCTTTATTCAAACTTTTCAATTCATGGAGACGTTGTAATAAAGTCCAATTTTGGTCCATTGTTTTACTGAAGCCAAATCCTGGATCTATTATAATATTTTTCACCCCAAGCTCTTCAGCTTTTTGAATTTTCTCGTTTAAATCTTTCTTTACTATTTCAATAATATCCCCAAACTCAAAGGAATTATGCATGTTTTCGAAGTCTCCAATTAAATGCATAAGAATGACTTTTGCATTATGTTTGGCAACAAGACTAAGTAATTCGGGTTCCCAGCTTGCACCTGAAATATCATTTATAATGTCTACCCCAGCCTCTAACACAACTTTACAAACTTCAGCTCTAAAGGTATCTACTGATATTTCAATATGAGGGAAGTTGTTTTTTATCCATTCAATGGCTGGAATTAGGCGGTCTATTTCTTTTTGTATAGGGATTTGAAAAGAGCCTGCTGGTCGCGCCGACATAGCCCCTAAATCTAGAATTTGTGCATTTTGTTCAACCATTTCTTGCACCATAGTTTTGAATTTATCGGTATTTAAAACCCTATTGCCTTCGTAAAAACTGTCGGCGTTTAAGTTTAAAATACCCATAACTTTAGGTACAGAAAATTGGTTATTTTCTAGATTATTCATTTTACAAAGATACAAAAGCTCTCAAGCTAATATTTACTTTAATTAGCTAAATTCTATTTGTTCAATCGGGCTTTTTATTGTTTTTTTGTTGGAAAGATTTGTTCGAAAATGGATAAGACGCTTAAGCAATATGACGCTGCAATGGCAGAATGTAAAGAGATTTTCTTAAAGAAACTTTCTGATTATGGTCCATCTTGGCGCATATTTCGTGTTATAAGTCTTGCCGATCAAATTTTTATCAAAGCAAATCGAATTCGCACTTTAGAAGAAGGTGTGGAAAGTAAAGTGGGAGAGGGCATCCGTGGAGAATGGTTAGGTATTGTGAATTATGGAATTATGGCCCTTATTCAACAAGAATTAGGATTTGCATCTAGTCCTGATATTTCTAACGAAAAAGCAGAAGAACTTTATAATAAATACGCAAATGAAATTCGTAGTCTTATGATTAAAAAGAATCATGATTACGGTGAAGCTTGGAGGGATATGCGTATTTCATCTTTCACAGACTTGATTTTAGTAAAATTGGCTAGGATTCAACAAATTGAAGATAATAAAGGCGTTACTCAAATATCTGAAGGTATAGATTCTAATATCTTCGATATAGTTAATTATGCCCTTTTTGCGATAATTAAAATTGATGAAAAATAAATTTGCTGTCAAAATTGTCTATTCCTTTTTTGTGGCAGTTGCCTCTTTGCCTTTTTGGTTCTGGTATGGAGTTGCAGCATTTATGGCATTTTTATTAGAATACGTTTTTAAATACAGAAAACAAGTTATCTACGATAATATTAAAGGCTCTTTCCCAGAATGGACGGACGATACCATTAAGAAAACACGTTCAGAATTCTATAAAGGATTTTGTAAAACCCTTGTAGAATCAGTAAAATTAGGTGGCATTTCGAGGAAAGATTTTCAGCGCAGAATTACTTGTGAAAATCCAGAATTATTTACAGAATTATTTGAAGCGGGTAAGAGTGTACTTTTTTTAGAAGGTCATTATGGAAATTGGGAATGGCCAGGAGTACATATTTGTTGCGATTATAGATATTTCAATCTAGTTATTTTTCAGCCTCTAAATAATAAAATCTTTAATGAGGTATTATATGAATTACGTTATAGATTGCCTGGAAGAAAAAGTGGGTGGTTAACTCCTTCGAAGGATACTATACGAAATATGATTAAGGCCCCTAAGCCAAATTTAACGGTTATGTTGGCCGACCAATCTCCGTCTCGCGACCATTTTGTGCGAGTTCCGTTTTTGAATAGAGATACCGCATTTTGGGAAGGTCCTGCCCGAATTGCTAAAAAAATGAATTTAGCCTTGGTTTTTGTGCGCTCGAAACGAATTAAAAACGGGCAATTTAGTTATACTGCGGAATTAATTTGTGACGATGCGTCTAAATTAACGGAACAAGAAATTATGGCTCGATATGCAAATGCGCTCGAAAAAGCTATACACGAAGAGCCTTCCGCTTATTTGTGGAGCCATAAAAGATGGAAATTTTAACCTCAATTCTCTTTTTTAACACAAAAGAATACCTTTGTAGCTAATGTATAAGACGCAGACAGATACAGCTGTAGTGGTTCTCAGCTATAATGGTAAAAGTTATCATGAACAGTTTTTCCCGCTTTTGGTTAAAGAGAGTGAGGGATTATATGATGTTATTTTAATTGATAACGCCAGTACAGATGATACTGCGGATTATGTTAGAAAGAATTTTCCAAGTGTACATATTATTCAGTTGCCTGTAAATAAAGGTTTTACGGGTGGGTATGCCGAAGGGATTAAGCAATTAAGCACTCAATATCTTGTTTTGTTAAGTGCTGATTTTGAAGTGAGTGAGTCGTGGTTCCAACCATTGCACTCATTTATGAATGAACATTCAGATATTGCAGTAATTCAGCCTAAAATTCGCTACCAGAAAGAGAAACACATGTTTGAATATGCTGGTGCGGCAGGTGGATTTATCGATAGCTTAGGATATCCATTTTGTAGAGGAAGAATGTTCTTTACATTGGAAGAAGATAAAGATCAGTACAACGAACCCATAGAATGTTTTTGGGCTTCGGGTGGATGCTTTATGATTAGAGCAGAGTTATTTAAGGAGTTTGGCGGATTAGAACCAGATTTCTTTGCTCATATGGAAGAAATAGACCTTTGTTGGAGATTAAAAAACGCTGGACATAAAATTTATTGTGTTCCAAGTTCAACAGTTTTCCATGTAGGAGGAAGTGTAATAAGTTATGGAAGTCCACAAAAAGCTTATTTAAACTTTCGTAATGGATTATTTATGATGGTAAAGAATTTACCTAGTACTGAACTTCTCCCCAAGTTATTTATACGAATGAGTTTAGATGGAGTTGCAGCGATTAAGGGCTTATTGAGTGGTAATTTTGGGGAATTTGTAGCGATATTGAAGGCGCACTTACATTTTTACAGAGGTTTGCCAGGTTTTATAAGAAAGAGAAAAATGGCACGAAAACAAGTAAAAGAAAGGAATCTAAAGGGCATATATAAGGGAAGTGTAGTTTGGGAGTATTTTATTAAAGGGAAGAAGAAATTTTCAGAATTAGATATAAATTTATTTCAATAAAAAAGAGCGACGATTAGGTCGCTCTTTTTTTGTTCTAAACAGGAAATATAATGTTAAGCAGTAACTGCTTTACTCTTAACCAATGCATATGCTTTAAGACCTTCCTCAAGACATAACATGGCGTTTTTTAAATCTTCGATATTAAGTACATAAGCAATACGTACTTGATTTAGGCCCATACCAGGAGAGCTATAGAAACCTGCAGCAGGAGCCATCATAACGGTTTGGTTATTGTAAGAGAATTCGCTAAGCATCCAAATACAGAAATCTTCTGCATTTTCAACTGGTAATTGCACCATAGCATAGAATGCACCACCAGGGTTTGGACAGAAAACGCCTTCGATTTTATTTAAACTTTCTACAGTAAAGTTTCTTCTTTTAGTATATTCTTCAACTACAGAGTCGAAGTATGATTTAGGTGCTTTAAGGGCAGCTTCACCAACAATTTGTCCAAGAGAAGGAGGACTTAAGCGCGCCTGAGCAAATTTAAGAGCTGTGTTGTAAAGTTCTTTGTTTTTAGTAACGAAGCAACCGATACGCACACCACAAAGACTATAACGTTTAGACACGCTATCAACTAAAATGGCATGTTGAGCTAATTCAGGGAATTCCATAATAGAGGTATGTTTAGCTCCATCGTAGCAGAATTCTCTGTAAACTTCGTCAGAGAAGATCCAAAGATTGTGTTTAAGAACAATTTCAGACAGAGTTTGAAGTTCTTCTTTAGTATATAAATACCCAGTAGGGTTTCCAGGATTACAGATAAGGATAGCTTTAGTTTTAGAGGTTATTTTCTTTTCAAACTCGGCAACTGGAGGCAAAGCAAAACCATTTTCGATATGAGAGCTAACAGGAACAATGTTCACACCTGCGGTCATAGCGAAGGCGATATAATTAGCGTAGAAAGGTTCGGGAACAATGATTTCATCACCTGGTTCAAGGCAAGACATAAATCCGAATAAAAGAGCTTCAGAGCCGCCGGTAGTTATAATGATTTCGTCTTTAGTAACGGGAATAGAGATAGCGTTATAAGCTTCAGCTAGGCCGGCACGGTAAGATTCGAAACCTGCGGAATGACTATATTCTACGTAAGTATCTTTAAAATTATGGATTGCATCGGTAGCTTCTTTAGGGCTTTCAATGTCGGGTTGACCAATATTAAGGTGATAAACTTTAATACCTTTTTTCTTAGCATTTTCAGCATAAGGCACCAATTTACGGATTGGTGATGCTGGCATTTGATGTCCTTTAATTGAGATGTTTGACATAAACATTTGTTTAAATGAAGTACAAAGGTAATAAAAACCTAGAAGCTAGATTCTAAACCTTCTATAAATAAAAAAGCCTCTGAAGTATCAGAGGCTCATTCACTTATTTAAAAATATCTTAGTTAGTTGGCTTTCCGTTTTGGTCTTGAGTAGGGGTAGCGCTAACTTGAGGTTTAACATTACCTTTTACGGTAATAACGTGAGTATTTGATCCTTCTGGTTCGTTAGTAACAATTGTTACAGTTTTAGAGAAAGGACCAGTACGTTTAGTATCGTATTTAATTTTGATTTCGCCTTCTTTACCTGCAGGAATTGCTTCTTTTGGATAATCAGGAACTGTACAACCACAAGAACCAGTTGCTGAAGTAATCATTAATGGTTGAGTTCCTTCATTTTTGAATTTCCAAGTTCTTTCACCATTGCCAGCATATTCTACATCACCATAGTTAACTTCAAGTGATTTATAAGTCATTTTAGAACCCATAACTGCTTGTGAGAAACTATCAGTTGTAGATGCAGCGATACCAGCAACTACAAAACCTAACATTAGAGCTATCTTTTTCATACAATAATTAATTTTTTCAGTTGTTTGCCTTACAAATATATATAATCATTTGATGAGCCTAATTTGGTTAACAAAAGATTAACCAGTAATTTACACCTTTGCGGTAGTTTTTTGATTATCAAGCCTTAAGCCTTTATACATATTTGCTAATTCTTCTATACGCTGTTTACTTTTATTGAAAATCATAGCTCCTCTGTCGATACCTCGACGAATTTCTTTTTGTTTTTCCTCAGGTAAATGAATGATTTCTTGGCAAGTAGTGCTACAGCATTTTTCATACTTTTCAGCGCATTTTTCACATTGAATGAATAATAAATGACATCCTTCGTTTGCGCAGTTAATATGAGTATCGCATGGTTCTCCGCATTGATGACAGTTTGCAATTATATCATCTGTAATTCTTTCTCCTAAACGTCCATCAAAAACGAAATTTTTTCCTTTAAATTTTATAGGAAGTCCTTGTTCTTTAGCCTTATTAACGTAGTTAATAATTCCACCTTCTATGTGATATACGTTTTTGAAACCTTTATGTAAGAAGTAAGCACTAGCTTTTTCGCATCGGATACCACCAGTACAATACATAATTACATGTTTGTCCTTATGATCTTTGAACATATCAACTGCCATTGGTAATTGTTCGCGGAAAGTATCAGATGGTATTTCAATAGCACCTTCAAAATGGCCAACTTCATATTCATAGTGATTTCGCATATCAATCACTATAGTATCTTCTTTAGAAGTTAGTTCATTGTATGCTTTAGGGTCGAGATAAATACCAGTTTTAGTAACATCAAAGTCAGGATCTTCAATGCCGTCAGCTACAATTTTTTCTCTGATTTTAATTTTTAAAACCCAGAAGCTTTTTCCATCATCATCTACGGCAATATTTAAACGTAAGTTTTTAAGTGCATCAAAGCTTTCGAGAAACTCACGGAAAGCGTCTAAATTCTTTTCAGGTAAGCTTATTTGTGCATTTATACCCTCGGTAGCTACGTAAATACGCCCTAGAACTCCTAAGGATTCAAAGCCAACCCAAAGCTTATCTCTAAACTCTTTTACGTTTTCAATTTGAGCGTAACGGTAAAATGAAATGGTTTTTCTAATTTCTGTCGAACGCAGAATTTCTTCGCGCAATTCTTTCGCGCTTCTTGTATTGTGTAATGCCATAAAATTTAAATTAGTGAGACTTACAATGTTTCCTAATCGATGCAAAAGTACAATAATTTTCAGAGTCTTTTATACTTGAAATATGTGATTTTATGACTTTAAGCGTTTAAATAATTCCTCTTTATTATCAATTTGATAGTTCTTTCTGAATAGAACTTTTAGGAATTCCCTCTTGATAATTAGTTCACTTAATACCTCTAATGAATTAATTGCTTGCATACTTGCTTTATAGTCGGCTTCTGGTATATCAATTTTGTAAAGCAGACTCATAAATGCTTGTGTATGCTGGATTTTTTTGAGTATACTAAAAGTTTTAGTATATAGATAATCGAAATTTAAAGGCTCGTTTTCAACTTCATCCCATAGGGTTCCAAAATCTTTTCGAAGTTGTAATAAAGTCTCTTGTTTTAAAAGAGAAGTCTCCATTATTTAATAAGGGTTACATGGCCATCGCGACGTTCTTCTTTACCATCTGCCGTAATGTAATCTACGATTACGATATAAACACCAGCAGAAGCATCTTGACCAGTTTTGGTGCTTCCGTCCCAGCCTTCGTAGATGTCGAACGATTCGTAAATTAATTCACCCCAACGATTGAAAATTGCCATTCTAAAACGGGTTATTCCGGTTGCAACAACAAAGAATTTATCGTTGATGCTATCTCCATTTGGAGTGAAAATATTTGGCAAATAGAAGTTATATGGTTCGGAGATTAATAAAGGTTTAGTTACAGAATCTTTACAGCCGTTTGCATCTGTTACTATTAAAGTAATTTGGTAATCGCCACCTGTATTGAAATATTGAGAAGGACTAACAGAATTTGAAGTTTCTCCGTTTGCTAAGAACCATTGGTAAGTTTCCCCATTGGTACTTGTATTTAGGTAATTAATGGTAGTTGGAGTATTAAAGGCTCCATCTATATCGAAATTTGCAGTTGGGCCATTTACGTTTACAAACATATTGGCTGTATCAGAACCACATTCGTTGCTTACAATTAAGGTATAGTTACCATGATTAGCAGCTTGTATGCTTTGAGATGTAGAACCAGTATTCCATAGATATGTTCCTTCGCCGCTACCTACTAAGTTTACTGAGCCTCCTTTACAAAAACTTGTATTCCCTGCAGGATTAATAGCTGCAGTTGGTTTGTTTGCAGCAACTACTTCTACACTTTTTTGATCTGTACCACAATCGTTTTGTGCAGTTACCGTATAAATTCCAGGAGTTGTAACACTTATTGTACTTCCAGCTTGATTATTAGACCAAAGGAAGCTGTTTGCACTAGTTGCTGTAGCTTGTAAATTTAAACTAGAACCTTGGCAAAGTGTTTGTATTTGTTGACCTGTAATATTTACAGTTGGAGGTCCTTGTAATGTAATTACTGCACTTGCAGTTGCTGTACCACAGTTATTGGTTACAGTAGCTGTATAAGTTCCAGCTGTAGTAACATTAATTGAATTAGTTACTTCTCCGGTATTCCAGGTTATAGTTCCAACTACGTTAAGTGCCTGTAGAGTTACATTACCTCCAGCACAAATAGTATCAGCTGTTGTGTTTAATTGAATAGTTGGATTATTTGAAGCGGTTATAACCACCGTATCGGCATAATGGAAACAACCATCCGAAGCGCCAACTATATATGTTCCTGGATTACTAACAGTGATGGATGTACCAGTTGCTAAATTACTCCAAACAGGTCCTTGAGTATAAGTTCCATTAGGTACACTTAAAGTAATGGGTTGACCTTGACAAATAGAAATTGGATTTGCTGTAGGTGAAATTTGGAATTGTTGACGAACAGCAAGATTAATACTGATAGTATCAATGATAGTATCACCACAAGTAGTTTTAGCCATTGCATAAAAACTTACTGGGCCTGTTTCGTTTATAGATGAGTTATAAGTTGCATTAACTAAGTTTGGATTTGCAAAACTACCAACACCATTCTCAGCCCAACCAATAAAAGTACATGAAGAGGTAGTAGCTGTAAGATTTAAGCTTTGTCCTGCACATAAGGTATTGGGTCCATTCACAAAACTAGCAGTAACTGTAGGTGTTGAAACTGGTGCTGTACAACCTCCACTATAATAAGTTGGTGTGCCGTTTTGCGTGAAAGAAACACCTGCACCGTCCACATGAATCATTTGGTTCAATTGATATGATACAGATTCAGTGCAGCCCAAGTAATTCATAGACAAAGTTCGGACATTATTATTGTTTTGGTAATTTGCAAAGTGTCCACCCGTTACGGTACTATTTTGAAAAACTATATAAAGTGTGTCTGTTAATCCAGCAAATGAGTTGTATGCAGGGTTCATCAAATAGGAAGTAACAATAATGGCTTTTTTATTTGCAGGAATGATACCATTTGTTGGTTCTTTTAAGTACCCACAACTGGTGATAGTTCCATTTAAGGTTGCAACTTTAATAGCTGTACCTGCATTTTGTACGAATCCGTAAAAAGCATTATTTGTATTAGGCCAAGCAATATTTAAGTTATTTACGTTAATGGGATTAGGCCCAACGAGTATACGAACCATTTCGTTTTGCCCTTCAGGGTTTCCGCATGCATCTACTAGTATATCTTCAATTTCTAAGCAGTTTGTGGTAGTTTGAGCCTGTGCAATAGATAAACACAGAAATGCAAAGGTCCCCAAAATAAGATTGCGCATACGGAATTTTTTTGCAAAGGTAAGGTATAGACTTTAAGTATTAAATTAATTTAGCGTTAATTTATTGTTTATTGGCGAAAATGACTAACAATCTTTTAGTTAGGATTTGAGTTGCCTTTGTTTCTAAAGACAAGTTTAAGGATAGGATAGCTAATTACAAATCCCAAAAATCCAGCTAGTATGGCAAAAATGCAGGCTCCAACCAAATATTGAACTCCACCTAAAAGTATGGCTTCGGCATATTCGTGACTTTGAATAAGTTCAATAATATTATCACCTTCATCGTTAAAATTAATCCATTTACCAAAGAAGAGGGATATATAAACGATAATAGGTATTAAAGGTGGGAAAGAAATATTAGATGAGAGCAGAACTATTCCTTTATTTAGCTTTAAGAAATGGGATAAAACAGTAGCTACAATCATTTGCCAACCCCAAATTGGAATAATACCCATGAATATACCAAAACCAACGCTTGCAGCTTTAATATGTATAGGTTCGTTTGGGTCTAGAAATTGTTTACGGAGAAAATTTGCGATATTTTTTGGTTGTAAGGCTCTAAAAATCACCATCCAATGTCCGTAAAACACTGCCATAATAAGCAGATAAGTATTTAAAATACTTATTCTAGTGAAGTCGGGACCAGGTCTAAAGAAAGATACTCTTTCTTCAGCAGGAGGATAGTAAACGCCTACCTCAACAGGTTTAACGGGTATTCCTCTCCAAGTAGCCTTAACAAGTACTTCTACTTCGAATTCATACTTAGTAGAGAAGAAGAAGATTTTATTGACTGTTTTAACTGGATAAAGTCGGTAGCCAGATTGGGTATCTGGCAGGGAGTGGAGGGTATCGACAAAGTACCAAAAATTACTGAATTTATTGGCAAATGAGCTTTTTTTAGCTTGATTTTGGCCTTTCATAATTCTTGCACCTACAAAAAGCGTGTCAGGTGATTTTTCGATAGCATCAAGAAAAACGGGAATGTCTTTTGCGAAATGTTGCCCATCGCTATCAATAGAAATAGCGTAATTAAAGCCCATTTTTTCAATTTCTTTTAAGCCTCTGCGTAGGGCAATACCTTTACCAGCATTTGGAGTATAGGAGAGAACAGAAATATCTGGGATAGAATTTACAATTTCGTTGGACCCATCGGTGCTACCGTCGACCACTACGAGGATGTCAGTGCAATATTGCTTAACATCTTCAATAACTTGTGCTATGGTTTTAGAATTATTGTAAACTGGAATTAAAACACAAACGCCAAGTTCTTTAGCTTTTTGAATGTGGTTAACGTTGGACATATTTACTTTTTAATTTCATAAATACCGTTTCACCCGATCTAATTTCTGCGTCAGCATGAATTTCGGAATTAACTTCAGCATATGAAATTTTAAGCAGAAAGGTTGGGTAAGGTCCTGGAACTATAGGGGATAAAAATTTAACAGCAGGTGCGTTAAGTAGTTGTAAGGATTTGGCTAATTCTTGTTGAAGAACTTTTCGGATTAGTTGCATTTGAATAACACCAGGCAAAACGGGTTGACCAGGGAAGTGGCCTTTGAACACAGAGCTATCTGCATTTAATTGAAAAACTACCTCAATCTTTCCATCCTCATGGGATAAGTTTTCAATTAGTATTGTATCTGGAATATTATTCATTTCGAAAAGATTTCGATGCAAAAGTAAGTAATTTGTTGGCCAATTTCTATTATATTGAACGTTAAATCTTTCGATTTAGGTTAAAGTTAAAAGAATATGATTTATTTTTAACCACATGCGCAAGGCTCTAAATTTTATAGTAATCTTCATTTTTGTTTCCTTTACGTCGTCGTGTATGATGTTACAAGCAGAGGCGATGCTGAGACATGCTAAAGAAGATGGGCCATTCGATGCTATTATAATTCCGGGAGTGCCATACCAAGATTCATCTTTAGTTGATATGATGCATTTACGTGTGAGATGGGCCGTTTATCTATACGAAATTGGATTGGCAAAAAATTTAATATTTAGTGGATCTGCGGTTTATACTCCGTATTACGAATCGAAAGTTATGGGAGCCATGGCACATGAATTAGGGGTGCCATCTGAAAATATTTTCTACGAAAGTAAGGCTGAACATAGTACTGAAAATCTTTACTATGGTTATCATTTGGCAAAGTCGCTAGGGTTTCAAAGAATTGCTTTGGCTTCTGATCCCCTTCAAACCTATTTACTGAGTGAAGCTAATGAATCGCTTAAAGTAGATGACATTAGTTTTCTGCCTTTTAATAGAACTTTTATTCGAGAAAATTCGTCAAAAGGAAGAATAATTGTAGATGTTGATAAAGCTAAAGTGCAAGCCATAGAAGAGTTTATTGCATTGCCAGATAGAAAAACACCTTCAGAACGTTTAAATGGAACTTTAGGCCGAAAAATTAAACTTGAAATAAAATCGAAGAATAATTAATTGTTCTCTATTCTCCAATATTCAATTTGATAAGGAATATTATTGAAATTGTGCTTTAGATGGATTATTTTACCAGTGGAATCAATATATTTTAATGAATATTCTAAAATTTTGTTCCCTCTATAAGCGGCTTTTCTATAAACGAATTCTTCTTGTTTACTATACTCGTAATTACGTTTAAACTCTTTTGAATCTTTTGATTGAGTATTAGTAAATGGATAATGTAAGATTAAAGCTAAATCTTTAAATAAGATATTTTTTACCCATGGGCTTTTATAGGCAGGCATAGATTCTAATAATCGCATTTTCTTTTGAGAAATGCTCACATCATAAACTTTAATCCCCGTTTCCATAGTCATAACAGCTCTTATTTCTTGAGTTGACATTTGTTTTAGAATGAGGATACCACTTAAATTATGATCTAATAATTTACCTGAAACTTTTAATAGAACTTTGTTTTCACCTTCTTCAAATAAACGTATATTCATTGGGTCTTGTGCCAATGAATATAAAGATTGTAATGTATATACTAAAACGAATATTAATTTGGTGCTTAGTTTCATTTTATGGAATTCTAAATTCGTTTTCTTGTACAGCCTGATTTACTTTTTTATTCAAGAATTCCACCAAAGTAAAGTCACCATTTTTTTCAACCATTTTCAATTTATAAACGGTTAAATCTTTTTTATCTATATATAGATAAATTTCATTTACATAGTCTCTTAATTTATTGTTTTTAGGGACTAAATAAATCTCGTAGTAATTAGAATTTTCTTTAAACTGAGTTATATAATCTGGGTCAGAGAATAAAGTTCCTTTTGCTGTACCCACTACAATTTTATTGATTTGGCCAAACATTTTACTGCTATTAGCATCATAAGATTTTTGTTTGCCTTCATCATTTATATGGATTTTGTCTCCATTGATGATAATTAAGTAATTAAAGGGTTGTATATAATTCCAGCGCACTTTATTTTCCTTTTTAAAAAGGAAAGTTCCGGTACTTGTAATAACTTCTTCTAAAATACTTAAATGTTTTTCTTGTTTAAATTCAGCTCTAATATTTTCTGTATTTAAAGCATTTTGTTCGAGTTTTGACTTTAAAGCAGGAATATCTGCAACCGCTTTCATGTTGTTGAATTGCGCAGACAGCAAAATAGGAATGCTAAAAAGTATGTAGAAAAAGAAAATTCTTTTCATGATTAAAGATTAGAAAGTAAAAGTAAGTATTTAGAAATATGGTAAATAAGTCTTAACAATTATTTGAGAATTAGATTTGATTGGAGAACTCAAAATTTCTGTTTTTTAGCTCTGTAATAAACTCATCTAAGATTTTTGCTGTAATGGGTTGTGTATCATGAAACAAAACTATAGAGCCAGCTTGAGTTTCTTGTAAGATTTTTTCTAAAAACTTCGATTCATTTACAGCCACGGTATCAAATGATCTTACATTCCATCCAATAATTTTTTCGGGATATCCTTTTAAAGCTTTTGCAATACTTGGATTGGTAACCCCATATGGAGGTCTGAAATAATGGATTTCTTTCCCCGTATATTTACTTAAAATCTCATTGGTTTTACTAATTTCTTCTTTAAATCGTAACGCTGATTGTAATGAAATAGTATTACTATGCGAATAAGTATGATTTGCTAGGATATGGCCCTCGCGAACAATTCTTTCTGTGATTTGCGGGAATTTTTCTATTTGCGTACCAATGCAAAAAAATATTGCTTTTATCTCGTGTTTGTTAAGTATATCGAGTATAGCTTCGGTATTTTCGTGTGGACCATCATCAAATGTTAGGCATATTTTATCGTTTTCTAATTTATGAACTGCCTTAACGAAGAAATTGAGTTTAAAAAATATGGAACCTATAGCCCCATAAATTAGATATAATATGATGGGAATAGCGCAATAATACCATTCAATTTTACCTAAATAAATTAGGATTAAAAGAATGAATAGTAGAATAATATTCGCAAGGTTGAAATACTTAAACATTAGTCCTCCCACTCAAGAAGGTGAAACACATTACTAACGAGCTGACTTGAATTATATACTAAAATGCGCTTTAAATTATTGCTTTTCCCTATTTTAGTAAGTGCATAATCGGGTATAGATTGACTTTCTAGGGCAACACAAGCCATGTATAATGCATAGTTATCGCAAGTATAATAAGTCCCACTAAGATGTTTGAAACGAGCGATACTAGTGTTCTCAGAAAATATATTTTCGAAATTAGTATATAAATCAATTTCTCTATTATCGCCGCTGTTACCAGAAATCAATAAATCGATATCATCAATATTTAGATTTCTTTCAGCTAGAAAATCGATTAAAGCTTGTTTAAGAGAATCGAAAGATTTTGGATTAAATACCGATTGAGTACCTGAAAGTTTGATATGA
>Ga0079224_100008173_pt1 | contig 14143 bp, 9 predicted proteins | sample Stecom2015_FD_80414 | JGI IMG/M metagenome (GOLD analysis project Ga0079224, IMG submission 80414) | Agricultural soil microbial communities from Utah to study Nitrogen management - Steer compost 2015 | ecosystem: Environmental > Terrestrial > Soil > Agricultural land | place: USA: Utah...
CAGAACTTCGAGTATATCGGCTCCTGGCTGCTCAAGAGCGCGCTGGCGCTGGCCCGGGGCGAGCTCGACCAGTCCTCCGCCCCGCCCCGCCCGCAGATGCTGGTCCGCCAGACCTGCGGCGGCCTTGGCAAAATCGACGACGCGTTCAGGCGCCGCCTTGCAAAGTTGGAAATCATCCTGCCCACCGCCGCCTCCTCCAATTCCGCCTCCTCGTCCGCCGCGTCCCTCGCCGCGACATTGACGCCGGCCTGATCGTCTCCGCCCGGGTCCTCCGGACGAAGGCGCCGCGTCTCCATCCCGTGGATACGCCCCTTGGTTTCCCATCACGTTCATTTTCGCGCTTTAGGCTCGTCCTTCTTCCCCTCAGTCCCGCCAATCGAACCCCGCCCCGCCCCGCAACCGCCCCTCACTTTCCCCCCAACAAAAAAACACAATGTCCGACATCGAAGCCCCCCAGGAATCCACCGCCGAGTCCGTCATCGGCCCCGAACACATCGACTACTGCCGCCAGGTTTACGCCTCCATCCAACAGGAGCTGGCCAAGGTCATCGTCGGTCAGCAGCAGGTCGTCGAAGAGATCCTCATCGCCATCTTCACCCGCTCGCACGCCCTGCTCGTCGGCGTGCCCGGCCTCGCCAAGACCCTGCTCATCTCCACCCTCTCGGACGCGCTCCAGATGAGCTTCAACCGCGTGCAATTCACGCCCGACCTCATGCCCTCCGACATCACCGGCACCGAGGTCATCTATTCCGATCCCGCCACCGGCGAACGCTCCTTCCGCTTCATCAACGGCCCCCTCTTCGCCAACATCGTCCTCGCCGACGAGATCAACCGCACCCCGCCGAAAACCCAGGCCGCCCTGCTCGAAGCCATGCAGGAGCGCCGCGTCACCGTCGGCGGCAAGACCCACAAGCTCCCCGCCCCCTTCTTCGTCCTCGCGACGCAAAATCCGCTCGAACAGGAGGGCACCTACCCGCTGCCCGAGGCGCAGCTCGACCGTTTCATGTTCCTCATCCACGTCGGCTACCCGTCCGACGAGGAGGAGCTCGAAATCATGAAACGCGCCTCCACCAAGGGCGAGAAACCCCAGCCCGTCATCGACGCCGAGCAAGTCATCGCCCTCCAGGAAATCGTGAAGGCCATGCCCGTCGCCGACCACGTTTACCACTACGCCAAACGCCTCGTGCGCGCCACCCGCACCGGCGAGCCCGATGCCCTTGAACCCGCGACCAAGTGGCTCAGCGTCGGCGCCGGCCCCCGCGCCAGCCTCGCGATGATCACCGCCGCCCGCGCCCACGCCGTCATCCACGGCCAGAACCACGTCGGCTGCGCCAACATCGCCGCCGTCGCCCACGCCATCCTGCGCCACCGCATCGCCGTCAACTTCACCGCGCAAAGCGAGGGCGTCACCACCGACCAAGTCATCACCGAGCTCCTCCAGCTCATCCCCGCCAACGAACCCGCCGCCTGAGCTCCTTCCCGCTCAGGACACCTTCTCGCTTCCTCTTTATCTTTCTCATTCTCTTCCGCCGCGCCCCCGCTTCCGTCACCGGTCCGGAGGGCGCCGGCGAAAAGGAGAATGGGAAAGAGAGGGGATAAAGAGAAAGAATTCCCCGCCAACCCCGCGCCCCGCCCGACATCCTTCCGCCAGCCCCGCCCCATGGCCGCATCCCACTCCCTGCTCGACCCCGATACGCTCTCCCGCGCCGAACCTCTCGGCATGATGGCCCGCCGCGTCGTCGAAGGCTACCGCGTCGGCGAACACCGCTCCCCCTTCAACGGCTTCGCCATCGAGTTCTCCCAGCACCGCGAATACTCCCCCGGCGACGACCCCCGCCACCTCGACTGGAAGATCCTCGGCCGCTCCGACAAGTATTACATCAAGCAATACGAGCAGGACACCAACTTCGTCGCCCACCTCCTCCTCGACGGCTCCGCCTCGATGAACTTCGGCTCCGGCAAGGTCACCAAGATGCACTACGCGCGCGGCCTCGCCGCCTGCCTCGCCTACCTCATCCTGCAACAACGCGACGCCGTCACCGCCACCCTCTTCGACGACCGCCCCCGCGACACCTTCCAGCGCACCGACAGCCTCGGCAAGATCCACAACCTCTGCACGCGCCTCACCGACTTTCAGCCCGCGCGCCCCGGCAATCTCCGCGCCTGCCTCGAAGACTACGCCGCCCGCCTCACCGCCCGCGGCATCGTCGTCGTCATCAGCGACCTGCTCGACGACCCCGGCGAGTTTTTGCAAGGCCTGCGCCGCCTCAGCCTGACCAAAAGCGAGGTCATCGTCTTTCAACTGCTCGACCACGAGGAGATCACCTTCCCGCTCGACGGCACCGTGCGCTTCCTCGGCCTGGAGGACGACACCCGCCTGCAAACCAGCCCCGCCGACCTGCGCAAAAGCTACCTCGCCGCCTTCAACGAACACCAGAAAACCGTCCGCCGCGCCTGCGAGCAATGCGGCGTCCACTACACGCTCTGCGACACCACGCGCCCCCTCGCCGAGGCCCTCAGCGGCTACCTCGCCTTCCGCAAACGCGCCGGCTGACCCGTTGCCATGAACTTTCTCGCTCCAGCCGTTCTCGCCGGACTCGCCGCCGTCTCCCTGCCGGTCATCATCCACCTGCTCGCCAAGTTCCGCGTGCGCGAGGTGCGCTGGGCCGCCACCCGCTTCCTGCTCACCGCCGTCAAACGCGACCAACGCCGCCTCAAAGTCCAGGACCTCCTCCTGCTCCTCCTGCGCTGCGCCGTGCTCGCGCTGCTCGTGTTCGCCTTCGCCCGGCCCACCTTCCAACCCGAGGACCGCATCGCCATGGCCACCGGCGCGCCCTTCACCGTCGCCGTGCTGCTCGACCAGTCCGCCAGCATGGGCGCCAGCGACGGCGTGCAGACCCGCTTCGAGGCCGCCCGCGCCGAGGCCCTCGATTTCCTCGCCGCCTTCCCCGCCGATTCCGCCGCCGCGCTCTTCCTCGCGCACGACGGCTACTCCGCGCCCGTCGCCCGCCCCTCGACCGACATCGCCCTCGTGCGCCGCAACGTCGAGCTCGCCCGCCTCGGCGACCGCGGCACCGACTTCAAGCCCGCCCTCCACGCCGCCTTCGAAACCCTGCGCAACATCGAGGGCCGCCGCGAAATCCACCTCTTCACCGACAACCAGGCCACCGGCTGGAGCCAGCTCGCCGCCATCCGCGCCGAGCTCGCCGAGGAGCCCGAAATCCGCGCCGTCATCCACGCCCCCGCCGGCGCCCCCGGCCCCAACCTCGCCCTCGCCAGCCTCCGGCCCGACACCGCCACCCCCGTCGCCGGCCAGCCCTTCCGCCTGCTCGCCGAGGTCGCCAACTTCGGCGACACCCCCGCGACCAACGTCCGCGTGACCCTCTCGGTCGATGGCGACGTGCCCTCCGCCGACGCCGTCATCGACCAACTCGCCCCCGGCGGCAGCCGCTTCGTGCCGCTGCTCGTGCGCCTGCCGTCCAGCGGACACCACACGCTCACCGCCGCGCTCCCGCCCGACCGCCTCACCTTCGACAATACCCGCGTCCACGCCCTCGAGATCGCCCCGCCCAGCGCCGTGCTCGTCGTCGAGTCGCGCAACGGCCCCGCCCCCTGGCAGGGCACCGGCCACTTCCTCGCCTCCGCCCTCGTGCCCGTGCCGCCCGAACAGACCCCGTCCTACTACCTGCAGGTCGAGCGCAAGACCGCCGCCGAGGTCCAGCCGTCACAACTTTCCAACTACAGCGTCGTCTTCCTCTGCGACGCCGGCCCGCTCCCGCCCGCCGTCGCCTCCGCGCTCGACGACTTCGTCAAGACCGGCGGCGGCCTCGTCGTCATGCCCGGCGAAGCCACGCCCGCCGCCGTCTATGCGACCGACCCGTGGATCGGCCTGCTCCCCGCCGGACTCGGCCTGCCGCTCGAACCGGTTGACGGCGCGTTCGCCCCCGGCCCCTACGACCACGCCCTGCTCACCCCCTGGAACGACCCCGCCGCCGGCACCCTCGGCGCCATCCGCGCCGCCCGCGTCTTTCCCCTGCTGGAAACCCCCGGCCGCGCCGCCGCCACCCTCCTGCGCCTCGCCGACGGCTCGCCCTTCATCGTCGCGCAGGACTACGAACGCGGCCGCGTCGTGCTCTTCGCCGCCCCGCCCGTGCCCGCCTGGACCAATCTCCCGCTGCACCCCGCCTTCGTGCCGCTCGTCCACCGCCTCTACTCCACCACCGCGCGCACCACCGCCACCGAGCTCAACCTCGCCCCCGGCCAACCCTTCCAGGCCGTCGTGCCCATCGGCCAATTGAACAAGGACATCTACCAACGCGGCCCCGCCCGCGACGCCCGCCCCATCGCCGTCGGCCGCGTCGAACTCGTCGGCAACCAGGCCATGGTCCGCATCAAGGACACCGCCGCCGCCGGCGCCCACGCCGTCTATATCGGCCAGACCGAGCAACCCGACCTGCTCTTCGCCGTGCAACCCCCCGACGGCGAATCCGACCTGCGCGCCCTCGCCGCCGACATCCTCGATCCCGACGTCGATCCCGCCACCGCCGCCGAACCCGCGACCATCGCGAGCGAACCGGCCGACACCGGCTTCAAACTCCCCACCGATCAACAGCTCTGGACCTGGATCATCGCCGCCGCGGCCATCCTCTCCCTGGCCGAACTCCTCTGCGCCCTGCGCGCCAGCCGCCGCCCCGCCACCGCCTGACCCCATGGACTGGTTACGACTTATTCTCTTCCCCGGCAGCGGCGCCACCGACGGCGCCTCCACGCTCACCTTCGAGGGCATCGACCCCGGCTGGGCGCTCATCGGCTGGGTCGTGCTCGCCGTCGCCCTCTGGTGGCTGCACGGGCGACTGCTCCCCTCGGTCTCGTTCGGCAAGCGCGTCTCCATCGTCGGCCTGCGCCTGCTCTTCGCCGCCGTGCTCCTCTTCGTCGCCACGCGCCCCGTGCTCGTGACCACCCTCGTCGAAAACGTCCGCCAAAAGCTCCTCGTGCTCATCGACGACTCCGCGAGCATGGACATCGCCGACCTGCGCGTCTCCAACGAAGACCGCGCCCGCGCCCTCATCGCCACCGGCCAACTCGCGCCCGACGCCGATCCCGCCGAACCCGTCACCGCCCGACTCGACCCCGCGCCCACCCGCCGCCAACTCCTCGCCGCCCTCTCGGACAACGACCAACTCGACCTCTGGAGCCGCCTCGACGAACGCGCCGAGCTCGTCTTCCACCGCTTCGACACCGACGCCTCCGAGGGCGTGGTCGCCCGCGACGACGTCTCCTCCGCCAACTTCGCCCGCGCCTTCGTCGGCGACCTCGCCGCCACCGGCCGGAGCACCGCGCTCGGCGAAAGCCTGCGCCAGGTCCTCGACCGCTACCGCGGCCAGCCCGTCGCCGGCGTGTTCGCCATCACCGACGGCGCCAGCAACCGCGGACTCGCCCCCGCCGAGGCCGCCTCCATCGCCCGCGCCGACGGCGTGCCCCTCTTCCTCTATGGCGTCGGCGTCACCGAGCCGCGCGACATCAAGCTCGCCTCCGCCGACGCCCCCCGCCTCGCCTTCGTCGAGGAGCAGGTCAACGTCCGCATCCTCGTCGGCGGCGCCGGTTACGCCGGCCAGACCACCCGCATCCAGCTCCGCCGCCCCGGCGTCGCCGAACCCCTCGCCGAGGAGGAGATCACCCTGCCCAAGGCCGGCACCGTCGAGCGCACGCTCACCTTCAAGCCCGCCGAAACCGGCGAGCTCGTGCTCGAGGCCGCCGTGCTCCCGCTCGCCGGCGAGGCCAGCGAGGCCAACAACATCTCCACTTCCCGGATACGCGTGGTCGATAACCGCGTGAAGGTCTTCATGATCGAGCAGGAACCCCGCTGGGACTGGCGCTACCTCATCGACTTCATCGCCAACGACCGCCGCCTCGCGCTCAAGTGCCTGCTGCTCGACGGCAGCCCCCGCCTGCTCACCATCCCCGACACGCCCTTCGTCGCCGAACTGCCCTCCGACCGCGCCGCGCTCTACGAAAACGACGTCATGCTCATCGGCGACGTGGACCCCGAGCGCCTCGGCCGCGACCGCATGCAGATCATCCGCGACTGGGTCGATCAGGCCGGCGGCGGCCTCGTCTTCCTCGCCGGACCCAAATTCAACCCGACCGCCTACCGCGGCACCCCGCTCGAACCCCTGCTGCCCGTCGTGCCCGGCGACTTCACGCCCGAGCAAATGGCCCCGCGCCACGAGAAACCCGTGAAGCTCCGCCTCACCCCCGCCGGCGAACGCGCCCCGCTCCTCCGCCTCGCCGAGGACCGCAGGGAAAACGCCGCCATCTGGCAAAACTTCGAAGGCGTGCGCTGGACCGCCAAGGTCGCCCGCGCCCGCCCCGGCGCCGAGGTCCTCCTCGTTGATCCGACCCCCGGCAACAACGCCCCCCGCGGCGGCATCCCCGTCATCGCCCGCCAGCGCTACGGCCGCGGCGAGGTCATCTACATCGGCACCAACGAGACCTACCGCTGGCGCTCCGGCATCGGCGGCAAATACTACAGCCAGATCTGGGCGCAGGCCTTCCAAGCCCTCTCGCTCGAACGCCTCAGCGGCGCCTCCAAACAGGTGCAGCTCCGCGTCGATAACCCCGAGTATGACCTCGGCGATCGCGTCGTCATCTCCGGCCGCCTCTACCAGACCGACTTCAAGCCCTTCGTCGCCGACGTCGTGCCCGCCCGTTTGGAATTCACCCCCGAGGGCGGCACCGAACCCATCCGTCAGGACCTGCCCCTGCGCCCCGTGCCCGACGAGGCCGGCGGCTACCGCGTCGAGTTCACGCCCGCCGTGGCCGGCCAGTATCGTTTCCTCACGCCCATCGACCCGACTGCCGCCGTCGAGTTCGAAGTCATCGCGCCGCAGCTCGAACAAGCCGACGCCGCCATGAACCTCGGCCTGCTCGACGCCATGGCCCAGGCCGCCGACGGCCGCCTGCTCCGCGAGGAAGACCTCGCCGGCCTGCCCGAGCTCATCGCCTCCTCGGGCGGCAAGATCACCTCCCTCAAACGCCTGGAGCTCGCCTATTCGCCCGTGCTCCTCGGCCTCCTCGTCCTCTTCGCGTGCGCCGAGTGGCTCGTGCGCCGGCTCAACCGACTGAAATGAGCGCCCCCACCTCACACCTCCCGCCCCCGCTGCGCCGCGCGCTCGCCGCCGTCGCGAGCAAACACCTCGGCGCGCAACTCCTCCTCGGCCTCGCCACCCTCGCCGCCGCCGCCGCCGCGCTCCTCATCGTGCAGCTCGGTCTCGACCGCGTGATGGACTTTGCCCGCCCCGTGCGCGCCGCGCTGCTCGTCATCGACGCCATCGTGCTCGGCGTCATCACCTGGCGCCGCCTCTGGCTGCCCGTCCGCCGCCGCTGGCACGCGCCCGACGCCGCCTTCGCCCTGCAACGCCACTGGCCCGAGCTCGGCAGCCGCATCATCTCCGCCCTGCAACTCGCGCCCCGTCCCGGGACCGACACCCGCGGCGCCGGCTCGCCCGCGCTCATCGCCGATCTCGTGTCGGAGGTCGCCGGACACATCGCCCGCCTGCCGGTCGGCCGCGTGGTCCCGCTCAAGCCCGCCTTCCGCCGCGCCGGCCTCGCCGCGCTGCTCGCCGCCGTGCTCGGCGGCCTCGTCTTCACGCAGTGGCCGCTCGCCTCCGTGCTGCTCGCCCGCGCCGCGCTGCGCGACGTGCCCCTGCCCACCGACACCATCGTCGTGTCCGAGACGCGCGACCTGCTCGTCGCCGCCGGCACCGGCGCCACCCTCGCTGCCCGCGCCGAGGGCGTGCTGCCCGCGCAGGGCCGCATCGAGGTAAAGCTCGCCGACGGCGAACGCCGCACGCTGCTCGTCCCGCCCGCCGCCGACGATCCCGCCCGCTTCGTCTTCACCCTGGACAACGTCCAGCAATCCTTCACCTACCGCTTCTACCTCGGCGACGGCCGCGGCCCGTCCTTCGACGCCGAGGTCCAGCCCGCGCCCCTGCTGGAACAGGCCGCGTTCACCCAGGTTTTTCCCGCCTACACCAACCGGCCCGCGGTCACGCAACCCTCCGGCGCGCTCACCTTCTTCCCCGGCTCGACCATCCGCGTCAGCGCGCGCGCCAGCCAAAAACTCGGTCGCATCGAGGTGCGCTTCGCCGGCGAGGCCGCGCCCGCTGCCGTGACGCTCGACATCGACCCCGCCGACCCCCGCGCCGCCACCGGCGAGTTCACCGTGCCCGCCGCCGGCCTGGTCGGACTCAGCCTGCCGCTCGCCAACATCGACGGCATCCCCTCGCCCGACTCCACCGTCTATCCGATCACCATGGAAAACGACCGCGCGCCGACCGTCACCATCGAGACCCCCACCGCCCCGGCCGAGACCATGTTGCTCTCCGCTCAGCTCCCCATCCGCGCCAGCCTCTCCGACGACTTCGGCCTCGGCCGCGCCGAACTCGTCGTCGAGCGCGACGGCAAACAAACCCGCACCCCGCTGCCCATCGGCGCGGACAACACCGTCATCTACGACTTCGCGCCCTCCTTCGAAGCCCCGCCGCTCGTCGAAGGCTCGCAACTCACCTGGTGGATCGAGGCCGCCGACAACAACGACGCCACCGGCCCCCGCGTCGGCCGCAGCCCCGCCCGGCAGCTCGGCATCGTCAGCTTCGCCCAGAAACAACAGGAAATGCTGCAACGCCTCGAAGACACCTCCCGCCGCGTCGAGGAGGTCGCCCGCCGCCAAAGTGACATTCGAGATGCACTCGGCGAAGCTTTGCGTAAACTGACCCCGGCCCCCGCCCCCCAGCCATAACCACCATCATCTTTCTCTTTCCTCCTTATCCTTCTCTTTCTCCCCGCCGCAGCGCGGACCCGATAACGAGAAAGATAAAGAGAATGAAGAAAGAGAACGATCCTCCGAGATCCGCCCCTCCAACAACCGCCCCTCCGAAATTGGCCACATAAGTCACGAAAAACGCAGAATCCTGAAGACCCAACTTTTGCGCCTTCTGTGCCTTTTGTGGCCACCTCCGCCCTTCCCGCTTTCAGGTCTCCTCCGTCCTCCGCCCCCCCCGCCATGAACACCACCCGCTCACTCCTGCTGGCCCTCGCCCTCGCGCACGGCACCGCGGTCATCGCGCAAACCGAGCCCGCCGACACCGCCACCGACGACGCCCTTCGCCCCATCGCCTATCTCAACGGCGTCACCCAGGACGGCCTCGCCGCCGAGACCGCCGAGCTCGCCCGCACCATCGACGCCCTCATGGCGGAGCTCCAGCGCAACGGCTTTCCCGAGCAAAGCCTCGCCGGCCTCAAGCAACTCGTCGCCCAGCTCGGCGACCTCGGCGGCGAGGACATGGCCGCCATCGGCGAGCGCCTGCGCGGCCTCGGCGAAGACCCCGGCATCGACGCCCGCCGCGCCGTCACCGACGCCTACATCGCCCAGCAGGCCGTCGAGGCCCGCCTCAAGGCCCTCGCCAAAAAAATCGCCGTTCGCCAGCTCCGCGAGGAGACCGTGCGCCGCCTCGAAACCCTCATCGCCCGCCAGCTCTCGGTTCAGCGCGAAACCCGCGCCATCGGCACCGCCGGCGTCAACGGCAACCGCCAGCAAATCCTGATCGCCGATCAGCGCGGCATCGGCGAGGACCTCGACGGCTTCTTCCTCACCGGCGAGACCCTCCTCGCCAATCTCCGCGATAGCGTCGGCTCCAACGCGCCCGCCGCCGCCGAGCAACCCGGCTTCATCGATCGCGTCAACGGCCAGCTGCTCAAAACCTACGCCGCCGAGGCCATCGACCGCCTCCAGGCCGCCAGCTACGGCGAGGCCTACGCCCGCCAGAACGCCCTGCTCGCCGAACTCAACAAAATCCTCCAAGGCATCCTCTCCAGCCAGACCAAGGAGGAACGCCTCGCCTCCGCTCTCCAGCAGATCGCCGCGCTCAAGCAGGAACAAAACGCCCGCGATCAGGCCGACAAAAAACCCGACGCCGAAGAGGCCCAAAAAGCCGCCGACGAAGCCAAACTCCTCGCCGCCAAGGTCGCCGCCATCGACCAAGAAGCCGCCAAGGCTGTCGCCGAAGCCCAAAAAGCCCTGCAAGAGCAAGCCGACGAAGCCGCCAAAAACGCCGCGCAAAATCCCCCCACCAAACCCGAGCCCACCACCAAACCCGAGGCCACCCAACCCGGCCAACCCGAACCCGGTGAGCAACTCGCCGCCAACGACCCCGCCGCCAAACCCGATCCCTCCGCCAAATCCGAAGACCCCTCCGCCAAACCCGAGCCAGGTCAGCCCGAATCCGGTGAAAAAATCGCGGCCAACGAGCCGGGCCAGCCCGAGCCCGGCGAACCCCAACCCGGCGAACCCGAGGCCGGTGAAAAATCCGACGGCGAGGCGACCGCCGCCGAAAAAAACCCGGCCCCGCCCAGCGAGGCCGCCGCCGCGCTCGCCGCCGCCGAGGCCGCCCTTCGCCAACAACTCGCCGCCGAGCAGGCCCGCGAAGCCGACGCCCAACAACAACAGCAGATGGCGCAGAACGGCCAGACGCCTCCCACCGGCCAGCAGCAATCTCAACAACAGCAACAGCAGTCCCAGAACGCGCAGCAACAGCAGCAAGGCCAGTCGCAGGACGGCCGCGAATCGCAGGGCGGCGAGGACGGCGGCTACGTCGAAAACCGGGCCGGCGACGGGGCCAGCGGCCCCGCCCAGACCGTCGGCGCGCTCAACCGTTCGGAGCGCGAGGCCATGGCCAGCCTGCAAAACGAACGCTATCCCGCCGAATACGCATCCTGGGTGCAGCAGTATTGGCGCAACCTCGCTCAAGGCCAATGAACGCCGTCTGTCACTCCCTTCGCCACGCCGCCCAAGGAGCGCCGCTTTCCAAGCGGCGTGCCTGCGACGCTCTCACGCCAAACGCCGCCGCTTGGAAAGCGGCGCTCCTTGGGCTCCCCCGCCGCCGCTCCCGCCTTTGTTCCCGTCTCGCGACCACCTTGGTTCTGGCCCTCGGCTTCGGCGCCGCGGGCATCCTGCCCGCCGCCGCCGCGCCCGGTGCCGGCGTCTTCGGCAGCAGCGAGCGCAACACCTCCGCGCTCATCGGCATCTTTTACGACCTCAAGCAGACCCAGCAGCGCGCGCCGGCCGACGGCAGCAAACGCTTCGCCGCGATCGTCGATGAGTTTGTCGTTTCCGGTTTCGACGAGGCCCTGCTCAACAACTACTACCGCGCCCCCCTGCCGCTCTACACCACGCAGATCGCCATGCACCGCATGAGCGCCGAGGAGGCGCCCAAGGCCTTCGGCGTGGAGGACGAGGTCAAGCCCCGCGCCTGGATCGTGCACTACAAGGCCCAGGTCGCCCCGCCCGAGGACGGAACCTATCGTTTTCTCGGCCGCGCCGACGACATGATGATCGTCGCCATCAACCGCAAGGTCGTGCTCAACGGCAGCCTCGGCTCGACCAAGCTTCCCAAGCTCAACTGGACCTCGCCCGAGCCCAAAGGCGCGCCGTTGGCCGGGCTCCGCAGCGCTGTCTATGGCGACTGGATCGAATTGAAAGCCGATCAACCCGTCGATCTGGACATCCTTGTTGGCGAGCGTCCGGGCGGCATCTTCAACGCGCTGTTGTTTTATCAGAAGCAGGGCGAGGCTTACCCCAGCCTCGGCGGCAAGCCGGTGGTGCCGCTCTTCCAGGTCGCCGAGCAAAAGGAGGACAAGCGCGAATACCTCACCGACCGTCCCGTCTGGCGCTGCCTGGAGTAAAGCCCCGGTCTGCTTGCAGGCGCGTTCCCTGTAGGTGATTCGCCCCAAGGTAGCGGCGAGCACCCAGCTCCCCGGGAACGCCGACGTCCCCGTCGGCTCCTCCGCTTTTGCGTTTTTTATGGCCCAACCCGGTCTTCGGATCTGCTCTCCAAATCCGCGCCCGACCTGCGCAAGCCGCGGTTAAAAAAACGTCTCCGGGATCTCCGTGCGACCTCGGCGATCTCGGTGTAATAGCAAACACCTCAAGCTTTCAGACGTTAACCACGGATAGCTGGTGAATACGGATCAATACAAGGTGCGGTCTATCTGTGCATACCTGGTATCTGTGGTTGAAGAAGCAGACTGACGGAAAGTCCAAATGCTAACGGCGGTTGGTATAACCTTCCGCCGGTTTGTCGCTGCGGACTGCGGTGCGGATGGCGGCAACCAAGACGGGAAACAGGCCGCACGCGTTTCGGCCGGCCGGGTGTTACGATAACGATTCGCGGGGCTCACGGCTTCGCGGGCGTTCGTTCATGCGTGGGGAGTCGTCCGCTTTCCTGTCCCCCGATCTTATGAGTCATTGCCGTTTTTGTTTTGTCCGCATGTTGCTGTTCCCGGTGTTGATGCTGGTCGGGGGCGGCGGGGCGCTTTCCGCCGCCGAGCGTTTTTTGGCGCAGGACATGAATGGCGAGCAGCATTGGAACCGTGCGCGGACGACCGACCGGTTTTGGCGAGAGGCGCGTGACGCCGGGGCGTTTCCCGAAGGGATGCAGGCGGACGGGGTTTATCACACCAACGGCAAGACCATCCGCACCCGCGACGTGACGAACACCACCGATGCCTTCGAGGGCGGCACGCTGGTGCTGGAGGGCGGCGTGATGCAGGTGAAGGCTGGAGATCATACGGTCGTGAAGATTGAGCGCCTGGTCGTCCGCGATGGTTCGATCGACGCGAGCTCGGGCCTGTTCGGCGGCATCCCGCAGTCGGTGGTCATCGGTTCGCTGGAGCAGTCGGGCGTCACCACCTTCGGCGCGATCGCCGCGCGCGGATTCAACCTGAAAATCGGCAAACTCTCCGGCAACGGCACCATCCGTTTTTCCGGCGCCGACGCCACCAGCGTGTTCAATGTCGATATCGAGGACGCGTCCGGATTCACCGGCGTCTTCGTGCTCGATGGCGGCACGCTGCGCGTGATCACCGCCGACGGCGCGCGCCCCATCCCAGTGCTCGGCGACACGGATTCCTGAACGTCGACGGTGTCGGGTCCGTCCGGGCTTCATGCGTCGCAAGAGGACGCCGTGCTGATTCGCTGACGCATTCTCGATGCCCGGCCGTCTTCACTCGTTTGTTACGGTAACGATGAAAAGTGCTCTATCTCTTAATTTCCTCGGTTATTTTCCATTTAAAGCAGCCTGTATGTGCCGCGTTCTTTGCCCTCAGTCCCCCAACCCTGAAGCCCCCTCTCCCCATGACACGCACTGTTTCCGCCCGTTTTATTTTGTCGGTCCTGGCCCTCGGTCTCATCGGCACCGCTCACGCCCAGCTGCCCACGCCGGATTGGTATATGGTCGATAGCCAGGTTGGTGATAACAATTGGAACTCCGTAGGCAGTTCGGCTGCTTTCAAGCATTGGGCAAACGATCCGAGTGTCATCAACTATGTTGGCGATCCGGATCCGCGCTACGCCACCGCCATGGATGCCAACGCCGTTTACTCTGTGGCGGCAGGCAAGCTATTACGAACCCGCGGCGTCGGAGCCGACGCTGACCATTTTCTTGGAGGCACGCTCATCCTTGATGGTGCAGATCTATTGAACCGTGGCTCCGGAACCCGTGTGCCCAACATCACAAACCTGATTGCACTGAACGGCTCCGGCATGCGTTCGGGCGTAGCCACCATTGCCGGATTCAACATCACCAATCTCAACGCCTATTCCGGCACGGTCACCTTCAACTCCGTAGCCGGACGCGGCTTCAACCTCGCCATCACCAACCTCACCGGCGCGGCCGACATCGTCTTCACCGCCGGCGGCACTTATAATCTCAACATCGCCAACACCACGGGATTCACCGGCAACATGTCGCTTACCGCAGGCCCCGCCAATGAAGTCACCAAGCTCGGCTTCCTTGCCGACCTGTCCTTCGCCGGCACGCTCAACATAGCCAGCGGCACAACCGTCAACCTCACCCACAGCGTCACCGCCTCCGGTCTCACCATCGCCGGCGACGCGCTCGCCGACGGCGTCTATGACTACGCCTACCTGAGCACCAACTACGGCGCGATCTTCACCGCCGGTGACGAGCTCACCGGTCAGATCATCGTCGGCTCCACCATCCCCGAGCCCTCCGCCTTCGCGCTGCTCGCCGGCGGTCTGGCCTTTGGCGCGGTCGCCCTGCGCCGGCGCCGCCGTCGCGACTGA
>Ga0079224_100008174_pt1 | contig 14142 bp, 10 predicted proteins | sample Stecom2015_FD_80414 | JGI IMG/M metagenome (GOLD analysis project Ga0079224, IMG submission 80414) | Agricultural soil microbial communities from Utah to study Nitrogen management - Steer compost 2015 | ecosystem: Environmental > Terrestrial > Soil > Agricultural land | place: USA: Utah...
AAGCAATTGCACAAAAGAACTTCCCCCTTTTAAAGTAATCTACAAGAAGTTTCATAATCTAAAACTTACATATTATTTTTACGAGGCCAAAGTTAACTTTTTTATATAGGAAGTGATTTAAACTTTTTCTTTTACCTGTGAATTTTGCAGGTTGCACCTTGATTTTGTCATTTTTGGGTACCATAATTCCGGCTATGCTACTAAAAAATACGTTTTTCACGGGACAACCCGTTCGATCCGCTAGCCCGACACGAGCATTCCGACGAGACAAGGGCGGGAAGCCGAAATACCAGGTCAGTACAAAAAAGATTAAATTGCATTCGTAACCGATCATAACAATGCAAACCGAAAAAGTTGTCAATCACATTGTGCAGTGGTTAAAGGATTATGCCCTTAATGCCAAAATGAATGGTTTTGTCATCGGGATTTCCGGGGGAATCGATTCCGCCGTCACCTCTACCCTATGCGCCCGGACCGGATTGGAACTCCTGTGTTTGGAAATGCCCATTCACCAAGCCGAAAATCAGGTTACCCGCGCTTCCGACCACATACAATGGCTACAGCATAATTTTAGCGATGTAAAAAGACTCCCCGTAGATTTGACCCCCGTGTTTGACAGTCTGGTCTCCGCCTTGCCCAAAGTGGATACCGAGGAAAGCAGGTTTATGTCCCTCGCCAACACCCGGGCCAGGCTAAGGATGACCACCCTTTATTATTTTGCAGGCCTACACCGGTTTTTGGTGGTCGGGACAGGTAATAAAATCGAAGATTTTGGAGTGGGATTTTTTACAAAATACGGTGATGGCGGTGTGGATTTGAGCCCAATTGCCGATCTGACCAAAACCGAGGTCTATAAAATAGCTGAAAAGCTTGATGTCCCTCAATCGATTTTGAAAACCTCTCCTACCGATGGTCTTTTTGGCGATTCCAGAACAGATGAAATGCAACTCGGCGCTTCTTATCCCGAATTGGAAAAAGCGATGAAACAAATGGAAAAAGGTGTGGATGAAAATGAACTTTCAGGTCGGGAGTTGACGGTTTTTAAAATCTATAAGAGATTACATCGCGCCAACCTACATAAAATTAAGCCTATTCCGGTTTGCGAGATTCCGGAAAGTTGGAAATCATAACATCTACTTTTGCATTCCATTTCCTTTTTTGGAAAACCTATCTTTGTGAAAATTTTTTATCGATGAGAAATTTTATCATTCTATTTTTTTTGTCATTTCCCCCCTTGGCATTTGCTCAAGTTGTCATCAACGAATTGGATTCAGATACACCCGGTGTGGACAATCTTGAATTTATAGAGCTGAAAACATCCGCCCCATTTCAATCTTTGGACGGATACGTTCTCGTGCTATTCAACGGTTCGAGCAGTGGGAACGACAGCAGTTATTTTGCTTATGACTTGGATGGATTTACCACCAATATCAACGGAACAATCGTCATCGGCAGTAATAATGTTTCACCCGTTCCGGACATTCTTATTTCGGAAAACATCATTCAAAACGGCGCCGATGCTGCTGCAATTTATTTAGGAGATGCTTCAGATTTTCCTGAAGGAACCAAAGCCACGACAAACAATTTAATCGACGCTTTGGTTTACGGCACTAACGATTCTGATGATACGGTTTTGATGTCTTTGTTGGGAGTTTCCATTCAGGTTGATGAAGATCAAAACAATAACAAAGACCATGAATCCATACAGCGAAATAATGACGGCACTTATTTCGTGGGAACGCCCACCCCCGGAATTTTAAACGACGGCAGCGGCGTGGTTTTAAACGGAGTAAGTTTTTCAGTTTCTCAAAACCAATACCACGAAGGAGACAGTTTCAACATCGTTTTTACTACTCAAGAAAATGTAAGTTCGCCTATAACCATCAATTTCACTTTGGATAATGGTGGATTTGATACCGCCGATTATACCGGAAATACTTCGGTAACTCTCCCTGCGGGAAATAATATCGCATCCACAACAATTACCACGATAGACGATAATATCGACGAGGGCGATGAAATTATCCTAATCAGTATGGATGTTCTTCCGAACACGTTTATGAGATTGAATGACAATATGAAAATTAGGCTTATCGATAATGATTATACCGTTGCTCCTTATGGAACACCTCTTTCCCCAACTTACGGAATAGTAGAAAGTACTGCTCCATCCGGATATTACAACAGTTTGGATAATTTATCAGGAACGAATTTGAAACAAGCAATTCAAAATATTATTGCCGATGAAAATGTGGTTCGCGCACAAACTTATGCCGATGTGATTGATATTTTGATGGAAGCTGACCAAAACCCTGCCCATAGCAATCAGGTTTGGCTACTCTATACCGAACAGGGAAGGCCTAAACTGGATTATGCAGGCTATGAAAACGAGAATGCCACTTGGAACCGAGAACACACTTATCCGCGTTCCCGTGGAGGTTTTTATAGCATCAAAGAGGATGGCGTTGCCGACGGACTCCAGGTTTTCTGGAATACCAACGCCGATTCCCTGCGTCATGGAAATTCTGATGCACATGCACTTCGCGCGGTGGATTCGGGAGAAAATAGTTCTCGCGGGAATCAGGATTATGGCGAATACAACGGTCCGGCCGGAAATGCAGGAAGTTTTAAAGGCGATGTGGCGCGAAGTGTTTTTTATATGGCTGTCCGATACAATGGATTGGATGTGGTGTCCGGAAATCCACCAAACAATACGGTGGGGCAATTTGGCAACTTGGACAGCTTGTTGGTTTGGCACCGAAATGACCCCCCCGACGATTTTGAGATGAACCGCAACAATGTGGTTTATACCTGGCAAAAAAACCGCAATCCTTTTATCGATTATCCTGACTTGGTGGAATATATTTGGGGAAACCAACAAGGAAACACTTGGAATCAACCCATGAAAATTGAAGAAAATAATCTTTCTTCGATGTGGCTTTATCCCAATCCAAGTTCAGGAAAAATAAATATTTCCGGAATTGAGGGAAAAGCCTGGTTTGTGTTGTACAACCTTTCCGGAGAAAAAATATTTACCCGAAATATTAAGGAAAAAGCCAGCTTCAATATAGATTTACCAACAGGGATTTACCTTGTGAAAATCGTGGGCGATAAAACCACACAGACCTCAAAACTCATTATTCGTTAAATTATTATTTTTTAGAATACATCAATATTCATATTCACGTATCGCCTCGGTAGGGGCCAAAATATTGTAGTCTTTCCAGATTTCCGGATCGTATTTTTTTACTTTTTGAACTTCCACCCCCTCGTTCTCTTCAAAGGCTGCGAAGGCTGTTTCATTAATGGGTTTATTCGAAACCACCAACCATTCCTGTGTTTCTTCCTGTTCCATTTCGATGGTGACCCTAAATTTTATTTTCATTCGGTCTTTTTTATTATCGTCATTCTCCTTAAACACGAAAGGACGCTTCATAAAAATATAAAAAGCATTTTCCTTCTTTATATATTTAGGAATATATTTTCCATAGTCGTTTTTCTGAAAAATAATTTTTCCCGATTTTCCCTTTTCCTTAAAAGCAACGCCAAAAAGAAATTTCAAATTTAGGTTGGTGCCGTGTTTTCCCTCGGCAAATTGATAATCTGCCATCAGCACTGCAAAGGTATCCGCTGAAACATACATATTTCCCGACATCTTACCGTTTCCGGAGAACAAACCTGTGTCAGGCTTAAAGGAAATTTTATAAACCACTTCTCCATTAAAAAGAGAAATATCATCGATGGTGTAATTGTATTTTTTTAAATCGGTTACAAAACCCATTCCCTTTTTTTGGTGAAAACCAAAATTGCTCAAATTATAGCGATAGGAGCGAATTGAAGTTTGAGTCGAATCAATTTCGTCTTCCTCCACTATCATTTCATTAGCTTCTATCGAATCGGCAATTCCAATTATGCCTGTTCTCACCTTAAACGTGTTCGAACTTTTCATTTTTTTCAACAAGGTTTCAAGAACAGTGTCTTTCAGATTGTCCATCGAGGTGCTTTCCTCTTCGTTTACCAGACGTGTGGCTTTAATCATGCGAGCTTTTGCAGTGTCTTTTTTACCAAAATAAATCTCCACAAGCTCGGATTCATAATAACTGGAAGTCTTTTCTTTGTTTGCCTCATTTAGGCTGTCCATAATCCGGTTTAATTCTTCGGTTTCTTTTTTATCGAGAAAATCTTTTCGCTTATTCTTGAATTCAATCAACAACTGCTGGGGAGTATTGAGGAATTTATTTCGATTGAAAACCGTAAATCCGGTGAGGGAGTTGTCGTAGTTTTTATCCAAATTCTCTACGACTTTTTGCATGACTTCCATTGCCGTTAATTGTTGAGTCATCACCAGCACTTCATCCAATTCCTGAACATTTTTTTCGAGATAAATCTCTTTTTGAGTAAAATCCTTGATGGCGATAGCTTTTCTTTCGTAACCCATAAAAGAAAAAATCAGCGAATCCGTGGGAGAAAAACCTGCTGTTTTGATTTCAAAATCTCCTTCTTGATTGGTAACCACACCATAGTTTTCTCCAATTTGAACCGTAGCAAAAGGAATGGTTTCCCGGGTTTTGTTGTCCAATACCGTTCCCGAGACGGATTGCGCCTGAGAAAGTGGGATAAAGGAGAGGAATAGGATTGCAAAAATAATCGCTAGGGAAAATTTTTTATGAAGCATACTCAATTGGTTTTTTAAAATTTAAAAAGCACAGGAACCCAAAACGCTTTAGTAAAAGGACGAAAAAAATCGGAATTTGTTACATCTTATTCTTCGGAGAAGGTTTTGTTCGAAAGTTTTTTAGGCGGAACGGGGTCGTATCCGGAGCCACCCCAGGGATGACATTTCAGTATTCTTTTTGCTGCCAATGCTCCCCCTTTCCACAGTCCGTGTTTTTGTAGCGCTTCCACGGAATAATGAGAGCAAGTGGGTTGAAACCGGCAAGTAGCGGGAAAAAGTGGAGATATATAATGTTGATATAGTCGAATTAAAAAAACAAAAGGAGAAACCCCTGCATGGGTCCTCCTTTTCTTATTTTTTTTTGAAGTGGTCACAAGCTTCTTTTGTTGCGATGACAGCATGTTTCAATCTTCATCAATGCAGTTCAGTAAAATGATGATCGGCTTATGCCTTATTCATTATAAAGAAAAAGTCGTGCCTTCTTTTCCGTCTTTCAATTCAATTCCCATATCGGCAAGTTCATTTCTAATTTTATCGCTCAGGGCAAAATCTTTATTGGCTCGTGCTTTATTTCTCAATTCCACCAAAAGTTCCACGGTTTGAGAAAGGCGATTTTCCTGAGTTGCAGTTTTGGTTTCGCGTTGTAATCCAAGCACATCAAAGCAAAAATCATGGAAAGTTTTCTTTAATTTTTCCAAATCTGTTTTCAAAATACTTTCTTTTCCTTCTTTTATAGAATTTATATATTTCACTGCTTCAAACAGATGTGCAATCAAGACCGGACTGTTAAAATCATCATTCATCGCGTCATAGCATTTTTGACGCCAGACTTCCACATCAAAAGACGACTTGGTCGAAACGGGAAGTTCGTCCAACAAATCAATGGCTTCCATCAATCTTTGGAAACCTTTTTCTGCTGCAGATAAAGCCTCGTCGGAAAAATCGAGCACACTGCGATAGTTGGCTTGCATCATAAAAAAACGCGTCACCGTGGGCGAAAATGCTTTGCTCAAAATATTGTTCTCACCGGAAAAAATTTCTTCGGGAAGGATATTGTTGCCCGTGCTTTTGGCCATTTTTTTTCCATTCAGAGTAAGCATATTGGCATGCATCCAATAATTCACCGGGTTTTTTCCATTAGCGGCTTTTCCTTGGGCGATTTCGCATTCGTGATGTGGAAATTTTAAATCCATTCCTCCGCCATGGATATCAAAAGTTTCGCCCAAATATTTTGCACCCATAACCGAACATTCGAGATGCCATCCCGGAAAACCTATACCCCAAGGGGAAGGCCAGCGCATAATATGCTGCGGTTCAGCTTTTTTCCAAAGTGCAAAATCTTGTGGGTTTTTCTTATCGCTTTGTGCGGAAAGCTCACGCGTGTTGGCTATCATATCTTCCAGCTTGCGCTTACTCAAAATTCCGTATTCCCCGGTTTCATTGTATTTCATCACATCAAAATAAACTGAACCATTGGCCTCATAAGCCAAACCTTTATTCAGTATTTTCTTGATGGTTTCAATTTGTTCGACGATATGACCCGTTGCAGTGGGCTCAATACTAGGCGGAAATGCGTTGAAAAGGCGCATGGTTTCATGAAAATCCACAGTGTATTTTTGCACTACTTCCATAGGTTCGATTTCTTCGAGACGGGCTTTCTTGGCAATGCGATCTTCCCCGGAATCGGCATCGTTTTCCAAATGTCCGGCATCGGTGATGTTTCGTACATAGCGCACTTTATATCCCAGGTGTTTTAAATAGCGGAACACCATATCAAAAGAAATAAAAGTACGACAATTGCCTAGATGCACTTTACTATAAACTGTGGGTCCACAAACATACACCCCCACACGGCCTTCAGTCAAAGGTTTGAAAGTTTCTTTTTCGCCACTGAGGGAATTGTATATTTTTAGATTTTGAGTTTTGAAAAGTTCCATTGTAGAATGAAGAATTCGGGGTTTGCCAATTTAAATACCGCTTCTTATTGCGGGTTAAAATTCTGTTTCCAGCCGGATGTAATCCAAAAATTCACGTTTTACAGGAGCATTTTTAAACACTCCGCCAAATTCGCTGGTCACGGTGCTGCTATCCACATCGCGGATACCACGACTATTTACACAAAGATGCTTGGCATCAATTACGCATGCCACATCTTTTGTGCCCAATGCTTTTTGGAGTTCACCCACAATTTGCATGGTCATGCGTTCTTGCACTTGAGGACGGCGTGCATAATAATCCACAATCCTGTTCATTTTTGAGAGACCAATTACTGTGCCGTTGGAAATATAAGCAATATGAGCTTTCCCAACAATGGGCAACATATGGTGTTCACAAGTTGAATAAACCGAAATATTCTTTTCCACCAACATCTCACCATATTGGTATTTATTATCAAAAACCGAAGCTTTTGGTTTGCGGTCGGGGTGCAGTCCTGCAAATAATTCGTTGACATACATTTTTGCCACTCGCAATGGAGTGCCTTTCAAGCTGTCATCGGTAAGGTCCAGCCCAAGGGTTTGCATGATGCGGGTCATGTCTTTTTCAATTAAAGCGATTTTTTCCTCATCGCTCAGCGCAAAAGCATCTTCGCGAATAGGATTTTCTGCATTGGAAAGCACATGATCGTCTCCTGTTTCGTTTATTTGATCTAAAAATTTATCCAATTTCATCTGTTTCTTCTTTGCATTTGGCCGGACAAACCCTTGATGATTCTATATGATCATCGCAAATTTCACGGTTTGTGTAGCCTGTTGATAAAGAATTGCAAAGGTAGGTATTTCCTTTTTTTTATTCATACTTTTATAAGATATGCCCAAAAAAGGCATGAGCAAGTTTTAATCAACACAACAGATTGTATGGCAATCAGTTAAATACAGACCCTAATAAAAAAACGGCTTTATCCAATTTTTCCAATTCTCCATTCACATTTTTTTATTAATTTTCCCGCTCAAAATTTTCGACCCCAACTGAAAAAGTTCATTCGGTTTTACGGGTAAGAAAATAAATTTGGACTATTGACCGTTTAACACAAAAAACCCCATGAATTTGAACAAAGCTTATTTCGCCCTAATAATAATGCTTTTGCCATTTTTTTCCCAAGCCCAAGAAAGGGGCATCCCGGTTTATTCTGATTATCTTACCGATAATTTATACCTCCTCCATCCTTCGATGGCCGGTACGGCAAACGCTAATAAAATCCGTCTAACCGCCAGACAGCAATGGTTTGATGTGGATGAAGCTCCCAGTCTTCAAACCCTGAGCATAAACGGTAGCCTGACAGACAATATCGGAGTTGGAGCGATTTTGTTCAATGATCAAAACGGAAGGTTTTCAGAACAAGGCGCTTATCTGACTTTCGCTTATCAATTAAAATTTGCCGGAGGAGATGATCTCAACATGCTCTCCTTTGGTTTAAATGCAGGTGTGGGACAAGAAAAAGTAGACATGACCGATCTGGTGGGGGGCACTAACCCCGGTGATCCCTCCATTCCTGGAGGAGTGCAAAGCGATGCGTATTTCAATGTAGATTTTGGGTTGTCCTATTTCTACTATGAATTTTTCGCTCACTTCACCGTTAAAAATATTATTCCTCAGAGCAGGGATATTTTCTTTGCCGATGACGATACAGATGAATTGACCAACCAACGACAATATGTGGGTTCATTGGGATATGTAATTGCTCCTTTCGGATCAAAATGGAGCTATATTCCTTCTGTGATGGTGCACATGAAAGACCGTACACAGGAAACTAATTTTGATATTAACTTCAAGGTATTCCGCGAATTTGATTTTGGTGCATTGTGGGGCGGCTTGTCCTATAGACGAAGTCTGGATGGAGCCGAATTCACCGAGGACGGCACTAGTGTTGAAAACCAAAAACTGCAATATATCACTCCATTTTTAGGAATCAATTATAACCAGTTTATGTTTGCTTATACTTATTCCTATCAAGCAAACTCAATAGTTTTAAGTAATTCCGGTTTTCACCAAATCACATTGGGATATAATTTCGGAGGCACCGGCGAACGTTTCGAATGTAACTGTCCGGCAGTTAATTTTTAATAAAAAACAATTTTTCAGAAAACCTCGATTTTTTATGTCGGGGTTTTTTTATGCCGGCATAATAAATTTCAATGCCAAAAAAAGCTTTGAATTATTTGTTATTTTGTAAATTAGCGACTCTTTTAAATCAACATAAAAAAACCTCCAATATATGTCAGGAACGGCCACAATAGAAATTAACGGCGAAAAATATGAATTCCCGGTCATCACAGGTACGGAAAACGAAACCGCTATTGAAATCAAAACATTACGCGGCAGCACTAATGGAATCATCACTCTGGATCCCGGATATAAAAACACAGGTGCTTGTCAAAGTGCCATCACTTTTTTGGATGGTGAAAAAGGAATTTTGCGCTATCGCGGATATTCCATTGAAGAATTAGCCGAAAAAGCAGATTTTCTCGAGGTTTGTTATTTGTTGATTTTTGGGGATTTACCCACAAAAGAGCAACTACAGAAATTCTATTCCGACATTAAAAAAGAATCCACTGTGGATGAGGAAATGAAAAAAATCCTCGATGGTTTCCCAAAATCTGCCCATCCGATGGGGGTTTTGTCTTCGCTAACCAATGCCTTGATTGCTTTCAACCCAAGTGCCGTAAACGTGGATTCTGAACAAGAAATGTATAAGGCTATTGTGAAATTGCTCGCCAAGTTTCCCGTTCTTGTGGCCTGGACCTTGAGAAAACGCACCGGGCAAGCTTTGGACTATGGAGATAGTGCCCTCAATTATGTTGACAACCTTTGCAAAATGATGTTCAAAAAACCTCATGAACATTATGAGGTGAACCCAAAAGTTTCCGCTGCTTTAAACAAACTTTTGATTCTTCATGCAGACCACGAACAAAACTGCTCTACCTCTACCGTAAGAATGGTAGGTTCTTCTCACGCCGGGTTGTTCGCCTCGATTTCCGCAGGAATTTGCGCTCTTTGGGGACCTCTGCACGGTGGGGCAAATCAAGCGGTGATTGAGATGCTCGAAAAAATTCGAGAAGACGGTGGAGACACAAAAAAATATATGGCCAAAGCCAAAGATAAAAACGATCCTTTCCGACTGATGGGCTTCGGACACAGAGTGTATAAAAATTTTGATCCTCGTGCAAAAATCATCAAGCGTTCCGCAGATGAGGTTTTGGATGATTTAGGCATAGAAGATCCGGTTTTGGATATCGCCAAAGGACTTGAGAAAGAAGCTCTGGAAGATGATTATTTTGTAAAAAGAAAACTCTATCCAAACGTTGATTTCTATTCCGGAATCATCTATCGCGCTTTGGAAATCCCCGTGGAAATGTTCACGGTCATGTTTGCTATGGGAAGACTGCCCGGATGGATGGCACAATGGAGAGAGATGCGCTTGAGGAAAGAGCCCATCGGTCGTCCGCGCCAAATCTATATCGGCGAAAACCTTCGCGATTTCGTGCCGATTGATAAACGTTAAGCTTTTGGATTTATGTTGAATTTGCATGTAACGGACGAAACCTCGCCCTTGAAAAGTGTGGTTTTGGGAATAGCCGACGGGTCTGGAAAAATCCCCAAACTCGAAGACGCCTACGACCCAAAGTCTCGGGAACATATCAAAGCGGGAACTTATCCGAAAGAAAAAGATATCGCAGAAGAACTTCATCATGTAGAGAAAGTTCTTCAAAAATATGGCGTGGAGGTTTTGCGTCCCAAAGACATCCCGAATTACAATCAAATTTTTACCCGTGATCCCGCTTTTGTCATCGATGACAAATTTGTGATTTCCAATATTCTACCCGACAGGGAACGTGAAATCCACGGCATGGATTTCATTATTGAGCAAATCGCTCCGGAAAATGTTTTGCGCCTCTCCAAAAAAGCTCACATCGAAGGAGGCGACGTGATGTTGGCCGGAGATTATTTGTTTATTGGCACTTATCGCGGTAAAGATTATTCGGATTATATTACTGCACGCACAAATCCGCAAGCCGTGGAGGAATTAAAAAACCTGTTCCCACATAAAAAAGTGAAATCTTTCAACCTTCGGAAATCAAATACCAATGCTCACGAAAATGCCTTGCATTTGGATTGCTGTTTTCAACCCGTTGGAAAAGACAAAGCCATAATTCATAAAAATGGATTTTTGGAAGAAGAAGAATACAATTGGTTGGTAGATTTTTATGGGAAAGATAATGTCTTTGAAATTTCCAAACAGGAAATGTATGACATGAACAGCAATATTTTTTCCATCTCGGAAGAAATCGTCATTTCTGATCCCACTTTCACTCGGCTGAACTCATGGCTCCGCGAAAAAGGAATTAAAGTAGAAGAAGTCTCCTATCGGGAAATTGCAAAGCAAGAAGGTTTGTTCCGATGCTCCACTTTGCCCTTAGTGCGCGAAAAATAAACGAAAAAATATTCTCTACTTCTATCTAATCGGAAAATTGACAGATTATTATCCGAAAGGATGATTATCAAATTTATTAATATAATTACTCGACAATGAATTCCTCTTCCATGATAAAAAATCCATTACTTCAACCTTTTGATGCAGCTCCTTTTTCAAAAATAAAAAATAAGCATTTTGAGCCTGCTTTTAAAGCATGCATCGAACAAGCAGAAGCCGAAATCCATGCGATTGCATCCTCTCCTGAGGAACCCACCTTCGCAAATACAATTGAAGCAATGGCTTTTTCCGGAGAGCAACTCGACCGGGTTTCGAGCATATTTTTCAATCTAAACTCAGCTGAAACCAATGAGGAAATTCAACGAATCGCACAAGAAGTTTCCCCATGGCTCACCGAATTTCAAAACAACCTTCTCCTCAACGAAAAGCTTTTTGAAAGGGTGAAAAAAGTTTTTGAAGAAAAGGAGAATCTCCACCTTACCGCCGAACAAAAAACCTTACTCGAAAAAAATTATAAAAGTTTTGTGAGAAATGGAGCAAAACTCTCTGCGGAAGGCAAGAAACAACTTCGAGAAATCGATAAGAAATTGGCAAAGCTTTCATTGACATTTGGAGAAAATGTTTTGGCCGAAACCAATAATTTCCAACTTCATTTAACCGATGAAAATGACCTAAAAGGCCTCCCTGAAAATGAAATCGAAGCTACCAAAAAGCTTGCGGAAGAGAAAGGCAAAAAAGGATATATCATCACCTTACATTTTCCGAGTTATTTGCCGTTTATGAAATATGCCGAAAACCGGGAACTTCGAAAAAAACTAGCAACAGCCTTTGGTTCTAAGGGCTTTCACGGTGATAAATTTGACAACCGGGAAAATGTCATGGAAATCGCAAGGTTGAGGCATGAACGTGCTAAGCTTTTAGGCTATAAAACTCACGCCGATTTTGTTCTCGAAGAGCGGATGGCAAAAAGTCCGGAAAAGGTAGAGGATTTCTTGAAAGATTTACTCCAAAAGGCCAAACCTGCTGCCAAAAAAGAATTTGAGCAACTGGAAAACTTTGCCAAAAAACTCGACAAAATTGAGCGTTTGGAAAGTTGGGATTCGGCTTACTATTCAGAAAAACTCAAACAAGAACTCTTTGAACTGGACGATGCGCTACTCAAACCTTATTTTGAACTGGAAAACACCATTGAAGGTGCTTTCAAAATAGCCGGAAAACTATATGGTTTGCAGTTTGAAGAGGTTTTTGATATAGATAAATATCACGAAGAAGTCCGAACCTATAGAGTCACTGACAAAAAAGGAAATTTTCAGGCTCTATTCTACGCTGATTTTCACCCACGAGAGGGAAAACGCAATGGAGCTTGGATGACCGTTTATAAAAATCAATATAAAAAAGAAGGTAAAAATCAACGACCGCATATTTCCATTGTGTGTAATTTCAGTCGTCCCTCCGAAAAAACACCGGCATTGCTCACCTTCAACGAGGTCACCACTCTGTTTCATGAATTTGGTCATGCCCTACACGGAATGTTGGCAAACACAGTATATCCCACTCTTTCGGGCACTTCGGTTTTTTGGGATTTTGTGGAACTTCCCAGTCAGGTTTTAGAAAATTGGTGCTATGAAAAGGAAGCATTAAACTTGTTTGCCAGACATTACGAAACTAAAGAACCCATTCCGCTGGATCTCATCGAAAAAATAAAAAAAGCAGGAAAATTTCAGGAAGGTATGCAAACCTTACGTCAATTGAGCTTTGGAATGTTGGATATGGCTTGGCATGCTGATGATCCTAGCAAAATCAAAAGAGTAAAGGATTTTGAAGACGAAGCATTTGTCCCCACACGACTTTTTCCTTTAAACCCCAAAACCTGTATGAGCACATCCTTTTCACATATATTTCAAGGAGGTTATTCAGCGGGATATTATTCTTATAAATGGGCAGAAGTGCTGGATGCGGATGCTTTTGAAATGTTTAAAGAAAATGGCATTTTCGATCCCAAAACAGCAGCAGCATTTAAAGAAAATGTCCTCAGCAAAGGCGGAACTGAAGATCCTATGCTTTTGTATAAACGCTTCCGCGGAAAAGAACCCGAGCCCGAAGCTTTGTTGAGAAGAGCGGGATTGTTGTAATTTGCAGTGAGCCGGGTAACGTGAATATCCAATAAGATTTATCGCTCGTAGATTTCCAATCGATTTCGTAAACGATTGATTTCTTCCTGCAGGGAATCCACTTGCTCCAAAAGCCTGAAAATTGCAGCGATACCTTCACTGTTTATGTGCAAATCTCGGTGCAATCGAACGGATTTTTCCAAAGCAGGAAGTTGAGTTTCCTCAATAAACTCATCCTCTTCCTGTTTGATAATTTCAATCAGTCCGCTTTCGTAAATCGAATACACAAAATTCACATCAATTTTGTGGCTACTGCAAAATGTCCTTATTGCAATCAATTTTTCCATTTTAGCGCAGTTTTGAAAGTTCAGTAAACAACTTCTTTTCCTTTTCGGAAAGGCGGGATGGAATGTTCACTTTATAAGTTAAGTATAAATCACCGTATTGATTTTCTTGTTTGTATTTCGCAAAACCTTTCCCTTTCAATTTCACCTGAGTATCATTTTGAGTCCCGGGTTTAACTTTCAATTTCACCTTACCATCAAAAGTATCTACGGTAATTTCTCCACCCAAAACAGCAGTGTATAAATCCAGTTCCACATCTTTGTATAAATCTGCACCGTCACGACGGAAGTTAGTATTGTTAATAATATTAAAGGTAATAAACAGATCCCCTTTCGGGCCGCCGTGCATTCCTTCTCCTCCGTGTCCTTTGATTCTGATGGTCTGTCCGTTTTCAATTCCGGCGGGGATGGTCAACCGGATTTTTTTTTCGTTAATCGTTAAGGTTTGTTTTTGTGAAGTATAAACATCGCGCAAGTTCAACTGCAATTCCGCGTTGAAATCAGGACCTTTAAAACCGGTTTCTTGACGTTTAAATCCACCCGAATCAAATCCTCCTCCGCCAAACATAGAATTGAAAAAAT
>Ga0079224_100008175_pt1 | contig 14140 bp, 13 predicted proteins | sample Stecom2015_FD_80414 | JGI IMG/M metagenome (GOLD analysis project Ga0079224, IMG submission 80414) | Agricultural soil microbial communities from Utah to study Nitrogen management - Steer compost 2015 | ecosystem: Environmental > Terrestrial > Soil > Agricultural land | place: USA: Utah...
ATAGTATTTAGATATTAGACATTAAATTTGAGATAATAGACATAAGATTAATAATGGCGAATATAGAAGAAATCGAACATTTACAATGTTTAATCATTGGTTCAGGGCCTGCAGGTTATACTGCGGCAATCTATGCAGCACGTGCTGATTTGAAACCGGTAGTATATACGGGTATCGTGCCGGGTGGACAGTTAACCCAGACTACTGAAGTGGATAACTTCCCGGGGTATCCGCAAGGAATTACTGGTCCTGTTATGATGGAAGACCTTAAAGCGCAAGCCGAACGTTTCGGTACAGATGTACGCTTTGGTTATGCCACTGAAGTACAGCTTGCCGAAGATGGTGGCATACACAAAGTGCAGATTGACGGTTCGAAATGGGTATCGGCAGAAACGGTTATCATTGCTACCGGAGCTACGGCGAAATGGCTGGGCTTACCTTCGGAAGAAAAATATAACGGATTTGGTGTTTCGGCATGTGCGGTATGTGATGGCTTCTTCTTCAAAGGACAAGATGTCGCTATCGTGGGGGCTGGAGATACGGCTGCTGAGGAAGCCACTTATCTGGCGAAATTGTGTAATAAAGTGTATATGTTGGTGCGTAGGGAAGAGTTTCGTGCTTCTAAAGCCATGGTACACCGCGTGATGAATACAGCGAATATCGAAGTGCTTTACAATACGGAAACCGAAGAAATATTAGGGAATGAAACGGGTGTAAACGCTGTTCGTGTCATTAACAACCAAACTAAGGAAACTAAGGTATTGGATGTGACGGGGTTCTTTGTGGCTATTGGTCATAAACCGAATACTGAACTTTTCCAAGGCGTATTGGAGATGGACGAAACAGGCTATTTGATTACTAAGGCTGATAGTACAGCAACGAATATCCCGGGTGTATTTGCTTGTGGTGACGTGCAGGACCATATCTATCGTCAAGCGATTACTGCTGCAGGAACAGGCTGTATGGCTGCCTTAGAAGCGGAACGCTATTTAGCGGCGAAACACAGTGAGGTTGAATAATAATTAAGTAGAGACGTAGCATGCTACGTCTCTACATTTTTCAGATTACCCCAAAATGCTTTAAAGCATTCCAAACGCCATCATTATCCACATCTGTGGTGATATAATCTGCAATTTCTTTTACTTCAGGGTTGGCATTGCCCATGCCTACACCAATGTTCACGTGTTGCAACATGGTGATGTCGTTGCCCCCGTCGCCAAAAGCCATCGTTTGCTTAAGATCTAAGTCAAAATGTTGACAAAAGATGTCAATCCCTACTCTTTTGCTTTGTCCCTTTGGATTCACATCGGCAAACAAGGGTGTCCAGCGGGAAGCCAAAGAGTTAGGCATCACTTTTTCCATAAACGCCTTTTCTTCTTCGGGACCTAAAAAGATGTTGGTTTGCAATATACTGGAAACATCAACGGTTTCCATGTTGACCAAAGGAGGAACAGGGAGATTGAGGTGCGCATACATTCCGGCAATTTCTGGGGTGACATCGTGGATAGTAATTTCCCGTTCCGACATAAAGGAAAAGCTTAACGGGTTTTGCTTGGCGTAATCCAATACACCTTGAATATCGGATGGGTTAATAGCTTGTTTGAATAATACATCATCTTCCTGTGTCACACAATAGCCACCATTAAAAGTGATAAAACCATCAAAATCTAAAAATTTGATATGGTCTATGCTATTTATAGAGCGTCCTGTCGACACGATCACCTTAATGTCTTTTGCTTGAAGCTTATGGATTGCCTCCTGAGTCGAGGCCGGTATTTCATGAGTCTTAAAACTTAAAAGAGTACCGTCTATATCGAAAAAAACGGCTTTAATCGTTGGGCTTTGCATAAAGACAAAGGTACAACTTCTTTATGGAATGAAAACGGAGGTTTTATTATCTTTGTGTTATGGATAACTATGCCACTTTTATTGATAGCATTCGCGGAAGTATCCAACGCGAAGAATTCATCAAACTTTCTTTAGGGAATTATCACGGGACAGAACCTTATTTGAAAAATATCTATGTGAAGCCTGTTTTGATTAAACGGCAAAAGAAACTGTCTTTTGTGTTTCGCTATAAAACGAAGGATATTACCAAGAATTTTGATGCAGATATGGCATTGTTGGAGATACAGGGGCTTCTGCAGGTGGAAGGTTTTCGTGTGGCAACATTGTTCAGCGAGACTGAAAATTTGATTTGCGAACTGAGCAAAAAAGGCGTGTGGGGAATACGTACAGAAAAAGCAACGGCTGTTGTGCCAAAGTCTTTGACCCACGATAAACAAAAATCCCGCAAACTGGGACAGGAACACAAAACGTATCTGGAAGAGTTGCGGTTAATGGATGCGGAAGGCAAAGTCTATAAAAATGCACAGGATAAATGGAAGCAGATCAATCACTATATTGAGATATTGAGTGCGATGTTGCAGGATTTGCCTACGCAGGATGTGCTGAATGTTGTGGATATGGGAGCGGGTAAAGGTTATCTGACATTTGCATTGTATGATTATCTTGTCGGGCAACTGAACCGACAGGCTACAGTTGTTGGCGTAGAATACCGCGAGGATTTGGTAGAACTATGCAACCAGATTGCGCGCAAATCACAGTTCGATGGTTTACACTTTGTACAAGGGACTATCGAAGATTATCACCCGACTAATGCGCTCAACGTATTGATTGCTTTGCATGCCTGCGATACGGCTACAGACGGTGCCATTGCCAAAGGCATCCTTAATGGTGCAGATTTAATTGTCGTAGCACCGTGTTGCCATAAACAAATCAGGCGAGAGATGGAGCGAAACAAATCCAAGAATGAACTGGATTTCTTGCTGAAGCATGGGATCTTTATGGAGCGGCAAGCCGAAATGGTCACGGATGGCTTGCGCGCTCTAATTATGGAATATTTTGGTTATCAGACGAAAGTATTCCAGTTTGTTTCCGATGCCCATACGCCAAAAAATGTTTTGGTTGTAGGAGAAAAGAAAACGATTAATCCCAAGAGGCAACAGGAGATCTTAACCAAAATTGCGGCTACAAAGGCTTATTTTGGTATAGACTATCATCATTTGGAACGGTTACTTGCTGTCAAATAAGTGTACCACTTTATCGTCGATTTTTTCTTTATTGTCCGCGTTGATTATGTTTAGAATGTATTTAATAGATTCTAATCGGGCGACTTTTTTCTTGTCCGTATTGATGACTGTCCAAGGGGATGAAGCTGCTGTTGTGCGGAACATTTTATCGATATAATGGCTGTATTTGTCCCATAGTTCTTGTGCCTGCTGATCCAAATCACCTAATTTCCATTGTTTCAAAGGGTCATTTTTACGTTCTTCCAAACGTTCGGCTTGCTCTTCTTTAGAAATATTAAGAAACAGTTTGATCAGGATAATTCCGTCGTCGATTAGTAACTTCTCAACTTCATTGACTTGTTGTAAGAAACGTTCATGTTGTTCATCTGTGCAAAACCCGAAGACTGGTTCGACAACAGCACGATTGTACCAAGAACGATCGAAGAAAACAATTTCTCCTTTGTTTGGTAGTTTTTTGAGATAGCGTTGGAAATACCATTGGCCAGATTCTATTTCCGTTGGTTTCGGAAGAGAAACTACTTGATACCTTTTGGGATTCATGAATTCGGTAATTCTGGAAATTGTGCCTCCTTTTCCAGCTGCATCCCGGCCTTCGACAATAATTAATACCCGCTTCTTGGAATGGATGACGTCAGCCTGCATAGCATTTAATTTTTTGTGCAAGTGGTCCATTTCTTTTTCATAGGCCAGTTGTTCCAAAAATTTATCTTCTTTGATGATTTTATTATCCACCAAATAGTTGATGATCGACTGTTTATCGTGATAAGATGTTGCGGTTGATGAGGTTAAGGAGGCTTACAAAATAACCTTTAATCCTCCATAATAATTTCTCGTTGGAGCCGGATTAAAGAAACGGTTTCCAAATGCATTAATATCGTTTCCTAAGCTATATTGTTCATTCAAAAGGTTATCAATCCCGGCAAAGAATTGCAGTTGTCTGCTGTTATTAAACCTATATGTCCAATTACCTTTAAGCTGCACCAGATGAAACTTATCGGCAAACACCGTATTTGCATCATTCAAAGGCATGCTTGATGTGAAGATATGCGCTATATTAAAGTCAAATCGTTTTGGAAAGGAGATCGACATATTGTTGGACCAAACCCAATCGGGTACAGCCGTTATCTTGTTTTGCGAGAAATCTTCGTTGTTGACCAGATATTCGCCAAAGCGATAATGATTATACGAAACACTGGATTGTACACTTAATGCCTGTATCCATTGTTTCTGCTGTGGTGTGAGTAAATACGCCCATATCGACGCTTCAATACCTTTTTGTATCATTTCGCCTGCGTTGACATAGTATTCTGCTCCGTTTTCACGCAGTTGTCGGATAATACCGTTTTGCATATCATAATGGTAGAAGGATAGGTCAGCTATAAACCGTCTTCGTTTGGATTCGAACCGGCCCCCGATTTCATAGTTTGTACCTGTTTCGGCTTCAAGGTCTGTATTGACAATATTATCAGATGAACGAACCTCCGCAATGGTTGGCGTAGAATAGCCTTTGGAAATAGAGCCGCGAAGCGCTAAACGATCGGTCAACAGATAAGACGTTGCTACCCTTGGCATCCATATCCCACCAAAGTCGATATTGTCTTTTGAGGCAGAAGATTCGGGATAACGTTGCCGATAGGTTATTGTCGATTGGTTCAAGCCAATAGAACCTTCTATTGTCCAGCGTTGATAAAGCTTTGCCATAGCCCGATAGAAGAAGCTATGTTGCGTGTTGTCCAGATTATCTTTGGCTTGAGGATTGGTCGAAATACCACCTTCGTTGTCAAAATTATCGATTTTGTTCCAACCTTTTTGTCCTTCATAGCCTATCTGTATTTGCCAGTGCAAATTTTCTTGGTCGGTGTTTTTATAAGAAAAGTATGTGCGTAAGCCCAGATTTTGTTCTTTACGATATTCGTAGTTAGTGATAAACGGGTTCTCAAAATCGGTGTGTGACCCAAAAATGCTGATACTATGTGATAGTTTTTCGCTGATTTGGGTCGCATGGACCAAACCGCCAAAGAATGTTTTGTTATAGATACCCGCCTGTTGCTCTTTTGCTCCCGGGTTAGGACCTGCGGGGGGTCTCGACATTTTTGGGTTCTCATCCATCTGTGCCTGAGTTAGTCCTCCAGGCGTACGATAGCCAACGTCACTGTATAGTGCGAAAAACCGTAATTGATTGCTTTGAGTATATTTCCACTGATGTGCGGTTTGAAAAGTCTTTTTGTTCAAAGCTGTATTTTCCCGATAGCCATCTGAACGGATAAAGGATTGGTCAAAGGAAAAATGATACTTGTCGTTTACTTGACGCTGTACGGAAAGCTGTTCCTGAAACAAGCCAAACGAACCGCCACTGATAAGCAAAGAGGCTTGGTTATCTGTTACATCAAATCCTTTAGGCTGTATACGCACCACACCCCCAGAATTGGCGCCATATAATGAACCGTCCGGACCTTTTAGGATATGTATACCCTGTATAGAAGCAGGATCAATGAGATTCAGATACGTATTGCCTCCGGCATCGGTCATTGGAAATTCGTCCACATATATTTTTACATTACGGATGCCAAAGGGAGAGCGGATTAAGCTACCGCGCATCGCCAATCGGTAACTTCCGGGCGAACGTTCCTCCATGCGAAGACCTGCTACTGTATTTAGTGCCGGTAACAGGGTAGTGGTTTGTTGGTTTTCGATAAGTTTACTATCGATGGTTTGCACTGTTGCGGTTAATCCTAAAAGAGGTTGTTGACTAAAGTAGGCATTGATATTTACAGGAATAATTTCTTGATGGTTGCTAATGCTGTCAGTCGTTTGTGCAAGCGTAGTAGATGGAATCGTAAGAATAGAAGTGAAAAATAATAACGCAGCTGTACGAAACATGAAACCTAATTTTTTTAATATTATCTGTAATCGATGTGAGGAAAATATAGTGTTGATGCTAAATTAAAAAGCTTCGTTTAATCCTAAGAATAATCCGCGTTGTCCGAACCGTCCAAAAGCATAATCTATACAAAGATTGGTGCGTGTTGCTTTGTTGAACAGTAGTCGTAAGCCTGTCCCTCCGGCAGGTTGCCATTGTTGGAAAAGTTTGGTGCCAAGGCGGTCGTTGGCTGTTTGTAGATTGGCAAATACCACGCCGCTTAAAAACTGATTACGTAAAATCGGAAATCGGTATTCTACCTCTGTAGAGAAGAAGGAATTACCTTTGAAATAGCCATTGGTATAGCCTCGGCCTACGCGGGCAAAAGTGTCTTTTCCCGTGCCAGGTAGATCGAGGTAAGCCAAGTTTCCTCCAAGATTATAAGAGCCCCAATGCCAGAAAGCCAAAACATGATTTGGTCGGGATGACGAAAGTTGCCAGTACTTTCGGAAGTCTGTTTGTAATTGATAAGAACTTTGTGAACTTCCCATCCAGGCTTGGCTCATCCGTAAGACAATATCCGTATAGATACCTTTATAGGCACTGTTGGGGTTGTCGCGTGTCATATATTGCCAATTAAACATTAGACCATTGTTGTTGTAGTTTTTTGCACTGTAGCCTGTGAAATCACTGTAGGTTCCCAGAGGTGTTTGTGGATGGTTGCCCACTGTGTGTATATTCCGTTTGAGATCGATAAAAACCCCTGCTCCGATAAACATCCCTGGAGAGAGCTGTTTGTATAAACGTTCATTCAGACCATACACGGTATATTGATTGACAAAGCGTGTACGTTCAGGATTGTTTAGGACTTCTTCTTCTGGTACATCCGTAGGAACGATATTCCCCATTCCCATACCATAATCCAGTCCCACCATCTTGGCTATGATGACTCCACCTTTCAGGTTCCATTTATTTTTGGAGGTATAGATATCATGCATAAGGTAACCAAAAATAATGCCTCGGGTTGTATAATTCAATGCGGTTGCATAGGTAGACATACTGGTGTTTTCCCTGTCACCCAGATACATACCGCTGACGATCTTGGATCCAACCTGAAAACCTATACTGGGATTGTAATTGATATTCGGAAGGATGGATAAACCAGACCTTTTTTTGGGGATTTTTGTGGTGGTATCGTGGCGTATAAAGCGACCAATATCTTTTATACCATCACCGATGTCATACAAATGGTCGAAGGTATATAATGTTGTGTCTTTGGTTTCTACCGTGCTAACGGTATCCTGCAACACGACTTGTTGCGCAAATAAAGGATACGTACATATTAAGGAAAAAAGAAGAACCAACTGTTTATACATTCCACAAAAATAAACTATTTGTGGAATTTTAGGCGAATAAAAACTATTCTGCTTCAAGAAGTTGCTTTTCGTGCAGTTCAAAGTACTCACCTTCTAATGCCATCAGTTCTTGATGTGTACCTTGTTCTATGATACTCCCTTGATTCAATACGATGATATGGTCTGCATTCTTGATCGTAGAAATTCGATGCGCAATGAAGATGGTGGTTTTATTCTGCATGATACGGCTCAGGTTATGCAAAATTTCTTCTTCAGTCTTGGTATCAACAGCGGAGAGACAGTCGTCAAAAATAAGTATATGTGGGTCTTTGACCAATGCACGGGCAATGGAAACACGTTGTTTTTGTCCACCAGATAAGGTGATGCCTCGTTCGCCTATCGAGGTTTCAAAACCATGTTCAAACTGCATAATATTATCATAGACGGCAGCATCTTTAGCGGCTTGTTCCACTCTTTCGATATCAACCGTATCCAATCCAAAAGCGATATTGCGGGCAATGGTATCGGAGAAAAGAAATACTTGTTGTGGTACAAATCCAATCTGTTCCCGTAGGTTTTGTGTTCTCATCTGCCGGATTGGAACACCGTCAAAAATAATATCGCCCTTATCTGCATCGTACATGCGAAATAGTAAGTTGGCTAAAGTCGATTTTCCCGATCCGGTCTTTCCAATGATGGCCAGGGTTTTACCTTTTGGTATCGTGAACGAGACATTTTGTAAGGCTGTAATGCCTGTCTCGGGATATGTAAAAGTCAGATTACTCACAGTAATGTTGCCTTGTAAGCTGATTTCTCGGTTGCCGTCGGGAATTTCAGAAGTGGTTTTAAGAAATTCGTTGATTCTTTTCTGGGAAGCTGCTGCCCGTTGAAATAGGGAAGTTACCCAAGCTAAGGACATGGCGGGAAATGTCAGTTGGTTCACATAGATAATAAACTCAGCGATATTACCCGCCGTGATGGTGCCGTTGTTTACCTCAATACCGCCGACATAGACCGTGATAATCGTACTGAACCCTACAAGAAAAATAATGAGTGGAAAGAAAATTGCCTGTACTTTAACCAAATCCAATGAAGCATTCCTGTAATAATTGCTTTCATCGGCGAAAACATCCATTTTTTCCTGTTCCCGATTATAGGTCTTGATAACACGAATGCCTGAGAATGTTTCCTGCACAAAGGATGATAGTTTAGAAAGTTGCCGCTGAATTTTCTCACTTCGGCTATTGATTACCTTGTTAACGTAAAGAATAATTACAGAAAGGATAGGGATTGGTAGGAGTGAGTAAGTCGCAAGCTTAGCGTTGACATCGTACATCGCGTAGATAATCATCAGTGAGAGTACGACAGTATTGATCGCATACATGATTGCAGGACCCAGGTAGTTCCGTACTTGATTGACATCTTCTGTAGCACGGTTCATCATATCTCCTGTGTTATTTTTACGGAAGAAAGCGAAATCCAGAACCTGATAATGGTTGTAGATTTCATTTTTTAGATCATATTCAATGTGACGTGAAGTCAGGATGAGGGTCTGCCGCATGAAAAACAAAAACACACCACGCAATAAGGAAAGTGCTAAGACAACCAAGCCGAAGAAAAGTAGGCTACTTCCGAAAACCTGATATATGAGGTTTTGTTTGTCAAACCCATCATAGAGGCGGTACAAGTCAATATTTTCCTTTACTAGGTCAAAAGCTTCCCGGATAACTTTTGCTGGCAAAATACCGAAATAATTCGACGCGATAACGAATAGAATTCCGGGAATAACCTGCCAACGATACTTATAGAAATACTTATTGAGATATGCCAACTCTTTCATCGAACGCAAATGTAAGGCTAAAAAATTGAAAAAAATCCATTGCAGTGTGGGATTCCTGTCAAGAAATGACAATTGTGATAAATAATACAATGATAAAGAATTTTGCACGGAAATATTTCCTACTTTTGCATGGTAAAAATGAAAAATGAGGCATTGCCAATTTTGTTATGGAAGTAAATAATCCTTCTGTTTTCGATAAGATGGGGGCATCTAACCATCAGAATCTGTTTTTTTGTCATGATGCGGCAGTCGGTTTACAAGCGATTGTAGCTATTCATGATACGACTTTGGGGCCGGCTATCGGTGGTGTGCGCATGTTGCCATACGAATCGATTTCGGAGGCTGTCGATGATGCTTTGCGCCTGTCGCAAGCCATTACTTATAAGGCTGCTTTAGCTGGGTTGAATCTCGGTGGGGGCAGCGCTATCATTATAGGTAACCATCGCACAGATAAAACGGAGGTCTTGATGCGCCGTTTTGGTCAATTCATCGAAGGGCTGAACGGAAACTTCATTGCTTCTACTGATATCGGTACTACGCAGAAGGATTTGGAATACATGCTTGCTGAGACAAATTATGTAGCAGGTTTGCCAGCCTCATTGAATGGTGGTGGCGATACGACAGTATTTGCCGCTCGTGGTGTCTTCTACGGAATCAAGGCTGCTATCAAAGAATTGTATGGCGATGATAGCTTGGCAGGCCGTAAGGTTGCGGTACAAGGTGTTGGAAGTGTAGGCGAGCAGTTAGTGAGTATGTTGCGCGGTGAGAATGCACGCGTTTATGTATCGGATATGACCGAAGAACGCAAAATGAAAATAGCTGCAAAATACAAAGCCGAGCCTATCACGTATTCGACAAGTTTTGAATTGGATGCCGATGTCTATGCCCCTTGTGCATTGGGTGGAACGGTTAATCCAGATACTGTGCCACGCATGCGCTGTAAGATTATTGCTGGGTCTGCTAATAATCAACTGAAAGATGAGGAGCTGACCAGTACGCTTCTGAAAGAGCATAATATCTTATATACACCTGATTTTGTGATTAATTCAGGAGCCTTGATTAGTTGCTTTTCTGAGTTGGAAGGTCATGGTGGTGAACGCACGGAAGCATTGGTGAAACATATCTATAATGCAACACGACATGTGATTCAAAAATCCAGAGAAGATAATATTACGACGTTTGAGGCGGCTAAACAATTGGCTGATCAACGTATACGAGACATAAAAAAGCTTAAAAGGTAGAATAGTGGTTAATTGGTTATTTATTTAAAAGTTTAGTCGTTTAAACAATTAAATTTTAATCATTATAAACACAAATAATTAAAGTATATTATATACAATCGTTCTTTAAATTAAATTATGCTTAACAGAAGGCACCTTCGGGTGAAAGTCATGCAGACGCTTTATGCGTACAGTTTATCAGAGGATAAACAAATCAAAAATTTTGAAAAAGCGCTTTTGAATAGCGTAGATGAGGTTAATCAGATGTACATCTGGACATTGAACCTTTTGGATGAAGTGGCCGAATATGTACTAATTGATGCAGAGGGAAGAGCAAACAAATTTCTTCCAACTGAGAAGGATAAGGTGTACACAACGAAACTGAACACGAATACGTTTATCGAATCTTTGCGTCAGAATAGAGCTTATCTCGAAGATGTTAAAAAATATAAGGTTTCTTGGTCTTTCGATCCGGAAATTGTACGCTCTATATTTGCACAATTGAAAGAATCTGAGGAGTATTTGGCTTATCTTCAACAGGAGGACCGCTCTATCGGTGCCGAAAAGGATATTATCAAATATATCTTCAAGAAGATTATCCTAAAATCACCTGAAATTGAGCAGGTTTTTGAATCAAAATTTATTAACTGGCCAACTGATAAAGAAATTCTGCAAGCGATGATTGCCAAAACATTCAAGAATTTCAGTAGTGAAAACCCAACGCAGAATAAATTGGCTGATCTTACGCCGAATTGGGATGAAGACGGTGAGTTTATTATCGATCTTTTGAAAGAAACCATTCGTCATACGAATGAGTATCAAGAAATGATTTCTGTTAAGACAAAAAACTGGGAGGCAGATCGTATTGCGTTGGTGGATACACTGTTGATGCGCATGGCCATCAGTGAATTGATGAACTTCCCGACGATACCAGTTAAGGTGACTATTAATGAGTATATTGAGCTTTCTAAAGCGTTTAGTACAGCAAAAAGTAATACGTTTATCAACGGTATTTTAGATAAGATTTTAGTGGAGCTGACCCAACAGGGACGTATCCGCAAAGAAGGTAGAGGCTTAAAAGATTAATCACATGAATATACTGAAAGTAAGTTTGATGGGATTGGCATTTGCAACGTTAATTTCCTGTGGAAACTCAACCAAGAGCGATGCAGAAACGACTTCAACAGAAGCTACGGAAAATACGAATGCCACAAAAGGTAAAGTAGAGTTTGAAGAAACTGTTTTTGACTTCGGTCAGATCAAAGAAGGGGAAGTCGTGGAAAGAACGTATGTCTTCACCAATGCAGGTGAGGCGCCGGTGATTCTTTCGCAGGTATCGGCTTCATGCGGTTGTACAACGCCTTCTTATACGCAGACACCTGTGCTTCCAGGGAAAACAGGTGAGATTAAAGTAAGCTTTGATAGTAACGGACAGGCTGGTAAACAACAGAAAATAGTAACAGTGGTTTCCAATGCTGAAAACGGCGTAACTACGGTACAGTTACGAGGGGAAGTTTCACCAAAGTAGTTTAGAAATATTTTTTAATTTTGACTTTTTAATTTTTATTTTGTTAATATGATTACAACATTATTGCAAGCAGCGCCAGGTGGCGGCGGATTGATGAGCTTTTTACCGATGATTTTGATTATTGTGGTTTTCTATTTCTTCATGATCAGACCACAGATGAAAAAGCAAAAAGACCACAAAAAATATATCGAGGAACTTGGTGTAAATTCTAAAATAGTAACTACAGCCGGAATCCACGGACGTATTGTGGAAGTGAGTGAAACTACGTTTTTGGTAGACGTGGGTTCGGGTGTGAAAATCCGTTTCGATAAATCAGCAGTTGCATTAGACGCGTCAAAAGCAGCGAATGGTGACACTGTTAAGAAATAATTTTTTACAGCGTATTTGAAAAGACAATCTGATAAAGATTGTCTTTTTTGTTTTCGTTAGACTTCCGAAGTTTCTAAACAGCGAAGCTCTCAACTTTACCATTAAAAACAGATACTTAAAGTTAAACTTCGGAAGTCTGTATAAAAAATTACTATTTTTGTGGCTATGGTGCAAGCACGGATAACGAAAACTAAGCGGCGTAAATTAGCAATATTCTTGCGTTGTCTAGTTATTTCCTTCGTGGCATGGCTCCTGTTCAGTATATCCAATGTGCAGACGTACACCATTAAAACGGGGATTTCCTATGTTAATATTCCCGAACAGAAAGCTTTTCACCCTTTGCAATCCGATACGGTTAATGTACGGATGAAATTAAGTGGTTGGAAAATATTTCTCAAGAAGTTAAATCCAGATACACCGCATATTCAAGTTGATTTAAGTGGTTTGAAAAACCGGAACTATATTGTGTTTACGAATCAACTGGGGTATATTAATAGACAGTTCCCGGTGGATAATCAGGTTATAGGCGTTAATCCCGATACGTTATTTTTCGATTTTTCCAAGCAGACTCAGCGTAAGGTTCCGGTTCGTCCGTTGCATAATATCCAATTTAAAAAACAATATGGGATTATTGGCGAAACGAAAATATCACCACAATACGTGACGGTAACGGGACCATTGGAAGATGTTGCAAATATTGAATATCTGGAGACGGATACTATCCGAGGAACACAGATTTCATCTGATATTCGGACTGTAGCTTACTTGAACAAGCACCAAAAGAACAATATCACGATTTACCCTACTTTTGCAGAAATTACTATTCCCGTTGGCGAGATCACAGAAAAGGTGGTGGAAGTGCCACTTAAGGTGGAAAACGCATCACGCTATACAACAGTACGAACCTTACCGAGTAAGGTGAAGTTGACCTTTCTCGTGTCGTTGAAAGACTACAACAAATGGACTTCACGTGATTTTGAAGCAATTGTAGATATGGAAAATTGGGCACAAAATAGAGTACAAAGCTTACCTGTTATCTTAACGAAAGTACCTGACTATTGTCAGATGGTGAGCATCGAGCCGCAGAATGTTGATTTTTTTGTGCGTAGGTAAATAAATATGGGATTGCGAATAGGTATTACTGGGGGCATTGGCTCAGGAAAAAGTTATGTAGCAAAGATCTTTAAGGCATTGGGAATTCCCTTTTATGATGCCGACAGGGTTGCGAAGAATATTATGAATGAGGATGCTGACTTGCGAAAAGAACTAGAGTTTGCCTTTGGAGCAGCAGTCTATGGCGTAGATGGATTACTGGATAGGACTTATCTGGCTGATATCGTGTTTAAGGATAAGGAACAACTGGCAAAGCTCAACAGTTTAGTTCATCCTGTGGTTATTCGTCACGGTGAAGAGTGGGCAGGTGCACAGACGACACCTTATTCGCTAAAAGAGGCCGCTCTTTTGTTCGAAAGTGGTTCTTATAAATCATTGGATTATACCATTTTGGTGGTTGCGCCAAAAGAGGTGCGTATCAAGCGTGTAATGGAAAGAGATGGAACTGACAGAATCCAAGTTGAACAGCGCATGGATAAACAATTGCCCGATGAAGAGAAGGAGCGATTGGCTAATTTTATCTTGATTAATGATGGTGTAAAACCAATCCTTCCCCAAGTACTTGCCCTGCACAATAAATTCTTGCAGGAACACAAATCATGAGTGAAATATTAGAAGATTTTTTAGTCCGTAAGCACGAGGGCTACTACTGCCGTTATGGACAGTTTTATATTGATGCTTTATCGCCTGTTGCCGTTAATCTGATTTCCCATGCACATGGTGACCACGCCACGGCTGGTCATCGTCTGATGTATGCAACGGA
>Ga0079224_100008176_pt1 | contig 14140 bp, 16 predicted proteins | sample Stecom2015_FD_80414 | JGI IMG/M metagenome (GOLD analysis project Ga0079224, IMG submission 80414) | Agricultural soil microbial communities from Utah to study Nitrogen management - Steer compost 2015 | ecosystem: Environmental > Terrestrial > Soil > Agricultural land | place: USA: Utah...
AGGGCGCCTAGGAGGGCCGATCTCGACCCCAGATAGGCAATCACCCACGGACAGGCTGTGCGTCCGTTCTAGGCCCCCTTCTGTGCGCCCTAGAGGGTGGTGCGCAGGGCATGCCCCCTACGCGTGCGCACAGGAGCACACGAAAGCGCCCCCGGTCAACACGGACCAGGGGCGCTGGGGGGGGGCAGACGTGAGCCCCCAACCCCGGATGAGGGGGCCAGGGGCTCCGTCGGGTCAGGAGACGACGAACACGGCGCCGTCCGGGCCGATGGCCAGATCGCCATCGAACACCCACCCCGCACCCTCTGCGGCGGCCTGGAAGACCGCACGCGCCATGGGGAGCACCTTTGCCAGGCCGGCGCGGCGAGCGGTGCGGCGGACGTCGAGCTGGGCGGCACGGGCAGTGATCTTGGCGCTGCGGTCGGCCTGCTGAGCGGTAGCCATCGTGAGCGTGGTCATCGGAGTTCTCCTCTGTGTGGGTGGCGCTTGCTGATGGGTCAACCATGCACCACGTGTGGACAGTTGCGCAACCCCAGATGCACAACCATCCACAGAGATCACCCACTCACGCACACACACGCACGCGCACACGTGCACACGCACACAACGCACCATGCACCACGCACCACAGCACGTGCGCAACGGTGAGGCCCACCACAGCGCACGTGCACGGTGAGCGTGAACGGTGAGCGCTACGACACGCCGGCCCCATGCTGCGCGGCACGAGCTCGAGCACAGCGGCGCCGGCACGGGGCACACGCGGCGTCGGCTCGGATGGGGGTGGGGGATGACCCCCTGCGGCGGCGGCAGGAGACCGCTCGTGCTTAGCCGCAGACTGGTTGCCTAAATCCCGGACTCGCCGATTCCGGGATCTGGACACCGAATGCCGCGCCCGTACAGGCTTCCGCCGCCGTCGTCTAGAGCGCTGAAGACGTTGTCCGGCGGCGGAGGACAGGTATGTCGTGAGCGACCGGGGCTGTCACGGCGTCTCGTTACACTGCTACGCAGCGGAGCGGAGACGGAAACGTGTAACGCGCTCCGGTGAAGCGGTAGCGCTACAGCAAGAGGGGCCTTCGGCCCCCACGTGATGACATGTAACACGTAGCGAGGTACCTACTACCCCTCTAGACATTGCAACTTAGACTCCAGAGGTAGGTTCTACTCTACGAGTAGCTGTTACGAGTAGAGAGTTACACGTTACGTGTAGCGCTTCACCGCTACCGCTACACACTAGAGGGGGACTTCGTCCCCCTTGGTACCAGTAACACGTTACGTGTAACGGTGTAGCAACGTGCTAACGAAGCAACCTACGGCCTGACGGCCTACGGTTGCTGACGAAGCTCACCGTGAAGCGCTACCCGTAACGAGTAACGCGCGCGCGAGGCTGGACACCGTCGTCCGCCGCCGACCGCAAGCGGTAGCGAGTTAGGTTCCCCTTACCTCTGCCGCCGCCGACATTGCACCTTGGCCGCAGAAGTAGGTTCTACAAGTAGAGGGGCTTTTCGGAGCGCCTCACAGTCCGCATCAGGAAACCCCGAAAGAGGTATGAAGATGGCCAGCACGACCAGCAAGCGACTCCGCCGCGTGTGGGAGCTCCTCGAAGGCGCGGAGGAGTACGGCGCTGAGAGCGTCCGCACCGTAGACCTCCGCGTAGTCCTGGAGGGCAAGGAGCCTCCCCTGCCCGAGGGACTCACGCGAGACTTCCCATTCGCCGTCGGCGACTTCATCACCCCCGACAACCTGGAGTTCCTGCACGGAGCGCCGGTCGGGACCAGGATTCAGGCCGGCCCCGGCGACACGGCATGGGCCAAGATCCCCGGTGACCACTGGCTCGCCGATGGCGAGTCGGCCATGACCTCCACCCACAACCTCGCCATGTGGGGCGGCATCGTCGAGGTTCTCGAGCCCGTGGCCGAGCACGAGATTCCCGGCGTCGCCATGATCCCGGCCTGAGCGCACACCTTTGAACACCCCGGAACCGTCCCTGTAACGCTGCGGCGTCGATCAAACGGCCGGGGTTATGCCTAACACGCTCGTCGCAACCTGCCAGTACGACGAGCACGGTCGTCGCATCGCGCGACGCCTGCTCCGCGCCGCCTCCGGGTTGGCGCGGATTTTGAGACCCCGGAGCGACCGATCCATGGAAGTTGCCGGGGGCGTGTAATCGGTGGCACTGCCGCCGGGATCCAGTGAGGGGCGGCCCTAAGCCTTCAGGCCTCACCGAGTGGCCCCCGTGATCGTGCCCGGCCGCCGCACCCGTAGTGCGGCACTTGCTCCGCGTCGCCTCCGGGTTGGCGCGAACGTTTTGGCCCTCGGCTCGTCTCAGCACGAGGGTGAGTACCTGCCGGAGCGGGCACAGCCCCCGCGCCGAAGAACGGCAGCGCGGGCGGGGGTAGGGACGACCCCGCGGCCCGCATTGCCTCGTCGGTCCAGATGGAATGGACGCCCGCCTGTTCGAGCGGGAGACGCGGGTTCAAGTCCTGTACGAGGCGCATCACGTTACCCCGGTGGTCGCGAAAGCGGCGCCGGGGTAATTTCATTGCCCACTAGCTCAATTGGCAGAGCGCTCGGCTGTTAACCGAAAGGTTCCAGGTTCAAGTCCTGGGTGGGCAGCAAGGATCAATCTCGGGAGGCAACAATGCCCGAATGGAAGTCTTCAGATCGACGGAGTCGTTTGCCGCGAGATTGGTCCCGCATCAGAGCTCGCGTATTTAGACGCGACGGCGGGCAATGCGTAATCCCTCTCGAAGATGGAACGCGTTGCCCCAATGCGGCGACGGATTGCGATCACATCATTCCCGGCGACGATCATAGCCTGGACAACTTGCAATCCCTCTGTGCATCGCATCATGCGACGAAGTCGGCGCGTGAGGGCAATGCCGCCATGCGCGCAAAGTTGCGTGCGAACCAGAACAGATTCAAGCGCGAGGAGCGTCATCCCGGCCTCCTTTAGAGCTACCCAGGAGGTGCGCCGAATGGCAGGACGCGGAATGCGCATCGCAACGCTCGGCTGGAAAGACGAGTCCCACACCCCGGAGACGTGGCGATCGGACATTGTCGAGGGCCTGCGCGCTCTCGGCCACCGCGTGACCTACACGGTCCCGTTCAACCAGGCCACGAGGGAGCGCGCCAAAGAGGTGGCCCGAGACGCGGACCTGGTCCTGTGGTTCAAGGACGACGGATTCGACGGGGACTACGGCTTCCTGCGCTCCCTCAAGGAGCGCGGCACGCCGTCCATGGGTGTCCACCTTGATCTCTTCCACGACGTTCCTCGACGCGACCTGACCATCGGCCAGTCGGCGTGGTGGCACTGTGAATACGTGCTCACCGCCGACGGCGGACAGCGCAACTGGGGTGACATCAACCACGTGTGGCTGCCGCCGGCCTTCGGTGAGCGGTTCCTTGGCATGGCCGACCCGGACCTCGACGAGTATCCCGAGAGGGTCGTCTTCGTCGGCACGCCGTCGGAGCGAATCCACGGCGAGCACCGCTCGGCCCTGATCGACTGGGCCGCCGCTGAGTTCGGCGACGACTTCAAGCACTGGGGCAGCCGTGGCGCGCACAAGGTGTGGGGTTGGGATCTGAACCGCCTGTATGCCTCCGCCGAGCTGGTCATCGGCGACAGCGCCGAGGCCCCCTACTACTGGTCGGACCGTGTTCCGCGAACGCTGGGCCGTGGCGGCATCCTCGCCCACCCGGAAGTTCCGGGGATGCGCGAGATGGGGTTCAACGAGGACAACATGATCCTCTACCCCCGCGGCGAGTATGACGCCATCGCCGAGCAGTTCAACGCGCTGACTGACGCCAAGAAGCGGCGCATGCGCAAGGCCGCCGTCGACACGGTGCGCAAGCAGCACACCTGGAAGGTGCGCTTCAAGACGACCTTCGAGGAGTTGGGGCTCGCGTGAAGGTACTCATCATGGCCGCCGGAGAGGGCACTCGCTGGAACGGCTACCTCGGCACCCCGAAGCACCTGTGCGCCCCCGCCGGCGAGCCGCTGCTGACCCGCCTGGACCGCCAGGTGCGCGAGCGCGCCGTCACCGACGTGACGGTGTTCGGTCCGCAGGAATACGCACACCACGTTCACCCGGACACGGCGATCATCACGCCGGCCGAGCTCGCCGACGGCGACAAGTGGCTCGGCGCGACGAAGTTCGCGAACACGATGGACCACTGGTCCACGACAGCCCGCACCGTGATCCTGTTCGGCGACTGCTGGCTTGAGGACGAGACGATGGACGCCATCCTCGACCACGGCCGCGTCGAGTGGGTCAACTGGTGCCGCTGGGGCCGGTCGCGCGTCACGGGCTGCCCGTATGGCGAGAACTTCGCCGTCTCTTTCTGGCCCAAGCACCACGACCGCTACCTGCGCGCCATCAACGCTGCCGTGAAGGCGCACGCTGACGGCCTCATCGACCGCTCCGGCGGCTGGGAGGTTGCGCGAGCCTACGCGGGCGCAACGGGTGCGGACATCCGCCGCTACAAGCAGTACCCGAACATGCGCCACGTCGGTTGGGGCTTTTCGGATGACTTCGACAAGCCCGAGGACTACGACCGCTGGATCGAGCGCTATCGCGCCGCGGGGCGCAAGTGACAGTCGCTCACGCCGTCGTCGCACACCCGGACCGCCTCGAGGCCGCCGACAGGCTCGCGGCCGACGTCGGGGCCGAGGTTCAGACCATCGACTGGGAGACGCGCGGCGAGCGCTGGAACCACCAGCACGCGCTGAAGCGACTCATCTCCGAGACCGACGCCGAACACCTGGTCCTCCTCGAGGACGACGCCATCCTGTGCCCCGGATACCACGAGGCGCTGGATGGCTTCCTTTCTGCGCTCACCAGCCCCGTGGCGAGCCTCTATCTCGGGACAGGCTCCTGGGCGATGGAGGCACCCGCCACGCACGCACCGCGGCTCCAGCTCCTCGTGGAGCGCGCCGAGCGGCACGGCATCCCGTACGTGACCGCCGACCGCCTCTGGCACGGCGTCGCCGTCGTCCTGCACCGCTCGGTCGCCGAGGACGTGCTGGACCACATGCAGCGCAGGCCCTGGCCCACGGACGCCGCCATCGGCTCGTGGTGCCGTCGCAACCGCATCGAAGTACCGCACGCGCACCCGTCGCTCGTCGACCACGCCGACGGGCCGTCAGTGACGCAGCACCCGGACGGCCGGATCGACCGGGGCGTGCGCCGCGCGTGGCGCGTGATGAATCAAGGATAGGAGCGCCCCGGTGGCTGCTCCGCAAGAGCAGCCCAGGAGGCTCCAGTGCCCGCTAAGAGGAAGCCCGAAGGTGCCCTCGCCCGACCGCGAGAGCGACAGGGAAAGCAGGCCGCACCGCCCGCCATTCACGGCGAGCGCATGCCGGCCCGCATCCCCGCCGCCGACCCGAACTGGCACCCCATCGCCAAGAAGGTCTACAACTCCTACCGGTCCTCGGGGCAGAGCGCCCTGTGGCAGAACAGCGACTGGACCTTCGCCTACTCGCTGTGTGACGACCTGTCCCGCTTCAAGAACGAAGAGGTCCGCCGCGACCGCGACCTCGCGGCCCTGGACCGCTGGCGCTCCCTGAGCAAGGAGGAGCGCAAGGCTGAGGGGCTCCCGAGTGAGTCGCCGACCGTCTCCAAGGGCGGGTCGGCCATGAAGATGAACGCGATCATGGACGCGCTCGGCCGCCTGGGCGCGACAGAGGCGGACCGCCTCAAGGCGCGCATCGAGCTCACCGAGCCGCAGCCCGACGTCGAGGACGCCGAGGTCGTTGCGATCGAGGATGCCCGCAAGCGGCTGATGGGCTGAGGGGGTCTCGTTGCGACCCCTGACCGAAGAGGCCCGTCAGCGGCTCGAGGAACTGGAGCTCGACGAGTCGGTGCTCACGCCGACCTACATCGGCCCCTCGTGGCAGCGCAACCCCGACGGCTCCTGGAAGCTGCCGGAGCTCACGCTCGGCTGGGAGATCATCGGCTGGTGCTCCACCCGCATCAACGCTCTGACGGGCGGCGGGAAGTGGAACTTCACGGACGCGCAGATGCGCATTCTGCTCTGGTACTACGCCGTCGACAAGAACGGCGAGTTCGTCTACCGCAAGGCGGTCATGCAGCGCCTCAAGGGCGCCGGCAAGGACCCGCTCCTGGCGGTCATCTGCATCATCGAACTGTGCGGCCCGTCCCGCTTCTCGCACTTCAACGCTTTCGGCCAGCCGGTCGGCAAGCGCGAGGAGAACGCCTGGGTCCAGGTTGCCGCCGTGTCGCGTGAGCAGACGAAGAACACCAGCACCCTGTTCCCCGCGATGATCTCGGACGAGCTGAAGGCGGAGTTCCGGCTGGAGATCGGGCGCGAGCTGATCCACGGCATGAACGGGCGTATCCGCCTGGAGGCCGTGACCAGCAACCCGCGCACGCTCGAGGGAAACCGGTCGACGTTCGTGATTGCGAACGAGACCTGGCACTGGACGCACGGCAACCAGGGCATCGCCATGTACGAGGCGATCGAGCGCAACGTCAAGAAGACGGACAGCCGGTACTTCGCGATCACCAACGCGTTCATTCCGGGCTCCGACACGGCGGCCGAGCGGATGCGCAACCAGTACGAGGCGGCGCAAGAGGGGCGCGCGATGGACGTCGGCCTCATGTACGACTCCATCGAGGCCCACCCGAATGCCCCGCTCGACCCGATCCTGCTCCCCTGGATCATCGAAGGCGTTCGCGGTGACGCCGTGTGGCTGAACCCCCGCTCGGTGATCGAGTCCATCATGGACATCTCGTTCAGCCCCGCGCTCTCGAGGCGCGTTTGGCTCAACCAAATCGTCGCCGAAGAGGATGCCGTCTACAAGCTTGCCGACTGGCACAAGCTGGCCGAGGGCTTCGAGGACGAGATGCTGCACCAGGGCGACGAGATCACCCTGGGCTTCGACGGCGGCAAGACGGACGACGCTACGGCGCTCGTCGCCTACCGCATCAAGGACGGCTTCACGCAGATCCTTGGGCTCTGGGAGAAGCCGGTCGCCTGGGACGCGCTTGCCGGCGCAGACCGCGAGAAGTGGCAGGTCCCTCAGGACGAGGTCGACTCTCGCGTGCACGAGGCGTTCCGTCTCTACGACGTCAAGGGCTTCTACGCCGACGTGAGCCTGTGGGAGTCCTACATCGCGGAGTGGACCAAGGCGTACGCCGAAGGGCTGGCGATCAAGGCCTCCGGCGCGTCCCCGATCGGCTGGGACATGCGCAACAAGAAGGCCGCCACGTATGCGCACGAAGCGCTCATGCAGGCGATCTACGACGGGCGCATCCACCACAACAACGACCTGTCCCTGAAGCGGCACGTGATGAATGCACGGCGCCGCACGAACATCCACGGCATCTCCTTCGGTAAGGAGTCGCCCGACTCCCCCAAGAAGGTTGACGCTTACGCCGCGCTGATGCTCGCGTACAAGGCTGCTCATGACCTCGCCGCTCGCGGCAAGGAAGTGAAGCCCGTGTACCAGAACCGCGTGTGGGCGTTCTGATTCAGAGAGGGCACGATGAACGAGCCTGAGATCGAGGGTGACTCGCCGCGCAAGCGGGCAGAGCACCTGTTCGCGATCCTCCACCACGACCTGGAGGAGCACCTTCTCAAGATCGACGACTACCTCCACGGTCGCCACGCGGACCCGTACATGCCGGAGACGGCGGACGACGAGTACAAGCTGCTCGCGAAGCGGTCCATCACGAACCACATCCCGCTCCTGGTGCGCGCGCCTGTTCAGGCGTGCTACGTGGACGGCTTCCGCGCCGGCCGCAAGAAGGGTGCACTGGGGCTGCCCGACGAGCTGACGGAGTCCCCGCAGTGGGACCACTGGCAGCGGTCGCGCCTCGACTCGCGCCAGACGCCCGTCTACCACGCGGCGGCTGGCTACGGCCACTCCTTCGTCCTGACGGAGAAGCGCGGCGACGATGAGAAGTCGACGAGCCGCGGACTGAGCCCGCTGCGCACGGCGGCCATCTACGACGACCCTGCCACCGACGAGGACCCGCTTGCGGCGCTCCACGTGGTTCGCTGGGCTGGCGAGGAGAACCCCGGCGAGGCGCGCTTCTGGGACGGACCGATCGAGTACGCGATCACGTTCAAGAACGGCAAGGACGGCGGCGCCGTCATCGACTTCAAGATGGAAGAGATCGGCGACACAGGGGCGGGCGCCTGCCCGGTCACGCGGTTCGCCACGGAGATCGACCTGGACGGCCGCACGCGCGGCATCATCGAGCAGGTCATCCCGCTCCAGGACCGCCTGAACCAGACGGTGTTCGACCTCCTCATCGCGCAGACGTACGGCTCCTTCAAGGTGCGCTACGCGACGGGCATGGCCCCGCCGATGAAGCTGGCGCCCAAGCGGGACGAAGAGGGCAACGTCGTTGGGTTCGAGCCGGCGATCGACGGCGATGGCCAGCCCATCGTGCGCAGGGTCAACATGACCGGCAAGACGTTCCTCTACGCCGAGAACCCCGAGACGAAGTTCGGCACGCTCGACGAGACCCCGCTGGACGGCTACATCGCCGCCCTGAAGGACGTCTCCGAGCGGCTGTCCGCGGTCACACAGACGCCGCCGACGTACCTGCTCGGGCAGATCGCCAACCTCTCCGCAGAGGCGCTGAACGCCGCTGAGAAGACCTTCAACCGCAAGGTCGAGTCCTACAAGCACTCGTTCGGCGAGGCGTGGGAGCGCGTGTTCCGCATCGCCTCCCGCCTCGATGGCGTCGAGGGCGCGGACGACGTGCACGGCGAGGTCGTGTGGCGCGACATGGAGTCCAACTCCCTGGCCGCCGCCGCGGACGCCGCGGGCAAGCTGCGCCAGAACGTCGAGGCTCCGGTCCAGGCGCTCTGGGAAGAGCTGCCCGGCATGACGCAGCAGAAGCTGGCGCGCTGGAAGGAGCAGCACGAGGAGGAGGACAGCGAGCTCCGCATGATGGAGCAACTGTCCCGGGCCTCGGGCTCCCGTCCCGACACCAGCACCTCAGGCCGCAGTGTGGACAGTTGAGAAGGTGAGGTGACGCATGGCTCTGGTTGACGAGGCCGAAGCCGCAGCCGTCGCCTTCCAGGCGGCGTTGGTTCGACTGGGCGCCACCACCATCACGGAGGCGATCAGCCTGTGGCGCAGGCTCTCCGCGACGGACCCTGAGGGCACCGCTCAGGCGTGGCTCGAGGACGCGGTTCTGATGGTCACCTCGCGCCGCACGCAGTCCCGTGAGCTCGGGCTGGCCTACTACCGGCTGGTCCGGGCTCTCATCACGGGGACGACGATCCCCGACCCGCGCGACCCCGAGCCCACGTACGTGACGCTCGGCGACCTGCGCACCGCTTTCGCGGAGCTCGCAGAGTCCGCGCTCCCCTCCGACTCCGACGACGACCTCTACGTCCCCGTCGAGCCGCGCGACCAGCCCGTGAGCGAGCGCTCCGACCCTCCTGGCGAGGTGATGGAGCGCGACGACACGGACGTTGCGCCGGTCGACCTGACCGACGAGGAGCTGGAGGCGGCCCTGCGCGCTGACGCCGAAGAGCGTGAGCGCGAGTGGGACGAGTGGGAGCGACAGGCCGAGGAAGAGGCCCGCGTCGCGATGGAGGCCCTTGGCCCCGAGCGCTACAAGAAGAAGCGCAGCAAGGGCGGGGACTCCGACGAGGCCAAGCGCAAGGCGGGCCTGCTTCAAGCGTCAGCCGCCGGCCGCATCGTCATGAACGGTGCGCGCGGTGAGGTGTTCGCCAACGCGGAGCGGGACCAGCGGGCGCTCGGCTACGTGCGCCTGTCGCGCACGGGGACGCCGTGCGGCTGGTGCGCCATGCTCATCTCCCGCGGCCTGGTCCTGTACCGGGACGCACTGAGCGCAGAGGTTGCCCGCGACGGCGACCTCTACCACGACAACTGCCAGTGCTACGCCGAGCCGGTGTTCGCGAAGTCGCAGTACCGCGAGTCGGAGATCTACCACCTGAACCGCCTCTACGGCGAGCAGTGGCCGATCGTCACCGACGGCACGGGGGGCAAGTTCGCCGTGGGTCGCTGGCGCAAGTTCGTCAGCCTCACGCAGGACATGCCGGAGGGCGATCGCATCGCCTTCTGGAAGAAGTGGATCGACTCGCCCGAGGGCGAGCGGTTCGACGAAGCGCTGCACAAGCGCTGGCAGTAGACGCGTCGCGGTTGAGCCTCCCCTCCTCTCGGGCTCCCGCGACGTCCTCGGTGACGACCGAGTGCCCGTGGGGTTCTCCGCGACGGGCCACATCTCCCCCCGACCTGGAGTCGGGGTTCGCAGGACAGATCAACCACCACGCACGCCCTGGAGGCGAAGTGATCCTGAAGCACCGCAACCCCCGTCTGCGCTTCCTCACCGAGGAGGCCGCTCCTGACGGCGGCAGCAACGAGAGCGAGTCCGCATCGACGACGGCCCAGGCGACCGGCGGCGACGAGAAGGGCTCCGAGGGCAAGGCCAAGGCGCACCCGGAGGACGACCTGCCCGCATGGGCGAAGGACGAGCTCTCCCGGACGCGCCGCGAGGCAGCCCGTTACCGCACCGAGCGGAACGAGCTGCGCACGAAGCTCGAAGGCGCCAAGACCCCTGACGAGGTCCAGGCGCTCGTCGCCGAGTACGAGCAGAAGGCGGCGGCCATGGAGCTCGACCTTGTTCGTGAGCGCGTCGCGCGGGCCAACGGCCTGCCGGACGAGCTCGCTGAGGTGCTGAAGGGCACCACCGAAGACGAACTGAAGGCACACGCAGAGGTGCTGAAGAAGTTCGCAAGCGGCACGCGACGCCAGGCGTCCGGCACGGGCAGTGGCGGGCTTGACCCGACCAAGCCGCCCGAGAAGTTCGACGCCAAGGCGGCCGCCCAAGCCATCCTGGCCCGCCGCTGAGCCTCCGGCTCGAACCCCTCTCCAAAGCCTCCGCTGACCGCGGGGGCTTTTCTCATTTCACAGAAAGCAGGCCCCCGTGGTTTACACCCCGCACGAGCCTCAGAAGTACGAGAAGGTCGCGGCCACCGCTGCCACTCTGCTCGAGGCGAACCTGGTCGTTCCGACGTTCTTCCAGCACGAGAGCGCGGACAACTTCAAGGGCGGTCTCAATGACGCCTACAGCATCACCGTTCCCGGTGTGCTCCCCGCCCGCAAGTACGGGTGGCGCAACAACCGCTCGGCGCCGATCGTCTTCGACACCTACGCGGAGCGCAAGGTCACCGTCAACTTCGGTGCGCACCCCTACTCGGCTGTCGAGCTGACGGACGAGCAGAAGGACTTCGACCTGGGCGGCTCCTTCGGCCGCCTCCTCGGCGCGCAGGTGGACGCGATCCGTCGGCAGCTCGAGAACGAGTCGGTCGGCGTCATCGAGAACGCTCCGTTCGAGGTCACGGTCACGGCCGGCAGTGGCGCTGGCATCCGCCCCGTGGCGCGCGCCGCGCGTGCCGCGCTGAACCGTCTCCACATCCCCGGCGGCGAGCGGGTCCTCCTGCTCGGCACCGACTGGGAGGAGAAGGCTCTCGCCGACGAAACCCTGGCCCTCGCCTCGGCCGTCGGCGACAACCGCGCGCTGGGTGCCCTGGAGGAGGCCGTCATCGGTCGCCTCTACGGCCTCACGGTGGTCGTCTCGCAGGAGATCCCGGCGGACGCCGCGTACGCCTTCGTGCGGTCCGGCTTCGTCTTCATCTCCGGCATGCCGTCGGCCCCGGCCTCGGTTCCGGTTTCGGCCGCCGCCGCCACAGGCTCGCCCCTGAACCTCGGCATGCGCTGGGTCCAGGACTACGACCTCGACCACTACACCGACCGCTCGGCGTTCGACCTGTACGCGGGCTTCCGCTACGTGGACGACCCGATCGTCATGGTGGACGAGAGCAACAACGGCGTGGTGTCCGAGGACAACCACTTCGTTCGCGCCATCGAGATCGTCGAGGAGGGCTCTGGCGAGACCGTCGCCACGACCACCTCCGACGAGGAGGTCGCGGAGTTCTCCGGCATCACCCTCGCTGGCTCCTGATCCATCCCATTGGCGCGGGCATCGGGCCGCAACTCGGTCCGGTGCCCGCGCAGTCCTGAGAGGTGGACATGGCTGCACTAGCAACCCTTGAGGAACTGACGTCCCGCCTCGACTGGACGCTGGACGAGCAGGAGCAGTCCATGGCGGAGGGCGCGCTCGACGACGCCTCCGCCCTGGTTCGGCACTACGGCCTCGGCTGGGAGCCGGAGAACGTTCCCCCGGTCGCCAAGACGATCGCACTGGCGGCCGCTCGCCGCTTCGTCGTGAACAACCTGGGTGTCACTGTCAGCCGCGCTGGCGACGAGACCTTGGGCTGGGACGGCGTCGGCGACAAGGCGGGCTCGGTCTACCTGACCGACGAGGAGAAGAGCATGCTCGGCTCCCTCGCCCGCGGCACCGGCTTCGGCACCATCCCCGTCTCGTCCTGGGGCACCCGCATCCGTGACCGGCGAGAGCCGGGCGGCTACGTGGCCACCGAGGGCGGGCGCAAGCCCTTCCCGTGGTTCAACGACCCGGTGGAGCCCTGGTGAGCTCGTACCAGCGCAGGCGTGGGCGCGAAGCCACGTTCTGGGCAGTGAGGCGCACCACGGACTCCCGCGGCAACGTCGTCTACGAGCCGGACCCGAGCACGAAAGCGACGGTCCGTGTGGCAGCCATCCCGCAGCGCTCCTCGCGCGCAGAGGCGGCTGGCCAGGTGGAGATCGACGTGACGCGCCTGATCGTCCCCGAGGGCACGCCTGGCGTGAGCCTCTGGTCGCACGCCGAGTTCGGCGGCGAGGAGTGGGACATCGTCACTCCGCCCGAGCTGCACTACGGCACCCGTAGCGTCCGGCACTGGACCATCGATCTCCGTCGTCGACCACAGGAGGCCCCAAGTGGCTGACTCATGCATCTTCTGCGCAATCGCGCGCGGCGAGGCGCCCGCAACGGTGGTCCACGCCTGGCCCGAGGCGCTGGCGATCGTGCCCCTTGGCCCGGTCGTTGAGGGGCACACTCTGGTCCTGCCGCGAGTGCACGTCGAGAACTTCACCGACCAGCCCTTCGTGTCCGCCGTGACGGCCATGTGCGCCGCCGAGCTGGCCCGAGACATGGGCGGCCCGATGAACCTCATCACCAGCAAGGGTCGCGAGGCCACGCAGAGCGTGTTTCATCTGCACCTGCACCTCGTGCCTCGCAAGGTGGACGATGGGCTGGCCCTGCCCTGGTACTCGGGGAAGGGTGGACATGGCTGAGGTGTGGCGACGCGGGGACAACGGGATGCTCACCGTCAAGATCGCCGCGCTGGCAGACGAGACGCAGGACGCCCTGGGGGCGCACCGCGACGTCATTGCCGCGCGAGCCGCAGCCATCCTCGCGGCTCATCACCACAGTGGGGATGCGCGGATCGACACGGACGACGGCGACGTCGACAAGTACGTGATCCTCGACGACTCTCGCGGCCTGGGCGCCGCGATGACGATCGAGTTCGGCCGAAGCGCTGGCACCAGCAACCCCGGCGGCCCCGCCGCCGCCGTTGCGCCGCTGCGGCAGGCCGCTGGCATTCCGGTGTCGAAGCGCGAGATGCGTAGCCGGAAGAAGGGGGCCAAGTGAGCGAGCCCATCTTCCCTCCCGAGGGGATGCCAGACCTTCCGGAGTCCGTCGTGAATGCGGCGGAGTTCGCGCCCGTCGAGGACGTTCTCCTTCCGATCATTCGACACCATCTCCCCGGAGCTCGGATCTATTCCGAGGTGCCGGCGGACGATCTATTTCCCTACGCCGTGGTGCGCGTTGCGCCGAGCGAGCGTTGGTGGACCGGCGATGACAGGTTTGTCGACTGGGCCACAGTCTTTGTGCACGTCTTCGCGAAGAACCCTGACGGTGAACGCAAGGCTGCGATCTTCTCTGATGCGATCCGCGTCGCTCTGCGAGACGCCTGGATGCAGCAGACGAGTTTCGGTATGGGGCACATTAGCCAGTACCGGATGACCAACAGGCCGTCTCGACGGTCCGACTGGGCAACGTCCCAGGGGCCGGTTCAGTACGCGGATCTACCTAACGGGGTCACGCGATACGAGGCGTTGTACGCAATCCAGATCAGGCGCCCCGTCTGATTCAACCTGTCATCGAAGGCTCACCGCTTAGCGCGGTGGGCCTTTCTTCTTTCACGGAGGAATACATGCCGCGCAATG
>Ga0079224_100008178_pt1 | contig 14139 bp, 5 predicted proteins | sample Stecom2015_FD_80414 | JGI IMG/M metagenome (GOLD analysis project Ga0079224, IMG submission 80414) | Agricultural soil microbial communities from Utah to study Nitrogen management - Steer compost 2015 | ecosystem: Environmental > Terrestrial > Soil > Agricultural land | place: USA: Utah...
ACGCATAAAGTCGCGGGCGTTGGTATCCAGAGCGTTTTTCAGTCCGTGGACCGTCCATTCGCGCAAGCGCCGGCGAAGCGCCCGCTCTTCTGCGTCTCCTTCTTCGAGCGCCAGCCACGGAGCGATGCCACAAAGTACGCGGCCCAACACCTCTACATATTGCACGGCTATCCGGTGTTCACGGTTGTCCACCTGTTCGGAGGTAACCTGCGGCATCGTGATACGCAAGCTATCATGCGCCAGACTCCGTAGCACCGGCGTGGCCATCCGTTCCATTTCAACCAGCCAGAGACGCCTCTCCGAAACATCTTTCCGGAAGGAGGCCGGCTGTGATAGCACTGGGTGTCCAGCTGCAAGCGCTATCAATAACACAAAATATTTTATCATCCTTTTCATCTGTTTAAGCTAAGCTAGTGTGCGATCTATTGGATATTATATCATAAAAAAGCTGTCCAAAAAGGTAGCAACCTCAAAAAGTGCTTCAATGCCAACGTAAAGTGACGTAACGACCTGCACTTTGACACCATTAGATTGGTTGCTTCGTAGCTGCCTTTGGCAGTCACCTCCGTTCAGGCTCTCAATGACGACGACGTCAGGCTTTTTGAACAGCCCCATATTATAGCAATAGATGCGTTCTATGGTTCGACCCCGATAGGTCGTATAAACATTTGACCGCTACGGGGTCATTTTTTTACCCCTCTGCGGCTAGTTAAGATACCTATACATCTCGACACCCGCCAACAAAAAGGCGCCAACGCCAAAATTTGCGGTCGATTTCGTGTCGACCACCTGGCCCGGAATAGCCTTCTCGCCTATCGGCTGCACAAATCCTACCCTTCCATCAGCCTGAAGCGCCGTTCGACTCAGGTATTGCCAACCTTTATTAGCAGCATCCTCGTACGGTTGTCCTTGAAAAAAACCGTGGTTTATACCCCATAATAAGCCGTAGGTAAAAAAGGCTGTACCGCTGGTTTCCGGCCCGGGCGCATGGTCCGGATCCAACAAACTACGTGTCCAATAGCCTTCGTTCTGTTGGCAGGCAACAATAGCGTCGGCCATCTCTTTATACCTGTCTACGTAATACGTATAATGCGGCGCATCTTTCGGCAGATCCTGCAGCACTTTGGCCAGTCCGGCGAACACCCAGCCATCACCCCGCGACCAAAAGTCCTTCTTTCCGTTGACACTTTTGTGTTTGGGAAAAACATATTTCGCATCCCGATAGTACAGTGCCTCCTCCTTGTCGTACATGATGCTGTCCGCATATTGTAGATAAATGTACAACTTATCCAGGTACTGCCGCTCTTTCGTCACCGTATACAGTTTGGTTATGACAGGCATGACCATATACAGGCCGTCTGCCCACCACCAATAGTCGGTATTCGGTGTAGACATCTGATACTCCATAACTTCTTTTGCCCGCGCAATCTTATGGGGCTTGGGATTCAGTTTATAGAGATCTATGTATGTCTGAAAGCAAATCTGCCAGTCGCCAAACAGTACATGTTCGTCGGTTTCCCCGTAGTTGTACTTCCATTTTCGCTTATCGTCCGACTTGGCTCCTTTCCACTCATTATGCTTTGCCCAGGCCTCTGAATAAGCTAAATAATCTTTCTCTCCCGTCAGCTTATACAGTTCCATATTACCCGTATGGTAGGCAGCCTGGTCCCAAAAAGCCCACACTTGAGGTTTATGATGCGTTTGCCAGTAGCGATTGGCTAGATGCAACTTTTTCAAAACATCCTCTTTTGTCGTATGCTGACCGAAGATAGGTCCGCATAGCAGAAAGAAAAAAACAAACAGATTTATTCGCATGCTATGGTTGGTTTATATAAATATCCAAATTAAATTATTGTGTTGATCATCGAATGTGGCTGCATGTGCAGCGTTGGTTTATGATGCCTATAGTCAGCAACAACAAAAGTAACCCATCTATATGTTCCCCATGTTTAATTTTAGGTTATTTACCTCCTAAAATTGTGTCAGCGCTTGGCCGGCAGACAACATATGTCTCCTAAAAAGACCTCCTGCTATATTAAGTGTCACAAATACATATATTTATCTTGCAAATAAAAATGAATTTTCCTATGTTTGGTTGGCTGACCGCCTTCGCTCCGTGAAGCAGCTAACCATAACAGACTTGTTCAGGAAAAAATCTATATATGTCTTTAAAAAATATTTTGATTTACATCGTTTTTGTTGCGTTGTGCAACAATGTTCTCGGCCAGACGATGAAAGGAATAAGCTATTTCGATTTGAAGGATGTCAGGTTATTGCCAAGTATTTTCAAACATGCAGAGCAGGCCGACTTACATTATCTGTTGGAGATGGATCCCGATCGTCTCCTTTCGCCCTTCTTACGCGAAGCGGGTCTTACCCCTATCAAGGAGTCTTACGGTAACTGGGAAAATACCGGGCTGGATGGGCATATTGGGGGGCACTATATCTCGGCATTGTCGCTTATGTACGCTGCCACTGGCGACGCCCGTATCAAACAGCGCCTCGACTACATGCTAACTGCACTGCAGCGCTGCCAGGAAGCCAATGGAGACGGCTATATCGGCGGCGTGCCCGGGGGGCGGGCGATGTGGGACGAGATCCGCGCCGGCAACATCAAAGCGGGGACCTTCAGCCTCAACGGCAAATGGGTTCCTCTTTATAACATCCACAAGACCTACGCCGGCCTCCGCGACGCTTACGTGCTGACGGGCGACGAGCGCGCTAAAGCTATGCTGATCAGGATGGCGGAGTGGGCCGAAACGTTGGTAAAGCAATTATCAGATGCACAACTTCAGGACATGCTGCGAAGTGAACATGGCGGACTTAATGAAGTTTTCGCCGACGTTGCCGCCATCACGCAAAACCCGGCTTATCTGCAACTCGCCCGTCGCTTCAGCCACCAGGCCATCCTTGAGCCTTTGATACAGCAAACCGATAAACTAACAGGTCTGCACGCTAATACCCAGATCCCCAAGATCCTGGGATTTAAGCGAATAGCCGATCTGGCCGAGGACACAGTCTGGGCAGAGGCCTCGCGGTTTTTCTGGAATAATGTCGTGCGGCAACGTTCCATCTCGATCGGAGGAAACAGCGTCAGCGAACATTTTAACCCCGTGGACGACTTTTCAAAGATGATACATAGTATTGAAGGGCCCGAGACCTGTAATACCTATAACATGTTGCGTCTGACCAAAATGCTTTACCAGACCGATCCGCAGACAGACTACATGGATTATTATGAACGGGGTCTATTTAACCATATTTTGTCGACGCAACATCCTGAACACGGGGGCCTGGTTTATTTCACGCAGATACGTCCAGGCCACTATCGCGTCTATTCGCGCCCGCATACGAGTATGTGGTGTTGCGTAGGCTCCGGGATGGAAAACCACGCTAAATACGGCGAAATGATTTATGCCTACCGTCGGGACGAGCTTTTTGTCAACTTGTTCATTCCTTCGCGCGTAAACTGGTCGGAGCAGCAGGTGGAGGTTATTCAGGACAACAACTTTCCCTCGGAGGCGAGCACGAAACTAACGATAGAGCCTAAAAAGCCTACGTCGTTTACCCTGCACATACGCAAGCCCAGCTGGCTGGCCGGGACGCCTGTTGTCCGCATAAATGGCCGTATTGCGGAGCTGACGAACGATGGAGCCAATTACCTTTCCATCTACCGAAGATGGAAAAGGGGCGACGTAGTTGAGGTCGGGCTCCCTATGGATATCCGGACCGAACAGCTACCCGACGGTAGCAACTACTATAGCATTCTTTACGGTCCTATAGTACTGGGCGCACGTATCGATACCGCAGACCTATCAGGCTTGCGGGCGGACGATAGCCGTATGGGACATGTTGCTAAAGGCAGGCAGATTCCGCTGAAGGACCTCCCTATTCTTGTTAGCGACCCGAACGACATCCCGAAGCGCATTCGGGCCGTTCCCTCCAAACCGCTCCATTTTACATTGACAGGTCTCCAACAGAAGGGAGCAGCGATACAGCTGGAGCTCGAGCCGTTCTATCAGATACACGATGCCCGTTACATCCTATATTGGCCGCAGGCAACGGAAAAACAGGTGCAGGAGATGCAAAATAAAATGGCAGAAGAGGAAAAAGAGCGTCTTGCGCTCGCTGCCGTCACCATCGACAAGGTAGTATGCGGAGAGCAGCAGCCGGAGTCGGACCATTTCATTCAAGAGGAAAACAGCAATGCTGGTACGTTTGAAGATACCCGTTGGCGCGAGGCATCGGGCTGGTTCCGCTATACAATGAGAAAGCTACCCCATGCAGACCAGTGGCTGTATGTCAGATATCTTGCGGAGGACAGTTCACGGCAAACAGAGGTTCGCGTAAACGGCATCGCAATCGGGGTACTTCCTTCGACCGGCGAAAAGCAGCCCCCCAAAACCATCCGGCTGAGATTACCGCATCAGGTGCGGGAAGCCGACCGTATCGAGGTGCAGATAAATGGGGTACCGCCCGCCACCAGTCATAAAATTCTGGAAATACGTACAATCAGCGGATAGGCTGCAGCATTTCGTCGCTGCCTTCTCTATCTCCGGCTGCAAAAATTTACTCGTCCGGATATTTGCCATACACGAGCAAATTAAGTATGTTTATATGACTAATTTTATTGGATCTGATTTTGAAAAGTGCGCTACCCAATAACCCCGTTCCCATTGAAAACAGCTGTCGCATCATCAGGCAAAAAAAGAAAAAGGCCACAGACGTCCCACAGCTATGGAAGGTATGTACGATATTACTCCTTGGTTTTCTGTATGCCTATCCAGGTTGGACGCAGTCATTACATATCGCCCGTCTACGGATCAGTCAGGAACTTCCTTCGCTCACGATCAACAAAACATTTCAAGACAGCGAGGGCTTCATTTGGTTTGGCACGACCGAAGGAATATGCCGTTATGACGGCTATGGAATAAGTACGTTCAAGCTAAGCCAGGCTATAAACAACGCTTCCTTAACGCAAAATATCGTCACAATCAATGAGCTGGATGGGAGGATCCTTATCGGTGCCGATGCTGGGCTTTTCGTTATCCACAAAAACACCTACAAAGCGGTCCCCTTTCCGGATGAGCGGCTCAGTAACAGCAGAATTACGGATTTATTGGTGGATCGCCAAAACCGCCTTTGGGTGGGAACATCAGGTGCCATATACGTTTATAACGCGGATTTTAGCATTCATAGACAGTACCAGCACCATCCAGAGAAAAAAAGCGGGATACCGCGTGCGGGAGTAAACTCCTTTTTTGAAGACAAAGACGGCATGATATGGGTCAGCTTCTGGGAGGCGGGACTCTTCAAACTGGACACAAAGAAAGATACCTGGACAAGCTTTCCTAAAATGGGCAACCGGAACAATCCTTACAAAGTTTTACAAGATCAACGTGGACAATACTGGGTGTGTACATGGGGAGATGGGCTCTTTCTGCTGAATCCGGATGCCGAACAGCCCTATACGGATGTTTCTGTACGAAATAAACGCCGCAAAGCCGGCAACGAATATCTCTACTACGACATTATCGAAGATCACAAATTACATTATATATGGGTCCTATCCTTCTCGGGCATCTCTGCCTTTCAATACACGGCTTCCAACGAGTTGGAGGAGGTTGACCTTTCGGGAACCTTTGACCATACGGCGAATATCTTTTCCAATATCTTCCAGGACCGTCACGGCATGCTTTGGCTGTGCATCCCGGGTGAGGGTGTGGTAAACATCCGTACCGATCATTCGGATATCGCCAATTATACGCTAAGGGCTATAAAAGACCGCTACAGTATTGCGCCCAACCTGACAGCTCTATATCGCGATAGTGATGGCGAGATGTGGTTCAACCAGGAACGGATCGGGTTAGGCGTCTTTAACGCGACGACCGGGGAAATACGGACGTACAGCAACAGCGATTTTAAAGATATCATTTCGCTGCGCGCCGTGAATGGGATTATCGAATTAAACCATGAACTATGGATTGGTGCAGCCCACGAACCTACGGTTAACGTCTTCAGAAAGAACGATAAAAAGCTGGTGTTACTGCGGTCGTTGGATCTGCGGCTTTCGTCGCCCGACGCAGGCTTTCCACTTAGTTTCCTGGTCGATAAGGGCACCACCCTCTGGCTGGCCACGACGCGCGGGCTTATGCGAAAACGAGGCGACGATGATCTATTTTACCCTGTCGCTGCTGTTACGGATCATGTCGTCGATCTAACCCTGGACGAACACGGCCATCTTTGGGCCGCTACAAAAAACAGCGGAATTTATTGTATAGATCCCCGCACAGATCAAACCGTACTCCGTCTCGATAAAAACACAGGAAGCCTCCGTACGAATCAGATAGAAACGGCGACGGCGGATTCTATCGGTCAGATCTGGATTGGGACGAAGGATAAAAGACTTCTTGCCTATGACATAGGCCGGCGTACGTTTAAAGAATATGCCAATGCCTTATTATTTTCCAACGAAAGGCTGATTGACATCGCCGTCTTGAGGCACAACATCTGGTTGTCGACGACGAGGCATATTTATAAGCTCGATCCTACAAGCGGCTCTATTATAGAGTTTAGCCAAGCTGATGGATTTCAGGTAAACATGTTTAACAAGAAATCACATGTTGTGGACTCCTCACGTGAACGTATTTATTTTGCAGGCCATAACGGGCTTGTGGTCTTCCATGACAGTCCTATTCAGCAAGTACCTGCGTCCAGAGCTTTTATTGCTGACATCAAGATCAATAATCGCTCTGTCATCCAGCATGACGGCAACAGTAAATTCGATTTCCGGGACCTCCGTCTGACGTTAAACCCCGACGAACAAAATATAGAAATCAGCTTCACATCGCTCGCCTATGCGGATCCGGACAAAATAAGATATGCCTACAAGCTCGAAGGAGTGGACAAAAACTGGGTATATGCCCCCCGCGGCCGTGTCTTCGCAACGTACAACAACCTCGGAAAAGGAAAATACAGATTCCTACTGAAAGCAACTGACCTGAATAACAACTGGAGTTCGTCTGTCACAGAAGTCTACATCGAAAAAAAACCGGCTTTTTATGAAAGTAACGTGGCCTACGTTATTTATTTCCTTACCGCCGTCGGGCTTATCTACTTTATGATAAGTTTCGCGTTGAACCGGCTGAAGCTCCGAAGCGACTTACGGATCGCACAGATAGAAAAGGAAAAAGCAAATGAGCTTATACAGACCAAACTGAGCTATTTCACCAGTATTTCGCACGACTTATTGACGCCTCTGACCATCATATCCTGTCTGATTGACGACATACAGATCACGACCAGGAAAAATCTCTCGCAATTCGAAAAAATGCGGTTCAATTTAGACCGGCTAAAAAGGCTGTTACAACAGATACTGGATTTCCGCAGGGTGGAAAACAAGCAGATGATACTTCGCGTAAGCCATGGCTCGATCAACAGGTTTATCGAGGAACTCTGCGCGATCTATTTCAGTCCGCTGGCGAAAAGGAAAGAGATAGACTTCGTTGTCGAAGCTCCGGAGGCCCCTATAGAGGGATATTTCGACATGGACAAGCTGGACAAGATATTATTTAACCTGCTATCGAACGCCTTTAAATATACCCCCAGCGGGGGCCGTATAGAACTGTCCTACCGGCAGGTGACGGAAGCCGGCAAAGCCTACATGCTTATTGAAGTAAAAGATTCTGGATTAGGCATTGCTCCGGAAGAGATTGACCGGATATTTATTCCGTTTTATAACAACACCAATGCCAAACAGCAGGAAAGCAATGGGATCGGCCTTGCGCTGACGAAAGAGCTGGTTGAAATTCACCGGGGACAGCTACGTGTAAAGAGTGTACTACAGCAGGGATCCTGCTTTTCCGTCCGCATTCCGCTAGATAAGGAGTCCTATCTCGATGAAGAGCGGAAAGGTGCGGATCAACCGTTCCATCGCGGTCTCTCCTTTTCTTCATCGATTGACGATTATTCTTCCACCCCTACTCCCGATCTGCCGGAGGGCGTTCCCCAACTGCACCTGCTGCTCGTGGAAGATAACGAAGACCTGCGCCAGACCATGAGCAGCGTCCTGTCGAGGAACTACCGTATACACGAGGCTACACATGGGGATGAAGCCCTCGCGTTATTGCAGCAGCACGACATCGACATTATTATCAGCGATATTATGATGCCTGTCATGGATGGGCTGACGTTTTGCAAGCATGTCAAAAGCAATCAAGACATTAACCACATTCCGATCATTCTGCTAACAGCGAAAAATAGCATCGAGGACCGTGTTGAATGTTATCAGGCGGGAGCTGACGGATACATTAGTAAGCCTTTTGAGCTGAAAGTACTTGAAGCGAAAATACACAGCTTTGTCATAAACAAGCGTACCAAGCAACTAGACTTTAAGACGAATCCGCAGATCAATATTTCTTCTCTCGATCACACGCCATTAGATGAGCAGTTTCTGAAAAAGATGATTCACATTATCGAAGAGCACCTCTCGGACTCGCAATTCGACGTACAGGTCCTGGGCGACAAGCTTGCCCTGTCGAAATCGACGCTCTACCGCAAAACCAAAGTTTTGCTGAACCTGTCGCCAAGCGAGCTTATCAAAAATATCCGGCTGAAACACGCGTGTCAGATCATGGAAAACGACCAGTCGATATCGGTTAGCGAAGTAGCATTCGCTACCGGCTTTTCCGACCCCCGCTATTTCTCAACCTGCTTTAAGGCAGAGTTTGGCATGACACCTTCGGAGTTTCAGAAGAGGCCTTCTGGCAGCAAAGCAAACCCGCTGAAGCAAGAACACTCCTGATCTCTTCTCGGCGTCTAAACAGCTACCGGCAGTTTAATTTTCCGGTTCCAGCAGCTGATAAATGCGTTGCGCTATTTCGGAGTTGTCTACAAACCCTTGGAAGTACTCGGCTCCCGGCCCATATGCAGCTAACGGAACAGGAACTCCTGTATGGTCGTTTGTGGCAAAGCTTCCCAAGACCTGTCCTGTTTTATCGTTTCCGTCGAGCACGACCAAGCCGCCTGTTTCGTGATCGGAAGTCACGATTACCAGCGTTTCGCCGTCGGCGTCGGCATAGGCCAGTGCTTTGCCTACAACCCTGTCAAAACTCAGGTATTCGCTGACCGTAAATGGCATGGAGTTGCCATGCCCTCCACCATCGATCTTCGCGCCTTCTACCATTAGAAAAAAACCGTTGCCGCGGCTCTTGCTTTCCAAAAATCTGACGGCTGGTTCAAATGCATCTTCAATCATACGGTAGTCTGTCTTTATCGCCCCTTGTTCCCGGCTCAGCTTATCCCATTCTCTACTGACCTGATCTTCCGCAAATGCTAAAATACGATTGCCGCGGGCTTCCGTGATCCTGTCCACGCCCTGTTGAATCTCGAAGCCCTGATTGCGCAGTTGACGGAGCAAGGTGCTGTCATTTTTCGCGAAAGCAGGATGGAAGCCACCAACAACCAGCGACAGCTTTGAATGCAGTAACCCGTGCGCGATACTGTCAGACTCATCCCGTTCCGTTACGTGTGCAAAAAAAGCAGATGGTGTAGCTCCGATAACGCGGTCGTTCGAAACAATACCGCTGACGATGCCGCTGGTAGCCAGACGGTCGGGAATGTTTGGTATATGATTGCCGGAGGTGTCGACGCCGATGTAACGATTTCGGGTTTTTACACCTGTTGCCAACGCGCTCCCGCCTGCTGCAGAATCGGTGTGGTAATTGTCGGCAGACCGTGTATCTAAGTAGCCTGTATAAGGCATATTAAGAATATTCAACAACCCTCTATTTGCAATGGCTGCTGCCCATAATTGCTCCAGCCCAGCACCATCACTGATTAGCAAAATCACGTTTTTTGGTCTCGCACCTTGCTTAGCGGTCTGTTTCGGTTGATAAGGAGCGTACGGCGCGGTCTCCTGATAGCTATGCTGCGCGTACGTCCGCAGAAAATCTGACAGGCCGGTGGGATTGTCCGTATTGATGAAATCTATACCGAGCTTCACCCACTCGTACCATGCTGTTCTGGTGTCGGGGCTAGCCCAGAACCGGATTTTCCGATCAAGTCGGTGCACCGAGTCGACTATAGCTTTTACCTTCTTTAAATCCGGTTCAGTTAGCCGGCCTAAGCCATTCCACTTGGAAACGGCCGGGAAAGGGGCACTGAACATACCGATCCGCGCGAGCTGTTCTGCGGTATACGGCACCTGCAGCTTGCCATCGAAAAAGAATATCTCGTCATATTTCGCAAAGTCGGCCGCATCCGGACGGTTACCACTGATCACCAGTTTAACGGCTTTAGGATTATTTTTACTGTCAAAATAAGCACGGTAGGGCGCCAGCTTTTTCGTCAGTACCTGAAGCACCGCTGCACCATCCGTTTTCGGATCGATGAGCAGCTGTAACTGGCCCTGATCTGGATACAGGTATCCGTCCTCAGCATTCCTGAAAGCCTGCAGAATAGGCTGCAGATACAGTTTATCAAAGGTCCGTTCCTTCGTAATTTCTTTTTCCTCGTGCGCCACGTACAGCTCGCCATCCCGAAGGAATAAATCTACCTCGATAGATCCGAAACCAAGGCTATATGCTAACGTAAAGGGGTGATTACGGGTATAATCGTTATGGGAGTGCGCGTTCGGTATATATGCCACAGGGCGGATTTGTGCGGTTGTGGGCACAACTGTCAATGTTGCATACAATCCGAATAGCGCTATTATTGTTTTCTTTTTCATCTAGTTCGTTAATATCGGTACTGAAGCGTGCACAAATTATTCATTCGTGAAGTATCATCCATCCCCAAAAATGAACATATCGTGTTAATTATACACTAAGAAATATTTACGTTTATATCAATATTGTACATTCTGCACAATATGGATCAAGTGCGTAAAACTCCGGAAATCGCTTTGTTTAACATTAAAACTCGTATCCAACAGCGAGCAATGCTCCTGCCGTCAGCAACCGCTGGGGATAGCTCCCATCGCCGAAGGATATTAACGCATACTGCTTAACAGAAGGCGTAAGCGACAGTGACCATTTGCCCAGTGCATATCTGCCACCGATAGCGGCATATAAACCGATGCCATTCTGATTGTCCACAGCCTCCCATTTTGTCGGCTGTACATCAAGGGAAGGTCCGCCTTGTATAAAAAACCACCGGCCAATGTTCCACTTTATCCCCAAAGGAAATGACAATGTAGTGATGTGGCCGTCTGTTGAGCGCTGCTCGGGCATAGGCGCACTCACCACCGTAAGGTTATGCCTGGCATAGTCAATTCCGGACACTAACGTCAATTTTTCGGTTAGCCCAAAACCCACCTGCACACCGGCAAGGTACGATAAACGGTCTTCCCCACTCCCCCCGCCGTCTACGCTCTGAAAGCGGTGCAGTGTGTTGCCTGCCATACCGAAATGAACATTGGTATCTGTTATAGTTTGTCCATACAATGTAAGATGGCAAATAGATAGTAGAAAAGAGGTCGTGACAATCCGGAATTTCTTCATAAAATTAAATGAATAAAAAGGACCTTCGTCCTTTTATACAGCATCAAAAGACCCGTCCCGGGCCGTGCGTGTCTGAGCGTTAAATATATGTTTTATTTGGATTAAAAAGGGGGCCTCGGTGGTCCTTCGCCCCCTCGTTCTTTTTGTTCCTTGTTTAATTCGTCCGCGTAGGATTTTCTGCGGCAACCACGAACATTTACGACAGAATACCCAGCGGTTTAGATCAGCCAAAGGTTATGGTAAGACCTATGATGTTTGGGGTTGTCCCCAAGGTCTGTCAGTGGTTCTGCCTCTAATGTACTATCGGCTATTTTACATTTGCTGTAAAAGACGCTGCCTCCAACCATGGAGCGGTGAACTGCACGGATAGGGTCTGGCCAGGACTGCCTTCCGTTACCTGAAGATAAGCTATCAGCCTGCCGTGGTGCACCCGCTGCTTATTATCCGTATAGTCCCCCATATCTTCGTTGTTACCCGCTTCCAGCCCTAGAAGACGAACAGGCCCCGATAGACGACAGGTCACTTCATCGTCCGCCAACATAACCGGCACTCCCTGTCTGTCCACGACCTTCAGCTCAACTTGTAGCACCTCACCGACCTTTACGTCAGCGGGAAGACCGGCAACAATCTGCAGCGCATGAGCTCGCTCACTCGACTGAATAGCCTGTCGGACGATCTCTGTTCCCTGCCCGTCTGTTCCTACAACTTCCAGTTTGCCGGGACGATAGGGAATATCCCAATATATAATACCGTGGTCTTCGCTATACGGCTTGCTTTCTCCGACAGTGCTGCCGTTCAGTTCCAGCCGGGCCTGTGCGGCATTCGTATAACACACTACGCGGATTAGCTGTCCTTCTTTATAATTCCAGATCGGCCAGGCATCCATTGAAGGAGCTTCATTTTTCCGCCTTCCTTGTTCTTTTTCTAATGCCGACCAGACATCGGTGGCACTCCCTCCAGCATCCTGCAAAAGGTAGGTTCCGAGATAAGCCATGGGGGCTTCCGACCACAAGGACTGTCTAAAATATCCTCTCGGCTTGATAAAACCTCCGAAATCCAGCAATCCGGAATAGAAGCCCCGTGATGGCCATCGGCCCGACTCGCCGAGGTAGTCGATTCCGGTCCATAGGAACTGTCCAAAAATATGGTCGTTGTCCCGGACGGCTTTCCACGCGGATAGATCATGTCTGTTCTCACTGCCGAAAATAACGCGATCGGGATAGCGTCTGTGGTCTTCAATATACCTGCTTTCGGTATAGTTGTAGCCCGCAATATCCAAGGCACCGGGGTATTCCGTTTCGTTAGACATGGCAACCCCGGCCAGTCCTGCCGTTACCGCCCGGCTAGGATCGTATTTCTTGACAACACTAACCAACCGTTTTGCAATGTCGCCTAGCCTTCTCGCGTCGGGTGCGTCTTTCTTATATCCCCCATAAGAAGCCTGTGTAAAGCCTCCTTCTTTCTTCTCTCCATCTAAAATGGGATGCGAGTAAGGGTCGTTAGGATAATCGACCTCGTTTCCTATGCTCCAAGCGAATATAGAAACGTGATTCCGGTCTCTTTTCACCATGTCGGCCAAATCACGCTCGCCCCACTCTTCAAAGAAATCAAAAGAACCTTCGAACCCCGGCGTTCCTACGTTCCAGCCCACCAGCCATTTGCGTTTAGGAAACTCCCATTCGTCAAAAGCTTCATTCAGCACCAGAAGTCCTAATTCGTCGCAAAGATCATACAACGAGGTGGCTTGGGGATTGTGACTTGTCCGGATCGCATTAACGCCGAGCGTCTTCAATGTCAACAGGCGACGTCTCCATACTTCTGGATATACCTCAGCCCCTAAGACACCTGCATCGTGGTGCAGGCATACTCCTTTTACTTTCATCCAACGCCCGTTTAATGCGAACCCTTTATTGGGATCGAACGTAAACGTTCGGAAGCCTGTTCTCACTTCTGATCGATCTAGTTCTTTTCCGCCTTGGAGGACAATTGTCCTCAACATATAGAGGTTCGGTTGCTCTACACTCCACAGCTGGGGGTGTCTCACCTGCAGCTGGAATGTTGCCTCCGTCTGTCCGGCGGCATTTGCCTTAAGCTTCCGCGAGACCTTCGCGACGGATTTACCCCCGCTGTCCAGCAACTCCTGAACAACCGTCAGCGGGACTGACGCAGCCGACGTGTTTTTTATGGATACCTGTGTCTGCAGCGTACCCCTCGACCCTTCGACGCTGGGATAAGCGAAAACGCCCCACTGGTCGAGATGGATAGCATTGGCCCTGACCAGCCAAACATCACGGTAGATTCCCGATCCGGTATACCAGCGCGAATCGGCACTTCGACTATGATCGACGCGCACCGATATCGTGTTTTCTTTTCCGTATTGTATATAGGGAGTGATATCGTAGGCAAAAGAAATATAGCCATTAGGCCGCTTCCCAACAGACTGTCCGTTTACGAAAACTTCGCTTCTATTATACACCCCCTCGAAGTAGATGTACAGCTTCTTCCCCTGATCCGTCGCAGGAATATTAACTGCCTTCTGGTACCAGCCGATTCCGCCGGGAAGATACCCCGTTGCGCTCGCCAACGTCGGACTTAACGGATATTTGACGCTCCAATCGTGCGGTAGCTGTACCGTACG
>Ga0079224_100008179_pt1 | contig 14137 bp, 11 predicted proteins | sample Stecom2015_FD_80414 | JGI IMG/M metagenome (GOLD analysis project Ga0079224, IMG submission 80414) | Agricultural soil microbial communities from Utah to study Nitrogen management - Steer compost 2015 | ecosystem: Environmental > Terrestrial > Soil > Agricultural land | place: USA: Utah...
CGAAGCAGCCTTCGCGGTCGACCAGCGACGGGACCGCATTCGGGTCGCTCACGGGCGTGCCGTAGCAGAAGTTAAGGTGCAACCCCAGCCCCAGCGAGGGGTGAGCGCGCCAGAGCGCCACCGCCTCCCCTGTCCAGGGCAGGTTAACCATGAGAGTCGTCGAACTGACAATGCCGCCGGCGTGGCAGTCGATGATCGCGCGATTGATGCCAGGCGAGCGCCCGAAGTCGTCGGCATTGACGATCAGCCGGCGATCACCAGACATGCCCCCGCGCCTCGATCGGCCAAACGGCTTCCACGCGGCCGTCGCGCACGCCGACCATGACATCGTGCAAGTTGATCGTCGTGCAGACGTGGCTGGGGATCAGCCGAATGACGTCGCCCACCTTCAGCTCGCACTCCAGAGCGTCTTCGTCGACTTCGAGGTTACCGTGCTCATCGGACCCGCGCAGGTAGGTGACGCCAGCCGGGTCGATGACCTCCGGCTGCCCCGCGTCCCGCGACAGCGTCTTGAGTCCCGCATCGCAGACGGCACGCCCTGGCTCCGGCCGGCTAATGACCGTCGAGAGGCAGAACAGTGCGTTCTCGAACGGCGTCCCGGCGTCGCGGTACGCGGTGTCCATGAGCAGGAACGAGCCTGCCTGAACCTCATTGAGCACCCCGGCCTCGACATCCAGCTGGACCGAACCGGTGCCGCCGCCGCTGATGTAGCGCAGCTCGTGGTTGTGCTCCTCCAGCAGCTCGATCGTCTCCTTCAGCACGTCCATCGCTGGCTCATTCAGCCCGGGGCGCTGGTCTGCCGGGCGCACCTGGGCGTGGCCAGCGTAGCCGTGTAGTCCGACCAGTTCGACGCACTCCAGCTCACGGATCAGATTTGCCAGCTCGAGCGCGTCCCCGGAACTGGCCACACCACTCCGCCTCGTATTGACATCGACCTCGATCATCAGGTTGACGGTGACGCCCTGCTCGCGCGCGACGTCGTTGATCCCGCGCACCGCGTGCTCACTGTCGACGACCGCCTTGAACTCCGGCAGCCGCCGCGCCAGCGCCACCAGCCGCTCGAACTTCCCGAAACCGGCCACCTCGCTGGTCAGCAAGATGTCGCGTATCCCGGCGTTGGCCATCACCTCGGCCTCGCTCAGCTTGGCGCAGCAGATGCCGACTGCGCCCGCATCGATCATCTTCCAGGCCAGGGCCGGTGACTTGGCCGTCTTCAGGTGCGGCCGTAGCTTCACCTTGGAGCCGTCCAGGATCTCCATCATCCGCTTCAGATTGCGCTCCATCGTCGGAATATCGACGACCAGGACCGGCGTCTCCAGCTCCGCTTCCGGCATCCCGATTCGTATTGCTCGCACGACCGCTCGTCCCTTCCTACTCGCGATTGGCGGCTATCGTAGCGACATTCCGGCGCTCTGTCTCGCCTGTCCCGAGCAGTTGCGGTAGTTCCACAAGAGCACCGCCGCCCGCGGAAGCAGTTGGGCAGTCAAGTAAGAGCCCCGCGGGTTCGTTCCCGCGGGGCTCTTTTCGATGTGGACCATGAACGACGCAGCCGGCAGCCTATTGATTGTCCTCGACAGCTGGCTGAGTGGCCGGCGCGAGCGACACGGTGGAGCGCAGTGGACGAAGGCGGTGGTAGGCGATCCGGCCGGCGAAGAAGATCAGCAGTGCGAACGGCAGCACGGCCAGGCCGATGATCCCAACCGTGATCGTGCCGGTAAGCAGCCCTTCGATCACGCCGCTGGCGCTGTCCCAGGCGTCGCCGAAGATCCGGGCGATAAAGCCACCGTCATCTACTGCGTACGCCATCTGGACATCGTGGCCTTCGGCGGTTAGGGTCACCGTGACGGTCGAAAATGCGGTCATCTGGTCGAGATAGTTCTGCCGTCCCTTGATCGTCTCGATCTGCGAGCGAATATTGGTCAGTTCGGCCTCGATCCGCAGAATTTCCTCGACCGTGTCCGCTTCGGACAGCAGCGCCATAAAGCGCCGCTGGGTCTCCTCCAGCGCTTCCAGCCGCGCCTCGTTATCAACGTACTCCTGAGAAACGTCCTTTGACGTGCTCTCCTCGCGGTCCACCCGGACGACCAGATCGTGCTCGCGCAACTCCTGCATCGTCGCTTCGAGCTCCTCGGCCGGAACGCGGATCGTGATCTGGGCGAACTGGCTCTCGTCGCGCTCGTAGGTGTTGGATGAGAAGATGAAACCGTTCTTGCGGGCCGCGAGATCGCGCAGCCAGATGACGCCCTGGCCGACATCAGCCACCGTGAGATCGAGCGTCACCGTGCGGATGATCATGCGATCAAGTGGCATCTCGCTGGCCACATAGGAAGGCGCGTAGGCCGTGAGGTCGCCGCCTGGCGCGGAGCCGTCCGAAGGCCGCTCCTCCGCCGCGTCATCCATCACAGCCTCGCCTTCGACGGCGACGCCCTCAGTTTCGAGGGTTGTCGTCGGAGCAGTCGAGCGCCCGCCGCGGTCGTCTCCGTCATCATCACCCGAGATACAGGCTGCAATCAGGCTCGTCATGATGAGAGCGAGGACCACCAGCGCCGTGAGTTTGGCAGGGCGAACCAGAGGTGCGTGCATCTGCCGACCGATCCCTTCATCGCAACCGGCGCAGATGCGCCGAGCCAGCTTGTCGATGTCGGCTAGACGTCGGGAGATGCGATTCGGTTCCCGGATCGGGCGGGAGAACTGGGAAAGTTGGAGCGAAGTGGTTAGCGGCGCGTCAGGCGATCGTCGAGGTCGGCCGCGAACTGGAAGACGACGATGAACAGCGTCGCGATCGCCACCAACACGAAGCCGACGAATGCCAGCGTTAGAACAGCCTTGAGAATCTCAATGATGACATCCACAGCCAACCAACTCCCTCGAACAAGTAGAGGAGCGACGCCGGGACGCCGCTCCTCTAGTATAGATCGATCACAATGATTTCTGGACCTGCGCTTACCGCTAGGCGACGACCGCGGCCGAGGAGAGCGCACCCTTGATCGAGAGCTTGCCGTCCAAACCGACGTCGACGATGACCGTCTCGCCGTCGTGGATCTCACCGGCCAGCAGCTTCATCGCCAGCGGGTCCAGCAGCTCGCGCTGCAGTACGCGCTTCAGCGGGCGCGCGCCGAAGACCGGGTCATAGCCGCGCTCGGCCAGCCACTGGCGCGCGTCGCCGGTGAGCTGTAGCTCGATCTCCCGCTCGGCCAGCCGCTCCTTGACGCGATCCAGCTGGATCTCGACGATCTGCGCGAGCTGGTCGCGCGTCAGCGGCGAGAAGAGCACAATCTCGTCGATGCGGTTCAAGAACTCCGGCCGGAAGGCGTTCTGCAACGCTTCCATCACGCGCTGGCGGCGCAGGCCGTCATCCATCGTCTCAGAGAGCAGGTAGCTCGACCCCAGGTTGCTGGTCATGATGATCAGCGTATTGCGGAAGTCGACCGTTCGGCCCTGGCCGTCGGTCAACCGGCCGTCATCGAGCACCTGGAGCAGGATGTTGAAGACATCCGAGTGCGCCTTCTCGATCTCGTCGAATAGCACCACCGAGTATGGACGCCGGCGCACGGCCTCCGAGAGCTGCCCGCCCTCGTCGTAACCGACATAGCCGGGCGGCGCGCCAATCAAGCGCGAGACCGAGTGCCGCTCCATGTACTCAGACATGTCGATGCGCACCATCGCGTGCTCGTCGTCGAACAGGAATTCCGCCAGCGCCCGCGCCAGCTCGGTCTTACCCACGCCCGTCGGGCCGATGAAGATGAACGACCCGAGCGGTCGGTCGGGATCGGCCAGGCCCGCCCGCGAGCGGCGGATTGCGTTGGACACGGCAGTGATGGCTTCGTCCTGGCCCACGACACGGCGATGCAGGCGCTCCTCCATGTTGACCAGCTTCTCGATCTCGCCTTCCATCAGGCGGCTGACCGGGATACCGGTCCAGCGCGAGACGACCTCGGCGATGTCCTCGGAACTGACCTCTTCCTTCAACAGGCGCGGTCCGCTGGCCAGATCCTCGACCAGGCGCTCTCGCTCGCGCAGTTCCTGCTCCAGCTTGGGCAGGACGCCGTAGCGCAATTCGGAGGCCCGCTGCAAGTCGGCGACGCGCTCTGCCTGCTCGATCTGCGTGCGCGTCTCATCGATGCGCGCCTTCAAGTCGGCGACCTCCTGGATCACCTGGCGCTCGCGCTCCCACTGCGCCATCAGCGTGTCGCGCTGCTCGCGCAGGTCCGCCAGCTCCTTGCGAAGCTCGTCCAGCCGCCGACGAGACGCGTCGTCACGCTCCTTCTCGAGCGCCACTTCCTCGATCTCCAGCTGCATGATGCGCCGATTCAGCTCATCGATCTCGACCGGCATGCTAGTGATTTCCATGCGCAGCCGGGACGCCGCCTCGTCGACCAGGTCGATGGCCTTATCCGGCAGGAAGCGGCCGCTGATGTAGCGATTAGAGAGCACCGCCGCGGCCACCAGGGCGTTGTCCTGGATGCGCACGTTGTGGTGCACCTCGTAACGCTCGCGCAGGCCCCGCAGGATCGAGATCGTGTCCTCGACGCTCGGCTCCTGGACGATGATCGGCTGGAAGCGGCGCTCCAGCGCGGCGTCCTTTTCGATGTGCTTGCGGTACTCGTCGAGCGTCGTCGCGCCGATAGCGTGCAATTCGCCACGCGCCAGCATCGGCTTGAGCATGTTGCCGGCGTCCATCGCGCCCTCGGCAGCGCCGGCGCCGACGATCGTGTGCAGCTCGTCGATGAAGACAATGATCTCGCCGTCGGAGTCCCTGATCTCGTTCAGGACGGCCTTGAGCCGCTCCTCGAACTCGCCGCGATACTTGGCACCGGCGATCATCGCGCCGAAGTCGAGCGCGATCAGGCGCTTATCACGTAGCCCCTCGGGCACGTCGCCACGAACGATGCGCTGCGCCAGCCCCTCGACGATGGCCGTCTTGCCGACGCCCGGCTCACCGATCAGGACCGGGTTGTTCTTAGTGCGCCGGCTCAGGACCTGGATGACGCGGCGGATTTCCTCGTCACGCCCGATGACCGGGTCGAGCTTGCCTTCGCGCGCGAGTGCGGTCAGATCCTGACCGTACTTCTCGAGCGCCTCGTAGCTGCTCTCCGGCGTCTGGGTGGTGACGCGATGCGAGCCGCGCACCTTGGTCAGCGCCGCCATGAAGCCGTCGCGGTCGATGCCTTGGCCGAGCAGAAGCCTGACGGCCCCGTTGCGCTCCTGGGAGAGCGCGCCGAGGAACAGGTGCTCGGTGCTGATGTAATCGTCACCGAACGCGGCCTTCTCCTCTTCCGCCTGCTGCAGCGCATTGCGGAAGTGACCGGAGAGGGTCGCCTGCGCCGAATACTGCAAGCGCGCCAGACCCTCCAGGTGAGTTTCGAGCGACGCGATGACCTCTCGGGGGTCACGGCCCATCAGCTCGAGCGCGCGCGGCACGATGCCGCTGTCCTGGCTGACCAGCGCATAAATCAGATGGTCGACGTCGAGCGTAGCGTGCTGGCGGCGTTCGGCCTCGCGCTGGGCCGACGCGATCGCCTCCTGAGCCCGCTCGGTCAAGAGATTCGGATTCACGTCGCTAATTACCTTCCTTTAGCGTCTATCCTTTTCCGCCGTCGGGTCTGCGCCGAGCCGCATCAGCACGTTGTCGAGTGCGTCGGCGATCTCGTCGTAGTCGGAGCGCTTGCTCTTGCGCAGCCGATTGGCGATCTTCTTCAGTTGTTCCGTTACGTCAAGTGCCATTTCCACCCCGGCGAGGTTCAGATCTCGCTCGTTGACCAGGTACTTCACCTGTTCCAGCCGGGCAATATCTTCTCGCGAGTAGAGGCGGATCTTGCCGGATGTGCGGGAGGGAATGACGAACCCGACGCGTTCATATTTCCTCAGCGTCTGCGGGTGCATGTCGAGCAGCCGCGCAGCCACGCTGATGACAAAGAGCCCTTCGGAATCCCGCATGTCTTCTCCAACCCTCGCGCGAAAGGGATCACAACATTCTTGAGTCGAATTATATCAGGTTTGTGAACCGCCGCAACTACATGCCGAACCCACGCCAGCTGCATGGGCCTCGATCGCCCCACAGACGGCGACGGCGGCTGTGGTGACAGCCGCCGTCGCGCGTTCAACGTGGAGTTTTCTATGCGGCAGCTAGTCGCCGATGCTGACCTGCGAGCCGTCGGGTATCCAGCCGGGGCTGGCCGGCTCGAAAACCACCGGCCGTGTGCTTGGGGCGCGTTCCATCGCCGGGCGCCGGACGCGCTTCGGCGCTGCCGCGACCATGACCTGCCGAGCGGAGACCAGCACGACCGCCGAGATCGACAGGCCTGCCAGGGGCCAGCGCAGTCGTCCCCAGGTCACCTCGCCGTCGGAGGCTTCCATCGTGATCGTGGTCGCTGTCGCTGGGGAATCGGTAGAGGAGGACGCCGGGGCGCGATCACCCCCGTTCGGTAGTAGCGCGATCGCCAACGCGATCACACCAAGGATGCCGCCAAGAACGATCACGAGCCCCCCGACTCTCGGCATGGTTCCTCCATGAATGCTGCACCCCCGGCAACGCCACCCACGGCCCACCGCCCCGGTGGCCTGCCGCCGGACCTACGAACGCCTTGGACTGAAATGAAACGGTATCGCTACCCCGCCGGTAAGATGCTATCACGCCCAGTGTACGTACGCCACCCCTGAACTAGACTTTTCTCCCCCGACGGAGCTTTTCCAGCCGCTCGGCCGCCAGGTAGTCCTGCAGGCGACGGACCACGTCGCGACGGTCGGTCGCGCCGATGATGCGACCATCGCGCTCGATCAGGGCGATGCCGGGGACCTCGGGAGGCAGCAGCACGATCAACTCGGCCAGGCTCGCCGTCGAACGCACACGACCAATGCCGTCCAGCGACTGCATCACGTCGCCGACCGTGCGCTCGCGCCAGAGCTTGCGCGGTACCGGCCGGATCGCGCCCAGATCGACCAGCCCAACAGCGCGGTCGCCCTCAAAGACCAGCATCGGGCCGTCGTTATAGCCCTCCAGCAAGCGTTCGATGGCATCGTCGATCAGGACCGTCGACTGAATCCGGCGCGTGCCGCCGATGAAGAGATCATCGACCCGCAGCCGCTGGCTCTGGATGCTCCAAAAAACGTGGCTCACCCCGGCGCCGACGCTGCGATTGATCACGTAGGCGGTCATCAGCACCCAGACGCCCCAAATCGCGGCCGTTCCGCCGCTCACCACGAGCAGCACGCCGATCGTCATCAGGCCCATCATGACCGCGTAACCCAGGTAGCCGACGACTTTGGTGGCCGTCATCAGGTCGCCGGTCAAATGCCAGATGAAGCCGCGCATCACGCGCCCGCCGTCGAACGGGTAGCCCGGCATCAGGCTCACTGTGGCAAGCCCGACGTTTGCAAGACAGACGAGCGCGAGCGCGACCGTCAACTCCCTGCCGCCATGGTTATTAGCGAGCCACCAGAGCAGACCGAACACTCCGGCCAGCGCCCACGATGCGACCGGCCCGGCAATCCCGACCCGCACTTCCTTGCGCGGATTTTCGGCTTCATAGACCGTGTCGGGAAGCGCGCCGACGAGCTGGGGGCTAAAGGCGTAGTAGGCGTTGCCATCGCGGCGCGCGGTCACGAAATGAGCGAGCTCGTGGAGGATCAACGAGAGCGCCGCCCCGGCCAGGATAATCGCGACAGCCACGCTCTGGCGAGCAAGCGTCCAATCAGGGAGATAGGCGGGAACGACGACGTAGATCGAGACACCCAGAAGGAGTACCGCGACGACCAGCCATGCCAGGGTCGCGCGTACTTCGAGGTCTCCAAGTGGATAGCGCAGCGTCCGATACATGGTTCAAGGCTTCAACGTCAGCGTGCCGGGCGCCGGCAGGCGTGCCCGCCGGCCCAGGAAGCCGGACGCGCGGATCGTGGTGGGCTTGTCTACAGGCGCTGATACTCTTCGAGGTCGAGAACGAAGACGGTCGCGGCGGCCTGACCGTCCGGCAGCGGCTCGCCGCTCTTACGGACGACACCACGGATGACTTCGATGACGTGGTCCACCTGGTCATCCTGGACGCCGATCATGATCGTCGTGTTGCCGCGCCGCAAGAAGCCACCGGTACTCGCGAAGCGCGTCGCGCGATAGTCAGCCTGAACCAGGGCGTCGACGACATCGTCTGCAATTTGGTTCTGGACGACCGTGATAATCAGCTTCATGTGGCTTCCCGCCTCGTTTCGCGTGAGAGATTTCGCCTGAACACACCCGACCGATTATAGGAATGCCACGTGAAAGCCGTCAATTTTGGAACACGATGTCATTCCGCCTCGTCTGGGCGCTGGCGTCGGATCGGGTGGGCGTCGATGTAGCTCTGCAGCAGAATCGCGGCCGCAACCGCGTCGTGCTGGCCGCCTTTGCGGCGCCCCCGGCGCGCGGCGATCTCATCGGCCATGGCCGTCGTGAAGCGCTCATCCCAGAACAGAATCGGGAGGTCGGTGTGCGCGGCCAGCTGGGCAGCCTGCTCGCGGGCGCGCCGGGCTTGAAACCCCTCCTCGCCCGCCATGGTGCGCGGCAAGCCGACGACGATCCCGGCCACGCCGCGTTCCTCGGCCAACCGGGCGATTGCATCCAGCCCAACCCGGCGCAGATCCAGCACCTGCACCGGCGCCGCCAGCACGCCGGTGTCATCGGTGATCGCCACGCCGACCCAGCGCTCGCCCAGGTCGAGCCCCAGCAGCTTCGCACCCGGACGGCGCTCGCGCTTACGACACATCGATGTCCACGGAGACGCGGTTCGCGAACTGCGGTACCGGCTCCCAGGGCAGCCAGTCCGGACCGTATGACAGCCGGTACCCGGCGAGACCTTCGATGCCATCCAGCAGGCGGCGAGCTGAGCCCTCACTCTTGCCGGTCAGCGCGTCGGCCAGTTGCGATTCCAGCGCCGGGTCAATGTACGCCTGAATCGTCGCCTCGCTCCGCATGACATAGCTGACCGGCGACCCGGCAGACTCCGGCTGGGAGTGCCGCACCGAATCGAGCAGCAGGCTGAAGCCCTCCGGCGTCGCCGCGCTGAGGCGGCGCTCCAGTTCGGACTTCGCCAGGCGCTCCAACTCCGCCGGATCGTAGGCGCGTCCCTCGACCCGCAGCTCCGCCCGGATCGACACGTCATCCGCGACCGCGCCGGCTTCGGCGCTGTAGCTCAGGTTCACGTCCCCGGGCGTCTCGGGCGACCCCAAGAGCAACCAGCCGGACTCGAGCTCACCATCGAGCGCCCCATCAACCCGCGCCCGAAGCTCCTGCTCGGCGTCGCGAGCGAGCGCTTCGAGATCATCTTCCGTGACGTAGGTTTCAGCCCGCGTCGTCCCGCCTTCGAGCGGGAAACGGTTCTGGTACAAGATTCCGGAGCCGAGCTCGCCGGCCAGTTCACCGGTCCCCAGGTTGCCGCCCGGCCCGGGTTCGATGGCCTCCACATCCACGACGGCCGTGCCGAAGGTCGCCGCGCCGAAGGGATCCGCCGCCGGCACCTCGATGGTCTCGGTCGTCAGAAATGCCCGCGTCCCGTCAAGTGAGGTCACGGTCGTCCCGGCCGGGATCTCGACCGGACGCGAGAGGGGGTTGGTCAGAAAGATCATTCCGCGCGCCTTGGCATCCGGCACCTGGCGCTCCCCGGTCGCCGGTCTCGTCGCCTCATGGTTCAACACAGTGGAGACGACAACTGGTTCGACCGTCACGTCGAGGCTCGCGCCCTCCGTGGCAACGCCGTAGGTCACCTGACTGGTGATGGCCTGCCTCTCGGGGATCAGCACCACGGTCGCGGAGGGCGCCAGCAATCCGATGAGCAACACGATGATCGCGGCCGCGATGACGATGCTGGCTACGACCAGCGCGCTCGCGCTCAGGGCCCGGCCGGTCGCGGTCGACTTCTGCCGGCGCCGCGTCCGCCCCCGGGCCGGAAGCTGAAAGTCGGCGGTCTCCGAGAATCGCGGGCGCCGCTCCGACGGCGGCGCAACGACGAAGCTGAACGAGGCGTCTGGGTCCAGCACCGCCCCGCCGCGCGGCGCGAGCAGCCGGTGGGACTCGGGCCGCGGGAGCTGAACACCAAGCGGCTCCGGCCCGGACGCACTGCCAGGTTTGACGACCTCGGCGCGCCTCACCACAGTGGTTTGAAGATCGCGCCGGTGCAGAATCGAGGTGGCTGCGTCCGGCGACGAGGTCACGCTAAGGCCGTAGATCAGCGCCAGCTCCTGGCGCAGCGGATCGTCGGTCGTTATCGACAAGCGCGCGCCGGCTGCCTTGGCCGCCGCGGCAAGTTCCTCGAACTCGGCCGCCGTCGTCAGCGCGTCCGATTCTGTTGCAATATCGAGCGCTATCGGCAGACCAGCCAGCCCGGGAAGCTCATCGAGCAACCGGTCGAGGTCGTCCCGTTCGAGCACATCGACACTGGTGAGTTCGCGCGTAGCCACGTCCCCATCCTTCTCCTGGATGCGGTGGCCAGCGCGCTCGAGCGTTGCCCTTTCCCGGGGAACGCTCGCCTAGCCGGCCACCTGCTGTCGAATGGCGTCCTCGACGGCCGCCAGCGCATCGCCTATCTTGCTGACGTCCGAGCCGCCCCCCTGTGCGAGCTCCGGACGTCCGCCGCCCCGGCCTCCGACGATCGGCGCGATGGCCTGGATGATCTTCCCGGCATGCACGCCGCGCTCGACCACGTCGCGGGTGACCATCGCCACCAGCGCCGGCTGCTCGCCGACCTCCGCGCCGACCACGATCACGCCCGAGCGCAGCTTGTCGCGCAGGCGATCGCCAAGCTGCAGCATCGTCTCCCGGTCAGAGGCGTCGACCTTGACAGCCAGGTATGACGTCCCGTTCACCTGGCGTACGTTCTCAAGCATCGCGTCGACGTTTGAGACGGCCAGCTGCACCTTGAGCCGCTCGATCTCGCGCTCGCGCTCGCGCAGCATATGCTGCAGGTCGCCCACGGCCGCCGACACCTCATCGACCGGCACGCGCAGGTCGCGCGACAGGTTCACCAGCTGCCGGTGGGCTCGGCCGATATAGTCCAGCGCCGCCTCGCCGGTGATGGCCTCGATACGCCGCACGCCCGAACCGATCGACGACTCGCTCTGGATGATGATCGGCCCGACGTCGCCGGTGCGCACGACGTGTGTGCCGCCACACAGCTCCAGCGAGTAGCCGTCGATCTCGACCGTGCGGACGACGTCGCCGTACTTCTCGCCGAACAACGCCATCGCGCCTCGGGCGACGGCCTGGTCGTAGGGTTCCTCAGCAATCGCCACTGGCTTGTTGGCCAGCACCTCGCGGTTGGCGATGCGCATCACCTCGTCGATACCGGCATCGCCGAGCGGCGTCTGGCTCGTGAAGTCGAAGCGCAGCCGGTCCGGCGCGACCAGCGAGCCGGCCTGCTGGGTACCCTCTCCGAGCACCTGCCGCAGGGCGGCGTGAAGCAGGTGGGTGGCCGTGTGGTTCTTGCGAATCCGCTGGCGGCGCTCGACGTCGATCGTCGCCCGTGCCTGCTGCCCGGTCTCGATATAGCCCTCGACGACCTCGCCGATGTGAACGATCAACTCCGGCGCGGGCCGCCGGGTGTCGCTCACCCGGAAGCGCCCGCTGGGGGTCACGATTTCCCCGGTGTCGCCGACCTGGCCGCCCGACTCGGCGTAGAACGGCGTGACCTCCAGGACCACCTCGGCGCTCTGGCCGGCCTCGAGCTGCTCGACGGCCGAATCAGCGCCCAGGATCGCCGCGATCGTCGTTTCGGCCTCGTTCTGCTCGTAGCCAACGAACTTTGACGTGCCCGCCCTGACCGCGGCGTACAGCGGGGCGCGCTGGCGGCTCGCGTCGGCGAAGGCTCCGAGGTTCGCGCGGCTGCGGGCACGTTGCTCGTTCAGCGCCTCGCGGAATCCCTCGACATCGACCGAGACCCCGGCATTGGCCGCCAGCTCGACGGTCAGGTCAATCGGGAAGCCGTAGGTATCGTGCAACCGGAACGCATCGGAGCCGGAGATCTGCTTGTCTTCCGACTGCGCTGCCTGCTGGAGAAGCGTATCGAGCCGGTTCATGCCGGTCGCCAGGGTGCGGCCGAACGCCTCTTCCTCGAATTGCAGCGTACTCAGGATTACGCTACGGCGCTGGCGCAGCTCGGGATACTGGTCACCAAAGTTCTCGATGACAACTTCAGCGATCTCGCCAAGGAACGGCCGCTCGACGCCGACCGCGCGAGCCTTTTGAACGGCGCGCCGCAGGATCCGCCGCAGCACGTAGCCACGCCCCTCGTTTCCGGGCAGCACGCCGTCCGCGATCAGGAAGGTCACGCCGCGGCCGTGATCGGCGATGATCCGCAGGGCATTGTCAACCTGCTCGCGCTCGCCGTAGGGCACGCCAACGATCTCCGCGCCACGTTTGATGATCGGCTGGAACAGGTCAGTGTCGTAGATCGACTTAACCCCCTGGAGGACGACGGCCACGCGCTCCAAGCCGCTGCCGGTATCGACGTTCTGCATCGCCAGCGGCTCGGAGGTCCCGTCGGGGTTCATGTAGAACTCCATGAAGACGAGATTCCAGAACTCGATGTAGCGGTCCTCGTCCTCGCTCATCGGCCCCCGCCCCGGGTTGCCCGGATGCTCGTCATACTCGAGGTCGAAATAGATCTCGGTGTTGGGACCGAATGGGCCGGTGTCGCCGACCGGCCCCCAGATGTTGCCGGGGTCGTCCTGGATCTTGTGCGCCGGGATGCCGATCTTGTCACGCCAGTAGGCGCGGGAGAAATCATCGGACGGGTGCACCGTGACCCAGATGCGCTCCGGGTCCATGCCGTAGGGGCCGGTCACCAGCTCCCAGGCCATGTCGATGGCGCCGTCCTTGAAGTAGTCGCCAACCGAGAAGTTGCCCAGCATCTCGAAGAAGGTCAGGTGCGTCGGGTCGCCCACTTCGAGGACGTCGTCGGCCTTTCCGACGGCGCGGAAGCACTTCTGGATCGAGGTCAGGCGGCGGCTGGGCGGCTCCTCCAGGCCGAGAAAATAAGGCGTCATCTGCTGCATGCCGGCAGTTGTCAGCAGCACGGTGGGGTCGTCATGCGGGATCAACGACGAGGACGGCACGGCCAGGTGCCCGTGGCGCTCGACGAAGAACTGCGTGAATGTGCGTCGTATCTCGTGGCTGTTCATCCCCAACCAACCGCTTTCTGCTATCCCTGTACTTGCCAATTCAGCAGCGCCAAGTGTATCCCACCAATTCGGTTCAACCGGGCGCGCTGGCGCCTGCCGGAACGGCAAGCACGAGATGTACGTACAGTGTGCACGTTCACTGCCTCGCTGTCAAACCTCGGCGGCTTTCGCAACATGCTCTGCGGAGAGTCATCAGATTCGTAGGGCGCCGGCCACCGGACGCGAGCGCCGACACGTCTATCACCCCTGGTCGGTACGCCTTCAACGTTCGCCACCTGTGACGACTCTGGTTTGGCAGGCCGCACAAACGCCGCCGTGCCCGCCAGCGCGCGAATTCATCACGCTTTCCGGCTGGGCAGCGAGGGTACAATTGAAGGGCTATGAAGAACACTGAAGCTTTCAACGAACGGCTCGCCGCGCTCGCTCCCGAACCAGGTGTTTACCTCTTCAAGAACAACCGTGGCGAAATCATCTACGTCGGCAAGGCGGCTGCGCTGCGCAACCGCGTGCGCTCCTATTTCCAGCGCTCGAGCGGCCGGCTCGATCCCAAGACGCAAGAACTGAAGTCCCAGATCGTCGACTTCGAGGTCATCCGCACGGCCACGCCAGCGGAGGCGCTGATCCTCGAGAACGAGCTGATCAAGCGCCACCAGCCGCGCTACAACGTGATGCTGAAGGATGGCAAGACCTATCCCTATATCCGCATCACCAACGAGGAGTGGCCACGGGTCATCAGCACCCGCCGGATCGTCCACGACGGCTCGACCTACTTCGGCCCCTACACCTCGGCCGGGTCGGTTCACCGCTTGCTCGACCTGCTCAAGCGCCTGTTCCCGTACCGCGCCTGCGACATCGAGATCACCGGCAGGGCCGAGCGGCCCTGCCTGTACTTCCACATCGGGCGCTGCCTCGGTCCCTGCACCGGCGTGGCCGACCGCGACGAGTACATGAGGGCGATCGAGGGCGTCAAGCTCTTCCTGAATGGGCGCGGCGA
>Ga0079224_100008180_pt1 | contig 14136 bp, 12 predicted proteins | sample Stecom2015_FD_80414 | JGI IMG/M metagenome (GOLD analysis project Ga0079224, IMG submission 80414) | Agricultural soil microbial communities from Utah to study Nitrogen management - Steer compost 2015 | ecosystem: Environmental > Terrestrial > Soil > Agricultural land | place: USA: Utah...
ACCAGGCCGGACAGCCCGACACCGAGGATGCACAAGAAGAGCAGCGGGTGGAACAGGGACATCACGGTGCGCGCCGGATCCCGGGCGAAGTGCAGCATCTCCCGGTACCAGACCATCCGGCCGGCGCGGGCCTCGGCCGCCGCCCGGGCCGCCACCGCGCTCACCGCGCGGCTCCGACCTGTTCGGCGTGCTGCGCCCCGGCGCCGCCGGACCGGATCCGGTGCCCGGTGTGGTGCAGGAAGACCTCGTCCAGGCTGGGCCTGGTGACGGTGACCGCGTGCACCTGCACGTCCAGGGCCGCGCAGAGCCGGGGCACCAGGGCGGCGCCGTCCCCGCTGCGCACCAGCACCCCGCCGGTGCTCGGGGTCTCGGCCGCCACCCCCAGCCGGTCGCGCAGCGCCCGCGCGGCGGCCCGGTCGTCCCCGGTGCGCAGTTCGATCCGGTCGGCGCCGACGGCGGTCTTGAGGCCCGCCGGGGTGCCCTCGGCGACGATGCGGCCGGCGTCCATGATCGCGATCCGGTCGCACTCCTCGGCCTCCTCGAGGTAGTGCGTGGTGAGGAAGAGCGTGGTGTCCTCGCGCGTGCGCACCTCGCGCAGGTGCTCCCAGACCCCGATCCGGGAGTTGGGGTCCAGGCCCACCGTCGGCTCGTCGAGGAAGAGCACCCGGGGGCGGTGCATCAGCCCGCGGGCGATCTCCAGCCGGCGCCGCATGCCGCCGGAGAAGGTGCGCACCAGCCCCCGGCCGCGGTCGGCCAGCCCGACCAGGCCGAGCAGCTCGCGGGTGCGCGCGGCGGCCGCGGCGCCCGGCAGGGCGTACAGCTCGCCGTGGAAGCGCAGGTTCTCCTCGGCGGTGAGCTCGCCGTCCAGGGTGCTCTCCTGGAAGACCACCCCGATGGCGCGGCGCACCCGGGGGGCCGCGGCGGCCGCGTCGTGCCCGGCGACCTCGATCCGCCCGCGGGTGGGGGCGGTCAGCGTGCACATCATCGCCACCGCGGTGGTCTTCCCGGCGCCGTTGGGGCCGAGGAGACCGAACACCTCGCCCTGGCGGACCTCCAGGTCGATGCCGCGGACCGCCGCGGTGCCGCCGCGGCCGCGGTAGGTCTTGTGCACGCCGACCGCCCGGATCGCCGGCTGGGTCACGCGTCCCGCCCGGCGGCCATGGCGAGCCGCGCGGCCCAGTCGTCGGGCACGACGAAGCCGAAGCTCCACCGGTCGCGCGGGGTGGGGTTGCCGATGCAGTGCCAGAACAGCCGGTCGGGCTCCTGCTCCACCCTGAAGAAGCGGACCAGGCCGGGGCGCTCGGGGAGGGTGACCAGTTCGCCTGTGCCGGGGGCCCGGTAGCGGAAGAACGACGTCTCGCCGGGGCCGTCGAACGGGGCGTCGAAGTCGATGATGTACATCCGCCACCCGGGCTGGTTCTCGTTGGTGTGCCAGAGCCGGTAGGCACCGGACGGGTACCACATGCTGCCGGAGAACCGCACCTCGGAGCCGAAGGCCCGGTCGAGTGCGGCGAGGACGCCTGCCTTGGCGTCCAGGTAGTCGTCGTAGCCCGGGTGGTCGACGTGCTCATCCAGGTTGACCAGGTGGAAGGCGCGGCGCTCCGCGTCCCGGTCGGCCACCTGGGCCCGCCAGCGGGCGTATTCCGCGCTGGTGGGGGAGTACTGCATGGAGAGCCGGTCGGCGTCCCGGTGCTCGGCGCGGAACGCCGCGGTGTCCACCGACGGCGGCCTGATCTTCAGCCGGGGCAGCAGCGCGGCGACCTCCTCGAAGCCGGGCAGGTCGGCGATGGCGTACTCGTGGTGCAGAAAGGAGGTCTCGCCGGGCTGCGGGGCGCCGGTGGCCGCGGAGAGCGAGGACGGGACCGCGCCGCCCTCCTCCGGCCGGTAGACCGAGGAGGCGGTGATCAGGTCCTGCTCGTCGAAGGCGTAGCCGTTGCGGTCGCCCAGCCGGACGATCTCCCGCAGGCCGGTCATGGAGCGCATCCGCCTCTGCAGCTCGGGGGAGGAGGAGGCGTCCTTGAGAAACTCCGTGCAGACGTCTACGGACATGAGGGTTCCTTAGGGGTGTGGGCGTCGGGAGCCGGGGGCGGGTCGAGCAGCAGGACGGACGGGGTGGCGGCGGGGTCGGCCAGGCGCAGGAAGTGCATGCCGAGCCCGGACAGGCCCAGCATCAGCCCGGGGAAGAAGTCGCCCCCGGAGGTCTCCAGGGCGTCGATGCCGCGCCAGAGGTCGTGTGCGTGCAGCTCGGCTTCGATCCGGAACGCGGGTTCGCCGCGCGCCTCGCCGAAGCGGAGGGGGAGTTCGGCATTGCCGGCCCGGCCGTGGCAGAGCGAGTCGTTGTTGAGCCGGGGGAAGTTGCGCAGCGTCGCGGTGAGCGCCCGCTCGGCGTCGGCCGCGACCTCGGTGGCCTCGGCGCCGGAGCCGTCGAGCAGCCGCCAGGCCGCGAGCCGGCTCAGCCCGATCCCGGTCGACCCGTTGCACCAGGCGTTGGCGTAGTGCCGGCCGGCGCTCACCCGCTTCGCCGGGATCTCGCGCAGGTCGTACCAGTCCTGCTCGGCGCGGTCGAAGTGGCGGGACTCGTAGCCGAAGGCGCGCAGTCCGGCGTCGGCGTACTCCTCGCGGCCGGTGCGGGCGGCGAGAGCGATCAGCGCCCAGCCGATCCCTCCGGCGCCGTGCGCGAACCCGGTGAGCGCGGGCCCGGCGGAGCCGTCGGCGAGGGGCCAGCTCAGCGCGTCGCCGTCGGGTTCGGCCCGGGCCAGCAGGCGGTCGCCGCAGAGCCGGGCGATGTCGGTGCCGTCTCCGTCGGCGGCCTCGGCCAGCGCGAGCAGTACCGGGACCGCCCCGGCCGCGCCGCCGAACACGTCGCATTCGGCGCTCTGGGGGAGCAGGGCGGGGATCCGGGCGGCCAGCCGCCGGGCGGTGTCCAGCAGCCCGGGGTCGCCCCAGAGCCGGTGCAGGTGGAGCAGGGTGTAGACGGCGCCGGAGAGCCCGGTGAAAACGCCGATCCGGGTGGTGTCGCAGCCGGCCACGGCGTGGTCGACGGCGCGCTCGGCGGCGGCGCGGAAGGCCGGGTCGGGGGCGGCCCGGTCGAGGTAGGCCAGGAACAACGCGATTCCGGCGCTGCCCAGGTACAGGTCGCCTTCGACGGGCGTCTCGACGCGGCCCCCGGCGGTGGTGTGCGCCGTGTGCCACGGAGAGGCCGCGCCCGGTCCGCTCTGCGCCCGGCAGAGCCAGCGGCCCAGCCGCACCGCGTACTCCAGGTGGGCGGCGGCGCTCTCCGGGGCGCCGCCCGGGGACAGGGCCGCCCGGATGTAGCTCTCCTGGCGGTCCCGGTTGCGCGGGGAGAGCGCCCGGATGCGCCGGGCGGCCTGCTCGACCGGCGAGGCCGCAGCGGAGAGCCTGGTGCGGGCGCGGTGGTCGCAGACGAAGCGGCGGCCGCCGGCGGCCACGGTGACCACCGGGACGTCCATCCGCCACAGGGCGGCGGGCTCGTGCTCGGCCAGTACGGAGCCGCCGTCCCAGGCCCGGGGCGAGGCGCGCAGCCCTTCGAAGAGCGCGTCCACCTCCAGCGGGTCGGCGAGCGCCCGGGGGTGCTGGGCCGCCAGGATGAGCTGCGCGAACACCTGGGTCGAGCGGTTGATGAACCGGATGTCTCCGTCGGCGAAGCAGGCGGCGACGGTTCCGGCGGAGGCCTCGGGGTCGCGCCGGAACCATTCGTAGACTCGGTGGAACCCGTCGGTGATCGCGCCGGCGAAGTCCTGCGGCCGGAGCAGCTCGCCGCCGAGGAAGACCCGGTTGGCCGCTCGGGGCTCGACCCGCACCCCGGTGCGGTGCGCGACCTTCGGGCCGAAGGGGCCCTCCTCCACTTTCGGTACCGGGGTGGGCATCTCGTAGGCCTCGCCGCCGGAGTAGCCGCTGATCCGGAGCTCGTCCGGGCCGGCCTGCCCGGCCCGCGGCCACTCCAGCAGTCCGGTGGAGAAGACCGAGTCGAGCAGGGTGCCCATCGGCGCGTCGGCGCCGGGCGGCGCGGCGGCCAGGATGGTCTCGCAGTCGCAGATGTGCGCGTGGCCGTCGGCCACGATGACGTTCTCGAAGTGCAGGTCGCCGCCGCCCAGCACGTAGAAGACGGCGAGGTGGCCGCCGAGCTCCCGGTAGACGGCCTCGGCCGCGGGCAGCGAGTCGACGGTGTTCCGGCCGGAGGGGATGAACTCCTCGTAGCCGTGGCCGGAGCGGGGCAGTACCGCCCGGGTGGCGAAGTCGAGGACCCCGTCCCCGCGCAGCAGGCGGAGCAGGGCCTGCGCGCCCGCCTCGGCGTCGACGCTGCGCGGTTTGCAGACGAAGCGGGCGGTGCGGCCGCCGTCGACCACGGCGTCGATGAAAGCGACGGTGCGCGCCCCGGCGTGGTGGTCGGAGCGGCCGGGCTCGACCGAGAGGTACTCCCGGACGGCGGAGGCGCCGAGGAGGGTGCGGGCGATGTGGTCGGCGTCGCGGGCCAGCCGGAGGAGGAGTTCCTCGGCGGCCTCCGCCAGCATCCGGGTGTTCTCGGCCAGCCACCGGCCCAGGACGGGGAAGTCCCGGTAGAAGTCGTGGTGCCCGGCGGCGTCGGCGAACCGGGCGGCCAGGTGGCCGGGGTAGTCGCCGGTGCGGGCGCCCGCGGCCAGGTGGACCTCGGTGTCGGCCTGCAGGGTCCAGGCCAGGGCCAGTGCGAAGCGGTCCAGCAGGTGGGCCTCGAAGTCCTCGGCGATGCGGTCGGCGAATCCGGGGGCCCCGGGCGTCTCCCGGGCCCGGCGCAGCGCCGCCCGGACCCGGCCGCCGAGTTCGAGCAGGAAGGGCTCGCAGGCCGCGGCCGATCGGCCGTAGTAGACGTCGTCCCGGCGCCAGGCCGCGCCGGCGGACCGGGAGCGGGCCCGGTCGAGCCCTTCGAGCGCGGCCCGGTAGGCCGGGAGCCAGGAGGAGTGGGCCCGGCGGAGAGCGGTGCGGGCGGTGCCGCCGAGCGCGGCGGTGTCGGCGGTGGCCCGGTGGTAGCGGAGCAGCTCGGCGGCGAGGCCGTCCCGGTCGAGACCGGGGCGTTCCAGGCGGTCGGCGGCGCGCGAGATCCGCCAGGCGGTGAGCGGGTCGGTCGGGGTGTCGGCCGGCCGGAGCAGCCCGGCGAGGGCGAGCCGCTCGTCGAGGCGGGCGGCGCGGACGGCGATGTCCAGGGGGAAATCGGGGTGCATGCTCTCCGGTTCCCGGTTCGGGGGTCGAGGGCCGCCGGAGCGGCCCGGGGGCGGCGGATCCCGGCGGATGGCGTCCGAGCCGCCGGGGGAAGTCCCGGCCGCGGAGGCGACCGGGACGACCCGGCATCGGGGATCCGGCCGGAACTACTTGGTGGAGCCGTCGCAGACCACGGTGAACGGACCCCAGCTGCAGCTGGTCCGGCAGGCCACGGTCTCCATCGCCCCCTGGCCCCTGGTCCAGAACTCGAGGGAGGCGGTGTCGGGCTGCTCGACGGACACGGGCACGGAATCGGCGGAGACGCCGAAGGCGGACGGGTCCGCCAGCAGGATGTGGCGGAACTCGGCGTCGGCGGCGGCCTGGCGCAGGATGGTCGACTGGGTCATGGGGAACCTCCTAGAGACAGTGGTGCGGACACCGGTGTCATGGGTTGACTGCACCCCGCCGGAGCGGGGTCCTCCGCCCGCGGGGGCGGAGAGCTTAGGTTTCATCGGCCGCTGCCGGGCCTCCGCAGGCGGTCCGGTACGGAGGGGTGAGGGGCGGCGGGGTTCCGGCCCGGGGAGCGGGGCCGCTCAGCGGCTCTGCCGGTCGTCCAGGACGATGCTCAGACGTGCCCCGATGTGCCGCTCCACCTCGTCGAGTTCACGCATCGCCGCGGTCATGTTGTCGCTGTCGCTCTGCCAGTCGACCAGCGCCTTCTCCTCCGGGGAGGGGGAGTCGGAGAGCCAGATGGACTCCAGCCACCCTTTGAGCCGGTGCGGGTGGAGGTCGGGAACGGGGGGCGTGCGGTCCAGGACGGGCCGGTCGGGCAGGGCGAGTGCGGCCTGCAGCGCTTCGCGCAGCTTTCCGTCGCCGGGGAGAAGGGAGCAGACGACCATCAGCTGCTGGACTCGCCGAATTACCTCGACGCCCTCATAAAGAGTCGGTTCCTTGGCCGACATATCCACCCTTCCCGCCCCGCCTGTTCATCGGGGCGCGCTCTTTTCGATTCCCCGCCACTGAACCGGGCGACTACCACGCTAGGCCATGCCTGCTTTCAACGACCTTTCTCTTTCATTTCTCGCAGGTCCGGACCGGTCCCCCTGCGCCAATTACCTCGCGCGAGGCGCCGGCCTCCGCAGCCCCTGCCGCCCCGACTCCGGACAACCCCCTCCACCCCGGGCAAGCCTCGCGAAACCCGGCATAGTCGGCGGTCGCGCGGCATCCCGGAGAGCGCTCCGCGAGCCCGCCCCCATTTCTCCCGGCCGAGCATTCTCGACTTTTCCACTTTCACCGCGATCGATCCCATGCGGAGTTCCGGCGAGTAAACTGAAAGTCACTGACGGGCACCCGCAGCCGGACGGCAATATCCTCCGGAACGCCCCTCGCCGACCCTGCTGATTCCCCCATCTCACTACTCCGCCCCGGGCCGCACCCGCCCGGGGCGGAAAAAGGGAGAAGCCATGCAAGCCAAACCGGTCTTCCGGATTCTCGGCCCGCTGGAGGCCCAGGCGGACTCCTATCCGCTGCCCCTGCCCGCCGGGAAGCAGCGCACCCTGCTCGGCGTCCTGCTGGCCAACCCGCACAGAGCACTGGCCGCCGACGAGCTGGCCGCCCTCATCTGGAACGGGGACGGCCCGGACAACCCGAGGGCGACGCTCTACACCCACCTCACCCGGCTGCGGCAGTCGCTGCGGCGGTGCGGGGCCGGCGCGGCCGGGATCGTCCGCGGCTCCGGCGGCGGCTACTCCATCTCGCTCGTGGCCGTCCAGCTCGACCTGCTGGTCTTCCGGGACAAGGCGGAGCGGGCCCGGCGCGTGCTGGACGGCGGCGACCTGGAGTCCGGCACCGCGGGGCTGCGCGAGGCGCTGTCGCTGTGGCGCGGACCGGTCCTGCCCGGCCTCGGCTCCGACCGGTTCCGCAGCGCCGTCGCCGAGCGGATCGAGGAGGAGCGCATCCGCGCGCTCGACCGGTACAACGAGGCGGCCCTGGCCCTGGGGCGCCACGGTGACCTGGTCGCCGAGCTGCGCTCGCTGACCCGCGAATACCCCTACCACGAGAGGTTCTGGCAGCATCTGGTGCTGGCCCTGTACCGCAGCGGCCGCCGGGTGGAGGCACTGGACGCCTACCGGGAGGTCGCCACCCGGCTCCGCACCGACATGGGCATGGACCCCAGCCCCGAACTCGAAGAGCTGCACATGACGATCCTCCGCGGGGCCCCCTCCGAGGCCGCCGGCCGCAACCGGTGAACGCCGCCGACATCGCCGCGCTGCCCCCCGCGGGCGTGTACGCGGTCCTGGCCGCGGTGGTGTTCGTGGAGACCGCGTTCCTCCCCGGGATCGTGCTGCCCTCCGCGGTGGTGATGGTCGGCTCCGGCATGCTCGCCGCGGGCGGCTCCGTCTCCCTCGCGGCGCTGCTCGCCACCGCGTTCTGCGCGGCCGCGGCCGGCGATGCGCTGGCGGTGCGCAGCGGCCGGGCGCTGGGGCCGCGGTTGCGGGCCTCCCGGGCCGGCCGCCGCATCCCCGCCCGGCACTGGGACCGGGTGTCCGCGCTGTTCCGCAGGCACGGCCCGCGCGCGGTCCTGATCGGGCGGTTCGTACCCTTCCTGCGCACCCTCACCCCGCGGCTGGCCGGGGCCTCCGGCTCCGGCTACCGGGAGGTGGCCCCCTACGCCGCGGCCGGCGCCGCCGGGTGGAGCCTGTTCGAGATCGGCACCGGCTACCTGCTCGGCGCGGCCGGCTCGCTGCCGGCCTACTTCGCCCCGCTGTGCATCGCGGCCGGGCTGCTGCTCTACCTCGGCACCGAACTGGCGGTGCGCAGGTGGTCGGCGGTCTCCTCCGAGCCCGCTCCGCCCGCCGAACCCGGCGGGGCCGGCCCCCTGTCCGCGCCCGGGACCGTCGGTGCCGCCGGTCCCGCCGAGCGGGACGAATAACCCACCGGGGCCGGAGAGCCCCGCGGGCTCGCGGCGTCCGGCGGGGTGATCGAGGACCGGGGCCGTCCTCGGTCACCCTTACCCTGGCGGTCCACGCGGCCCGGAGCGGGGCCGCCGCACCCTCGGGAGTCCCCATGCCCTCTGCCTCCGCCGCCCCCGGTGCCCCGATGCGCACCGCCCGGATGACCTGGCGGCAGGCGATCGACCGGCGTGCGGAGCGGCACGGGCTGGGCGCCCGGCCCGCCGGGGCGGCGCCGGCCGATGCGGTGGCGGCGATGTGCGGTGCGCACGCGCAGATCCAGTCGGCCGGCGAGGTGTCGGTGGCGCTGCGGCTGGACGGCGCCACCCGGCAGGACGTGCGCACCGCCCTGCTGACCGAGCACACCCTGGTCAAGACCTACGGTCCGCGCGGCACCGTGCACCTGCTGCCCGCCCGCGACCTGCCGATGTGGACGGGGGCGCTGTCCGCGCTGCCCGCCGGGTCCGGAAACGGCGGCGGCCCGCGCGCCTACCTGACCGAGGAGCAGACCGAGCAGGTGCTGGAGGCCGTCGCCGACGCGCTGGCCGACGCCGAGCTGACCACCGACGAACTGACCGAGGCGATCGTCGAGCGCACCGGCCCCTGGGCCGGCGACCCGGTGATGGAGGCGTTCCAGGGCGCCTGGCCGCGCTGGAGGGCCGCCACCCACCTCGCCGCGTACCGGGGCGTGCTCTGCTTCGGCGCACCGCGCGGCCGGAAGGTCACGCACACCTCGCCCGGGCGGCTGCTGCCCGGTTTCCGCCCCCTCCCCGCGGAGCAGGCGCTCACCCGGCTGCTCACCGGCTACCTGCGCGCCTACGGGCCGGCCACCCCGCAGTCCTTCGCCCGCTGGCTGGCCGCCCCGGTCACCTGGGCGAGCGGGCTGTTCGAGCGGAACGCCGGCGCCGTGCAGCCGGTGGACGTGGAGGGGACCACCGCCTGGGTGGCGGCGGGCGACACCGCCGCCGCGGAGGCCCCGGCGCGCGGCCTGCGCCTGCTGCCCTACTTCGACGCCTACGGGGTGGGCGGCCACCCGCGGGAGCGGATCTTCCCGGGGCGCGCCTCCGAGCGCGCCCTCGCCCGGGGCCAGGCCGGCAACTACCCGCTGCTGCTCATCGACGGCACCGTCGCGGGCGTGTGGCACCAGCGCCTGTCCGGCCGCCGGGTGCGGATCGCGGTGGAGCCGCTGGAACCGCTGCCCGCCGCCCGGCTGGCCGACCTCGACGAGCAGGTGGAACGGCTCGGCGCGATCCTCGGCGCACGCCCCGAGCTGACCATCGGCCCGATCCCGGTGGGCCCGCACGCCTGAAGGGCCGCCGTCCCGGCCGCGCCCTCGGCGCCTCCCGGCCCTGCTTTCCGACTCCGACCGGTCGGCGCGCTCTTCCCTCTCAGCCGCCGCGGGGAACCCGGCCCGTGTCCCGCTGGGGCGCGGGGCCGGGGGCGCCCCTCGCAGCCGAGTACCGCACCGCCGGGCAGGACGCTCCAAGGGGGTCATCGACGCGCTGCCTGCGCTGGACCGCCGCGCTCGCGGCCTCCTGCGATGAGTTCTGCGCCCCGGACGGGTCTCATCCGGTGCGGGCGCATCCGCGCTTCCGCTCGCTTCCGGACGATCGGCGGCCGTATCCCGATGGCAGACGACGAAGAGCTGATCCGCGACCTGATCGAGCGCTGGGCCGCGGCGGTGCACGCCGGTGACATGGACGGCGTCCTGGCCGACCACGCCGAGGACATCGTGATGTTCGACGTCCCGCCGCCGCAGGAGGGCGTCCGCGGCATCGACGCCTACCGGGCGACCTGGCCGCCCTTCTTCGAGTGGCAGGCGCAGGGCGCCTCGTTCGAGATCGTGTCCCTGGAGGTCGCCGCGGGGGCCGAGGCGGCCTACGCCTACGCGCTGCTGCGCTGCGCGAGCCGGGAGGAGCGCCTCGCCCACCCGGACCACCGGCTCCGGCTCACCCTGGGGCTGCGCAAGGAGGACGGGAGGTGGGTCGTCGCGCACGAGCACCACTCGTTCCCCGACACCTCCGTCCCCTCCGCGGACTGAGCCCGTCCCAGAGCGATGATCTCGACGGCCGTCAGAGCGCTCTGACGGCCGTCGAGATCATCGAAGCCCGCCGGGGAGGCGGGGGAGGGGCGGCGGGCCCCGCTCGATGGTCCCGCCGCCCCCGCTCGTTCCGCCGGTCCCGCCTCAGCGGGCCGGCCGCCAGGTGCCCTGCGCGACGTCGGGGACGAAGGAGGAGAGCCGCTCGGCGGTGGCCGGGTCGGCGAGGTCGATCCTGCGCCCCTCCTGGGCGGAGAGGTAGGCGGCCATGAGCAGCCGGGTGACCTCCAGCCCGTCGTCCAGCCCCTCGGCGGGGGCCTCGCCGTCGAGGAACCGGGTGACCATGTGCCGGTCCTCCTCGGTGTAGCCGTAGGCGGCGGCCTCGTCGGGCAGCAGCGGCATCAGCCCGCCCTCGGCGTTCTGCTTCTCCACCAGGTCCTCGCCGGGCTTCCCGGCGATCTCCCGGCTGAGGAACATCTTCGCCTCGGTGTCCAGGCTGTTCACCGCCATGGTGTACTCCGGGCCGAGCAGCTCGAAGCTGAGCCGCAGGCCCGCGCCGACGTAGCTCCAGGACGTGGTGCCCTCGGCGACCACCTCGTCGCCGTCGCCGTTGCGGTAGACCACGGTGGCGCGGGCGTAGTCCTCCGACGGGCGGAGCCGGTAGTCCACCTCCGGGCCGTACCGGCGGGCCAGGTCGTCGGCGTAGGCCGGCCGGGACCACTTCAGGCAGGCGATGGTGGCGTCCACGCTGACCGGGGTCAGCCACTCGCCGGCCGGGACGCCCGGCGGGGTCAGCAGGTAGCGGCCGGCCTCCACGCTGTGGCACATCATGTCGTTGAGGACGCCGCCGCCCTGCTTGTCGCCCTGCCAGAACCACGCGCTGTGCGGGCCGCTGTGCTCCTCGGCGCAGCGCGCCAGGTAGGGCGCTCCGGACGCGGCGGCGCCGCGCGCCCACACCAGTTCGTGCGCCCGGGTCACCCCGGGGGCGAACACCTGGTTCTCCAGGTAGCCGTGGAGCAGCCCGGCGCCTTCGACCAGGCGCAGCACCTCCTCGGCCTCGGCGACGGTGCGCCCCAGCGGCTTCTCGATCGCGATGCCGCGCAGCGCCGCGCGCCCGGAGGAGACCTCCTCGGCGATGGCCCGCACCGTCTCCAGGCGGACGTGGTTGGGGGTGGTCACCCACACCGCGTCCACGGCCGGGTCGCGCACCATCTCCCGGACGTCGGCGTAGGGGGTGGGGTCGCCGACCCGCAGCCGCCGGGCCAGGTCGCAGAGCTCGCGCACGGACGCCTCGGTGCGCCCGCAGACCGCGGTCACGTCGGCGTCGCGCACCCCGCGGAAGGCTCGGGTGTGGAAGTCGGCGATGAACCCGCTGCCCGCGATGCCGACGCCGAGCCGGCCGCCGCCCTTCCGCGCCGTCATCGGACCTCCCCTGACCGGAGGGGGGACGGGAGGGCCCGGGCGCGGACGCCGGGGCGCGGCCCGTGCTGCGGGAACCAAGCACGCATGTGAGCTCCTGTGGTTCGTGGTCGTACCCGGGCCGGTGCGGGCCGGGCGGTCGCCGGTCCGCCGGCGCGGGGCCGCGCGGTCCGGTCCTGGGTTCCTCCTCGGTGGCGAGGCGGAGGTGTCACGTCGCTCTCTCCGTCTTCAGTCCGGCGGTGCGGGGTCACTGCCTGAGCCGCCGCTGCCTGCCGTAGGCGGTCAGCACGATGATGAGCACCGCGCCGTAGATGATCTGGCGGGGCGCGTCGCCCCACTCGCCGCCGCCGACCTGCGCGACGCGGAGCAGGGTGTCCAGGACGGTGAGCAGCACGGCGCCGATGGCGGTGCCCAGGTAGCCGCCGACCCCGCCGATCAGCGCGGTGCCGCCGATGACCGCGGCGGCCACGCTGTTCAGCATGTAGTCGGTGCCCAGGCTGGTGTAGACGTTCTGGGCGTAGCCGAGCAGCAGCAGCCCGCCGACCCCGGCGAACAGCGAGGAGAGCACGTAGGCGGCGAACTTCACCGCCGAGGTGTTGACCCCGGACAGGTAGGCGGTGGAGGGGTTGCCGCCGACGGCGTACAGCCGCCACCCGAAGGGGCTGCGCCGCAGCAGCCAGATGACCAGGACCGTCAGGCCCAGCCACAGCCACAGCACGCCCGGGATGCCGGCGACGGTGTCCCCGGTGACCAGGGTGCGCAGCAGCGGCGCCGCCGACCCCTCGGGGCGGCCGCCGGTGTAGAGCCGGATGAAGCCGGTGACCACGGCGATCATGCCGAGCGTCATCACCAGCGGCGGCACCCGGAACACCAGGACGCCGACGGCGTTGACCGCGCCGACGACGCAGCAGGCGGCCAGGGCCAGCAGCACGGCGGTGAGGAAGCCCTCGTCGCTGCCGGCCATGAACCGGGAGGCGATGATCGCCGACAGGGTCGCGGTGGCGCCCACCGACAGGTCGATGCCCTCCCCGCCGGCGATGATGACCAGGGTCTGGCCGATGGCGATCACGCCGAGGAAGGAGGCCACGGTGAGCAGCGTGACCACCTGGCCCCATCCGGCGAAGGACGGGGAGTAGAGCACGGTGGCGGTCCACAGCAGCAGCGTGACCGCGGCCGAGATGGCCACCGGGTCGCGGAGCAGCCGGCGGGCGGCGGAGGGCCGCTCCGGTGCCTGCTGCGCCGCGGGGGCGGGGACGGTGGGGGTGCTCAACGGTTCGCTCCCTGGAACGCGGGCCGCTGCGCGGCGCGGGCGGTGAGCAGCCCGGCCAGCGCGATCGCGGCGATGATGACGCAGCCGTAGACGAACTCCCGGGCGTTGGTGGGCACCCCGGCGAAGAACACCAGGCCCTGGATGAGGGAGAGCACGATCGCTCCGATGATCGCGCCGCCCACCCCGCCGGATCCGCCGCGCAGCCGGGTGCCGCCGATGACCAGCGCCGCGATCGATCCCAGGGTCAGTTCGGTGCCCAGGGTGGGGTCGCCCGCGCCGGAGTCGGCGAGCAGCGCGACCCCGGCGAGCGCGGCGATCAGCCCGCCGAGGGTGTAGGAGAGCACCCGCACCGCGGAGACCGGGACGGCGGAGCTGTAGGCGGCCCCGGCGTCGCCGCCCACCGCGTACAGGTACTGGCCGAAGCGGTGCCGGCGCAGCACCCGCCAGGCCAGCCAGAGCAGCAGGAGCAGCACGGCCGGCACCGGGATGTAGGCCAGCACCACCATCCGGTAGGTCTCGGTGAGGATCGGCGACGCGGTGCCGCCGGGTTTGGGCAGCACCAGCAGCGCGGCGCCGCCGAACATAGAGCCGGTGGCGAAGGTGGCGACGATCGGCTGGAGCCGGAGGCCGGCCACGACCAGCCCGTTGAGCAGGCCGCACGCGGCACCGGTGGCCAGCCCGGCGGCCAGCGCCAGGGGCAGGCGGGCGTCGTCGCCCTGCATCAGCACCACCGACACCGCGGAGGACAGCGTCACGATCGCCCCGATGGACAGGTCGATGCCGCCGCCGAGCACGATGACGGTCTGCGCGGCGGCGATGGTGGCCAGCGGCAGGAAGGTGGCGAAGCTGGAGCTGAGGCCGTAGGGGGAGAAGAACCCGGGCTGCAGCGCGACGGAGGCGGCGACGGTCGCGACCAGCAGCACGGCGACCGCCACCGTCGGCATCCGCGCGGACAGCAGCGCCCGGCCGGCGCGGGCCAGGGGCGGCGGCCCGCTCGCGGTCTCCGGCGCCCCCGGCGGGGGTGGTCCGGTTCTACTGGGGGTGCTCATCGTTCTCCCTCGGCTCCGGTCCGGCCCGGGACGGGCCGGTGCAGGGCGGCGGAGGGGCCGGGCCGGCGGTCCCGGCCCCTCCGCCGGCAGGCCCCCGGCCGGGGCCCCGCCCCGCCCTGGCGCGGGTTCCGCGCGGGAACCGGCGCCGCCCGGGGCCCGGCCGGGGGTGCTTCACGGCGCCCGGTACGGCACGGCGGCCGGGCGCCTCCTTCCAGG